>Ga0208048_1001021_pt1 | contig 14802 bp, 11 predicted proteins | sample Malawi_45m_30L_FD_184163 | JGI IMG/M metagenome (GOLD analysis project Ga0208048, IMG submission 184163) | Freshwater microbial communities from Lake Malawi, Central Region, Malawi to study Microbial Dark Matter (Phase II) - Malawi_45m_30L... | ecosystem: Environmental > Aquatic > Freshwater >...
CGAATTTTTCCCGGTGCATCGCCGGATCCGGCTTGAAGGACAATCTCCCGCCGTAACGCCGCTCGATGTCCACGAGGAGTTCTTCATCCTCGGTGCGCAAACGATTGAGAAGATCGGGGTTCACGATGACCTTGATCTCGTGGATGGTGTCGATGTGTTTGCGCATCACGCCGTGGAGCGAGCGCTGCAACTCGACCGACATGGTCATGGTGTTTTTGATCAGTCCGCGGCCCTCGCAGTAGGGGCACGGGTCGAACTGCGACATACGCATGCTCTCGGCCGCGCGCTGGCGCGTCATTTCCATGAGGCCGAGCTGCGAGATGGGCAGGACGTGCGTGCGCGCCTTGTCGCGCTTGAGACGCTGGCGCATGCGCTGGTAGACCGCCTGCTGGTCCTTGCGCGACTTCATGTCGATGAAATCCGCCACGATGAGTCCGCCGATGTTGCGCAGGCGCATCTGGCGCGCGATTTCGTCGGCCGCTTCCAGGTTGGTCTGCAGGATGGTCCGCTCCACGTCCTTGCCGCCCTTGTTGCGGCCGGTGTTCACGTCGACCGAGATGAGAGCTTCGGTTTCGTCGATCACGATGTAGCCGCCGCAGGGCAGCCAGACTTGGCGGTGGAAAGCTTTCTCCACCTGCTTGTTGACGCCGTATTTTTCGAAGATGTGCTGCTCTTCGTTGTAGAACTGGATGCGGTTGCGCGAGCGCGGCGAGACTTGCGAGACAAGCTCCTGCATGCGTTCGACGGAGGCGAGGTCGTCGCAAATGACGGCGTCCACTTCCTCGGTGAGGAAATCGCGCACCGTGCGTTCGACCAGGTCTGGTTCCTCGAAGAGTTGGTAGGGCGCGCGCTGCGTCTCCATATTGCGCTCGATTTCCTGCCACTGCTCGAGCAGCAGGTGCAGATCCCGCACGAAAAAGCGCGGACGTTGCCCGGCGCCGACCGTGCGGATGATCACGCCCATGCCGTCCGGGATTTCCAACTCGTTGAGGATCTTGCGCAGTCTTTCCCGCTCCTTCGGATCGTCGATCTTGCGCGAGATACCGCACTGCGGACTGTGCGGCATGAGCACGAGGTAGCGTCCGGGCATGCTGATGTTCGTCGTGATGCGCGGACCCTTGGTTCCGATAGGCCCCTTGCTGACCTGCACCATGATGTCCGATCCGGGCGGATAGATGCTCGGGATATCCTTGGCGGTGATTTTTCTGGGAAGTTTCTTGCCGGTGTTGCGGCGGACTTCCTCGATGCCGCTGTCCAGCGCGGCCGGAATGGCGTCCCAGAAGTGGAGGAACGCGTTTTTCTCGAAGCCGATATCGACGAACATGGCCTTGAGACCCTGCTCGATGTTTTTCACGCGGCCCTTGTAGATGCTGCCGACGATATTGCGGTCGGAGACGCGTTCGACGTTGTATTCCTCGAGCTGGCCGTCTTCGAGGACAGCCACGCGTTTTTCCAATTTCTCCGCGTTGACAATGAGTCGGGCGCCGCCTGATGCGGTCGACAGCCCGAGGAGTTTTTTGACTTTTTCGATCATGGATGGGTGAGTGGTTGGGTCAGCGGCCCGTAGGACGCTGCGGTTTTTCTTTTTTCTCTGTCTTTTTTCCACCGCCGAAGAGGCGCTGGAAGAAATTCGGTTTTTTCTGCTGCACGGTGCCTTCGGCATCGGCGGCCGGCCGGATGGTGGGTGCGGCGGCCTGTGCGCTGGCCGTGCCTTCGCTGGTCGCGCCTTCGCCGGGCGGCGCATCGGCCACCGCTGCGGGAATGGCCCGCCCGAAGTCGACGCTGGAGACAAAGCGGAAGCTGCCCTTGGCCGGCTCAAGTTCGGCCACTTTGTATTCCTCGCCCTCCTCGATTTTGAAAGTTTCGGAGAGAATCTTCGAAGCAATGGGCGCGGCCACACCGCCGCCCGACGCGCCGCCGTTGACCATGACGCACACGGCATAGCGCGGTTTTTCGTAAGGCGCAAAGGCGATGAACCATGTGTGGTTGTCCGGAGTGCCGCGGCGCCAGAACTGGGCGGTTCCCGTTTTTCCCGCCACCGTGTAGTTTTTGATCCTCGCGTTGGCTCCGGTGCCTCCGCCGCGATTGACCACGTCCCACATGCCGTTGCGAACCGTGCCGATCTGCTCGATGGTGAAACCGTTTTCCAAAAGATTGGCGCGGACTTTGACCGGTTCCTGCCGGACCACGGTTCCGTCTTGCGCCACGATGCGGTCGACAATGCGCGGATAATAGCTCGTGCCCCAGTTTGCCACCGTCGCGGCGACGATTGCCATCTGCAGGGGCGTGGCGAGAACAAAACCCTGTCCGATCGAGGTGTTGGCGGTCTGGCCCGTGGACCAACGTTCGCGGGTTGTCTTTTTGGCCAGCCACTCGGGACCGGGAAGTATGCCGCTGTATTCTCCGGTGAGCGGAAGCCCCGACTTCTGACCCAGTCCGAGCATGTCGCCCACGGAATCAATTTCGTCGATCCCCGCTTTGTTGCCGTATTGGCAGAAGTAGGCGTTGCAGGACACGCGCAAAGCGGACTCGAGTCCGATGGTTCCGTGCGTGCCCGTGCACTTCATCATGTGTTTGCCGTATTGCACGCCGCCGGAGCAGTTGAATGACTTACCGGCCAGATCTTTGCGCAGTCCGGCGAGCGCCGTCGGGACTTTGTAGGTCGATCCCGGAGCGTAGGCGCTAGTCGCACGGTTGAGGAGCGGGTCGGTCGCGTCGGCGGTCAGCGTTTTCCAGTCTTCCGCGGAAATGGAGGGAATAAAGCTGTTGGGGTCGAAAGACGGGACGCTGGCCATGGCGAGCACGTCACCGTTGTTCGGATCGACCACCACGGCCGCGCCGCGCCCCACGGCCCGGAGCGCCTGCTCGGCGATGTGCTGGATGCGCGCGTCGATGGTCAGCACCACGTTGTTGCCCTGCTTGGGATCCTCGCGCCGGACTTCACCCTCGATTTTTCCCTTGGCATTCCTCTGCAAAATGCGCGCGCCGGGTGTTCCGCTTAGTTCCGCATTCTGCGTCAGTTCGAGTTGCGCTTTGCCCTCTGTGTCCGGTTGGTAGTAGTTGAACTTGGCCGCGTCCGCCTCGTCGATTTTGTCCGGCACGCCGACGTAACCGAGGAAATGCGAGCCGAGCGCACCGTAGATGTAGCGCCGCACGGGCCGCACGGTGAGATTGACGCCCGCCAAATCCACGCCGTGCTCGGCGAAGCGCGCCATTTCCTCGAAGCTCAAATCTTCGGCGTAGGTGAAGGGCACTTCGGTTTCATTGCGGAAATGCATGCGCAAGGCGTCGGCGTTGTAGTCCCTTGCCAGATTGAGTTCGACCAGGCGCGGAATGACCGTCTCGTTGATGATTTTCACGATATCCGGCTCCGATTTTTCGGTCATCATTCCGCCCACCGTGGTGCGGTAGTCGCGCGTGGGAATCGTGCCGAAGCGGTTGCGATAGTCGCGCACGATGTCGGGCAGATACAGATCGAGCGTGTTGCTCGCACGGTTCTGCACCAGCTGCGCGCCGTTGCGGTCGAGGATTTCGCCGCGCACGGCGGGCAAACGCACGCTGACCTGCGAGGTATTGCGGATGCGCGAGGTGTAGTCGGAACCCCGCGCCACCTGCACATACCAGAGACGTCCGAGGAGAAGCAGAAAGGTGGCTCCGGCCACGCCCGCGAGGACGGCGATGCGGAACTCGTTGGAGCGCCTGATCATCGCGCTACACGCCCGCCGGGGAAGCGTTGTGTGCTACCCGGAAGCAGGCTGAAAAAGAAGTAAAAGAGCGGCGACAAGAGCAGCGCGGCCAATGCCGGTCCGACAATCTGTCCGAGGACGGCAAGATCAAAAACAAAGTGCCGCCGCAGGCAAACCATGAGGTATTGGCCGGTGAGCAGGAAAAAAGTCGCGGCGCCTGAGACAAGGCAATGCGTTTCCCAGCGCAGGCCCGAAACAGGCCAGCGCGGCAGGTTGAGCACCGCGGCGACGAGAACATAGTAGAGCATAGACCACCCGAGGCCTATTTCAACGTCGTCTCCGTTGATGTGGAGCGAGGAAAGGTCGGCAAGCAGGCCCGCATAGAGCGCGAAGCCGAGGGCGCCGGGAAACGGCATCCAAAGAAGCGCGTAGCAGACGACGATGGGCAGGAGCAGGACGTGTGCGCCGGCGAAAAAAGGCATGGCCGGCAGAAAATCCTGAGCAATGACGGCCAGATAAGCCGACAAGACAAGAACCAGCGCGCGAATCATTTTGTTCCGCGGACGACGAACACGTCCTCGAGGCAGGAGATATCCGCCGCGGGTTCGATGACGGCCTGGCCGTAAAGTTCGCGTGTCCTGAATTCTTTGACCGTGCCCAGCGGGATGCCTGCGGGGAAAACGCCGCCGCTCACCCCGGCCGTGACGACTTTCATGCCCGGTTTGATGTCGGCATTGCGCTTGAGAAAATTGAGGACGATTTGCGGGGTGGCTTCCTCGGCCGAGCGAAGGCCGGTCATGATTCCCTGGTCGCCCGTCTCCTCGATACGCGCGGCGACTTGGCAGTTCTCGTCGGTCAGCAGCATGACCATGGACAAGTTCTTCGCCACCGTCGTGGTGCGTCCGACCAAACCGTCGGCGGTGAGCACAGGCTGGGCGGCGTTGACTTCTTCAGCGAAGCCCTGGTTGATTTTCACGCTGCTCCACCATGTGGTGGAATCTCGGCTGATGACTTTTGCCGGGACCAAATTGAACGGCGATCTCTCGAGGTAGCCCAAGGTGTCGCGGAGGCGGCGGTTTTCGGCGGCGAGATCGTTGAGTAGTTGGGCGCTGGCGCGCAGTTCGTTGTTTTGCCTAAGCAGCGCGGCGTTCTCCGCCTCGAGTTCATCGAGGGTTTTGAACCCCTTGTTCATTTTGGTGATACGATCGTTGATCACAGCTCCCGCCTGGATGGCCGGTGAGGAAACGTCAAAGAACCGGCTTTGCCATGAGCGCATCCGCGAGGGCGCGAATGTGAGGAAGGCCAACGCGACGACGATCGCGACGGCGAGGAGCAACAAATGCAGCGATTTCATGGGGCGGAGGCCGCCTCAGCGAACCGTTCGAGGCCGGTCAGGCTGCCGCGGCGACGGTGCGCTGGGTGCTGTTTTGGGCGATGCTGCGGAGAACTTCAATTTCGCTGAGGACGCGTCCCGTTCCCTCGGCCACGGCGCTGAGCGGATCGTCCGCCACATGCACGGGGAGATTCGTCTCCTCGCGGAGCAGCTGGTCGAGCCCGCGGAGCAGTGCGCCGCCGCCGGCCAGGACCATGCCCCGGTCGACGAGATCGGAGGCCAGTTCGGGCGGGCAGCGTTCGAGAGTGGTGCGCACGGCGTCGACGATGCTGTTGAGCGGTTCGGCGAGGGCCTCGCGCACCTCTTGGGAGGTGAGAGTGATGGTTTTCGGAAGCCCCGCGACGAGGTCGCGACCTTTGACTTCCATGGAAGATTCTTTGGGCAACTTGATGGCCGATCCGAGTTTGATTTTGATGTCCTCGGCGGTGCGCTCGCCAATGGCCACGTTGAAGTTGCGCTTGAGGTATTGGACGATCGCTTCGTCGAGTTCGTCGCCGGCCACGCGCACGCTGCGGCTGAAAACAATGCCGGCCAGCGAGATGAGCGCGACCTCGGTCGTGCCGCCGCCGATGTCGATGATCATGTTGCCCGCCGCTTCCTGGATGGGCAGTCCGACACCGATCGCCGCGGCCATCGGTTCCTCGATGAGATAAACTTCTTTCGCGCCCGCGTGCGTGGCCGAATCTTTCACCGCGCGTTTTTCCACCTCCGTGATGCCGGAAGGAACGGCAATGACCACGCGAGGGCGCACCATGCGGCGGCCGCCGTGCGCTTTGCTGATGAGGTGCGCAAGCATCGCCTCGGTGATTTCGAAATCGGCAATGACGCCGTCTTTGAGCGGGCGGATGGCGACGATGTTGCCCGGCGTGCGGCCGAGCATGCGTTTGGCCTCGTTGCCGACGGCCAGAACTTTGTTCGTTCCGGCTTGGACCGCGACGACGGAGGGCTCGCGCAAAACGATTCCTTGGTCGCGGACGTAGACGAGCGTGTTGGCCGTGCCGAGGTCGATCCCGATGTCGCTCGACAAAAATCCGAAAAGTTTCCTGAACATTTTGTGGTGGTGTGGCCGGCCTGCGGGGAACCGGACGGTCGCCTGGACTCCACTGAAGACTGACAGACGAGATCATCTGTCAGCGGCCCCCCGGGTCAAGGAAAATGGGGCCTGTTGGCGCGGCCGGAACTTGAGTGAAGCCGTCCGGCCTGCGACCTTGGCGGAACTCAGTGGCAACCATTCCAAAATCCACGCCATGACCGGCCGCGAACGCTTCCTCGAAGCCTGCCTCTGCCGTCCGGTTGACCGGCCTCCGGTCTGGTTGATGCGGCAGGCCGGCCGCTACCTGCCGGAATACCGAGCGTTGAAAGAGCGCAGCAGCTTTCTCGAAATGGTCCGCACACCCGACTTGGCCGCCGAGGTGACCATGCAACCGATCCGGAGATTCGGTTTCGATGCCGCGATCATTTTCAGCGACATCCTCGTTGTTCCCGAAGCGCTCGGTCAGGGCTACGGATTCCGCGATGGCCGGGGAATCGACATGGAATTCACCATGCGCTCCCGCGCGGATTTGCAGAAGTTGTCGATTGAAGGTGCCGCGGACCGGCTCGATTACGTTTACCGAGCGCTGAAGGCCACGAGGAATTCACTCCGCGAAGACCGTGCGCTCATCGGGTTCGGCGGATCGCCTTGGACCTTGGCCGCCTACATGGTCGAAGGAGGATCTTCGGGCGAAGGCAAAATCATTCGCGCCATGGCCGAGCGGCGCGATCCGTTGCTCGCCGAATTGCTTTCCTTGGTCACGCAAACCCTGGCCGGCTACTTCCGCCGTCAGATCGCGGCCGGGGTTGACGCCATCCAGATTTTCGATTCTTGGGCCGCGTGGTGCGATGACTATCAGGAATGGTCTTTGCGTTGGGTGCGCGACTTGCTCGACGAACTGAAACCCGAAGTTCCCGTCATTTTGTTCGCACGCGGACGCAACCGTGACGCCGCAGCCATGGCGGCAACCGGCGCGCGCGTTCTTTCCTTCGATTGGGAGACCCCGCTGAGTGTAGTCCGCCGCGACCTCGGTCCGCGCGTGGCCCTGCAGGGAAACATGGATCCGGCGTTCCTCGAGAGAGAACCTGCGGCTGCCGCCGCCGCAGCGCAACGCGTGCTGGAGGACATGGCCGGCCAGCCCGGTTATATTTTCAATCTGGGGCACGGCATCCGCCCTGCGGCGCGGCCCGAGAGTGTCGACGCGGTCGCGGCGGCCGTGCAAAATTTCCGCCATGAGCACAGTCACAGCACCGCCGGTTGATCTCGACTTGGTGCGCAAGCACAACCGCCCGGGGCCGCGTTACACCTCGTATCCGACCGCGCTGCAGTTCCGCGACGATGCCGATCCCGCGCGGTTGGTGGCGGCGGCCGCCGCGGAGCAAGGCGGTCTCTCGCTTTATCTGCACCTGCCTTTTTGCGAAAGCCTCTGCTGGTTTTGCGGATGCAACAAAGTCATCACGACCGACAACAGCCGTGCCGAGGTCTACCTCGATGCCTTGGTCCGCGAGATGGATCATTTCCCGGCGCGCGGCAACGGGGAGCGCGAAGTTGTGCAGTTGCACTTCGGTGGCGGCACGCCCAACTTTCTCACTCCCGCGCAAATTCTGCGTCTCGGCGCGGAGTTGAAACAGCGTTTCAGATTCGCCGCGGATTCCGAGTGCTCGGTGGAGTTGGATCCGCGCTTTCTTACCGCGGACCATGTGCGCGCCTTCCGCGAGATCGGCATGACGCGCGCATCCTTCGGGATTCAGGATGTCAATCCGGAGGTGCAACGTGCCGTGCACCGGGTCCAGTCCGACGAATGCAATGCGCAGGCTTTCGAATGGCTGCGCAGTGAGGGCTTCGAGTCGGTCAATGTCGACCTGATCTACGGCCTTCCGGGACAGACGCCGCAGAGTTACGCCGAAACCCTGGCGCGCGTTCTCGACTACGGCCCCGACCGTTTCGCTGTGTTCAGCTATGCGCATGTTCCCTGGATGGTTCCCTCGCAGAAAATTCTCGAGAAAGCGCAGCTTCCGGATCCGGGCGACAAACTGGCCATGCTCAAGCTGGTCATAGAAACCCTGACCGCCTCGGGCTACGTCTTCATTGGCATGGATCACTTTGCGCGTCCCGACGACGAGTTGGTCCGCGCCCTCGAATCGCGCACCCTGCAGCGCAACTTCCAAGGCTACAGCACGCGCGGCGGCACCGAGATCCGCGCCTTCGGGGTTTCCTCCATTTCGCAGACCGCGCGCACTTACCGCCAGAATCGTAAATCGCTCGAACAATACTACGCCGATCTGGCGTCCGGCCGTTTGCCCGTCGAACGCGGACTGGAACTGTCCGACGAAGACGTCCTGCGCCGCCATGTCATCATGCGTTTGATGTGCGACTTCCGTCTGGACTTCTCCGAAGTGGGAAAATTGTTCGGTATAAATTTCACCGGTCATTTTGCGGACAGTCTCCGCGCGCTCGAGGAATTCGCCGCCGACAATCTTGTCGAGATGGGTAAGGGCGGCATCGTCGTCACCGATTCGGGCCGCCTTTTCATCCGCAACATCGCCATGTGCTTCGATGCCTATGCGGCACCTGGCGAGGGGCGTCACTCGAAAACCATCTGACATGGCGCCGACCGGAAAAGTTGTCGTCATCGGCGCCGGTCTGACCGGACTTTCCGCTGCGGTGCGTCTCCGCGCACGTGGTGTCGGAGTAACGGTGCTCGAATCATCCTCCCAGCCCGGCGGCCCGGTGCGCAGCGAGCATGATGGCGGATTTCTCGTCGAGCACGGACCGAATTCGATGATGACGACTGATGCAAGCGTTGCGGACTTTTTGCAAAGTCTCGGACTGGAGAGCGACATCGTCGAGCCGCAGGCCAAAAAACGTTTTCTTGTCCGCAAGGGACGCCCGTTGGCTCTTCCGCTCGGACCCACGAGCGCTTTGACCACGCCGCTCTTCTCGCTCGCCGGCAAATTGCGCGTGTTGGCCGAACCGTTTGTTACCCGGGGAGCGGCGGACGACGAATCGCTCGCGTCCTTTGTCGCGCGTCGGCTCGGGCCGGAGGCTCTGCATTACGCGGTCGAACCCTTCGTGGCCGGCATTTACGCCGGGGACCCGGAAAAACTTTCGGCCCGCTGGGCCTTCCCGAAGCTCTGGAGTCTCGAGCGCGAGCACGGGTCTCTCATTCGCGGCGCGCTGGGAAAAAAGCGGGGCATTCATCGGCCCAAAATGATTTCCTTCCGCAACGGAATGGGCGATTTGCCCCGACGATTGGCGGAACAACTCGGACCGGATCTGCATTGCGGAGTGCGCGTGGAAAACGTGGAGCAGGCGGGGAAAAAGTGGACTGTTGCGTGGAGCCGCGCCGGGGCCGCACACCGCGAGACGGCCGATGCGGTTGTTTCCACCATCCCCGCATTCAGTGTGCCGGAACTTCCTTGGCCGCAAAACTTGCGCGGATCGCTCGAATTCCTGCGCGGGATCGTTTACCCGCCTGTCACCGTGGTTGCCCTCGGCTTTCGCCGCGCCGACGTGGCCCATCCGCTCGATGGATTCGGCATGCTCGTGCCGGAAGTCGAAAAACGCCGGATCCTCGGGGCCATTTTTTCTTCCAGCCTGTTTCCGGGGCGTGCGCCGCGCGATCATGTCCTGCTCACCGTGTTTGTCGGCGGCGAACGCCAACCGCGTCTGGCCCGGCTCGGCGACGATGCGCTGGAGCATGATATTCTTGCCGACTTGCGCGATCTGCTCGGGGTGCGCGGCGCTCCGGTTTTCCGGCATGTCATCCGTTGGCCGCGCGCCATTCCGCAATACAATCTCGGATACGGCGGGATCAATTCCTCGCTGGAAAAGCTGGAAGCGGCGAACCCCGGGCTGCATTTTGTCGGGAATTACCGCGGCGGCATCGCGGCGGGCCAATGCATCCAAAACGGTTTGCGGCTCGCAGAGGAAACGGGCGCCCGAATCACGTGAGTAAAAAAGCCGTTTTACTTCTCAACCTCGGATCGCCGGATTCCACCAAGATTCCGGATGTCCGTCGCTATCTGCGCGAATTCCTCTCCGACGGTCGCGTTCTTGACGTCAATCCTCTGCTGCGCGCCATCGTGTTGAATCTTTTTATTCTTCCGTTCCGTCCGCGCAAAAGTGCCGCGGCTTACGCCACGATTTGGACCGAAGCCGGCTCGCCTCTCCTTGTGACCAGCCGCAAGCAGCGCGACTTGCTCGCGGCGAAACTCGACGTGCCGGTCCATCTCGCCATGCGTTACGGGCAACCCTCCGTGCCCGATGTGATGAAACAAATCGTGGCCGACGGCACCGAGGAGCTTTTTCTCGTCCCGCTTTACCCGCACTACGCCATGTCCAGCTACGAAACGGCGGTGGTGCAGGCCGTGGAGGAAGTCGCGCGGCAGAAGCCCGAGATGAAAGTCACCATGCTCCAGCCTTACTACGACGATCCGGAGTATATCGGCGCCTTGGCCGATGCGACTGCGCCTCATCTGCAGCAGGACTACGACATGCTTGTCTTCAGCTACCATGGCGTTCCCGAGCGGCACCTGCGCAAAAGCGATCCTTCGCACGCCCACTGCCTCACCGTGCCCGATTGCTGTCATTGCGCGAGTCCTTCGCACGCCACGTGTTACCGCCACCAATGCGTGCGCACGATGGAACTGCTCATCGAGCGGCTCGGTATCCCGAAAGAGAAAACCTTTCTCGCCTTCCAGTCGCGTCTCGGTCGCGACCCTTGGCTCACGCCGCAGACCGATGTCACCGTCGAACGGCTCGGACACGAGGGAAAAAAGAAACTTCTCCTGATCTGTCCGTCCTTCGTGGCCGATTGCCTCGAGACGCTCGAAGAGGTGGCCGAGGGTTGCAAAGAGACTTTCGAGGAAGCCGGCGGCGAGCACCTCGAGTTGATTCCCTGCCTGAACGAAAATCCGAAGTGGATCGAGTTCCTCGCCAACCGTTGCCGCCGTTGGATCAACGGGGAGAGCTGACACCGGACGGCGAAAAGACCGCGCCTCGCACGGCGTCGGATAAAGCGGCGGGTATGGTCACTGTTTCGTCGCCCGTGGCGGATCGCGCATACACGTTGCCGTCCGCGGCTGCATATCCGAAGTTCGCCCCGGCAATGACGTGGCCGCCCGCGGCATCTTCCGCCGTGTTTTCGGTCAGCCACGCATAAAAAAGAATTTTCTGTCGCGGCGCGGACAACCCGGTCATCTCCGCCGTCTCCGTGGTGCGGAAGCCAATCACCTTCGCCTCATTGAAGTCGGCGATGAGCTTTTCGATCTCGGCGGCGCTTCGCTTCGTTCCGTCTGTATCGCCGACCCAATCATCGCCTTCGCGCTGCAGGGTCACCGTCTTGCCGTCGGACTCGAGCCGAATACGGTCCACCGTGTCCGCATCGACGTAACCGAGCGAGCGCTCGCGCAGTTGCTCGGGGGAGAGGTTGAAAAGCGAGGAGGCCATGCCGTCCACCACGATGTCGCCGCCGCGTGGTTTGAAAATGGCGGCGAGTTTCTCGGCCGATGGTGCTTCGGCACCCATCACGCGCAATGCCAAATCGTCCCCGCCGCCGCGCGGGGTGAGACTGATAGCCGCTTCCTGGGCGGGCAGAGTCGCCGCACTTGCTTCCGTCGCCGCGCCGAACGAAACGATGCGCAGACCGAGCAATGGATCGAGAAATTCGCGCACCGCTTGGGTATCGGCCGGTGCGCGCACGGGTTTGTCGATCACCCAGCGGCCGCGCTCGCGCCGCACCGTCATTTCTCCGTCGGCTCGCCGCACGGTGAATTTTTCGATGTCGTCGGACGTGAATTCGGTCAAACGCGGATCGCGGAAAGTTTCCGGCGCGGCGTTGGCCAGTTCGACGATGGTGTCGGCCACGCGCAGCACGCCGTGCTGTCCGTCGACCCGCGCAAAAACCTCCTGCGGCAACGCGGTGCCCGCACCGATCTCGATGGTTTCGTTTTCCTCCCCGCGCAATTCGATGCGCAACCGCGGGGGCACTAGCGTCGCTTCCTGGATTTTTTCCGGGTCGCGTCCCGGTTGGCGGTCGCGCACTTCCATGAATCGTGCGGCCATGAGCAGGCGATCGACCGCCTCGGGCGAGGCGCGGTCCTCGACGGGAGCAACGAGTCGCCATTGGCCGGCTTCTTTGCGCAGGCTGATTTTGCCCTCGGTGCGCGTGATGTCGATTTCATTGACCGACTCCGCATCGAAGACAACGGCATAGCGCTTGTTTTCCGCAGCTTCGCGGGTGGGCGCCACGGCGTTCCTCAAATAAAAAAGACCGCCCACCGCGAGCAGGGTGATGAGCAAAAGAAAAAGCGTGGCCCGGGGATTCACGAATCAGCGCCGCCTGCGCCACCAGACGGCCAGTCCGGCCAGAGCGGCAAGCATGGGAATGACCACGAGCGTGTAAAGTGCGATGCGTCCGGTTTCGGAATCCGTCAGGTTGAGGTTGAAGGCGCGAACCGACTTCGGTGCGATGCGCGCAAGGTGCCCGCGATCGAGCATCCAATTGAGCGAGCTCAAGACGAAGTCGAGATTGGGTTCGGTGATCGAACCATCGACCACGAATTCGCAGTTGCCGGCCACGACCATGCGCGACGAACTCAAGTCGAGTTGCTCCTCGCCCGCGGCTCCGCGTTCGGCCATGGCGGCGATGACCACGGGCGCCGCGGTGTCTTTGCCTTCCTCGAAGCGCACGCCCTTCTTCTCGTCGGTGACGTGTTCTGTCTCGGCCCAGAACGGATCTTCCGCCGTGACCATCGGCGCGACCGCGACGCCTTCTTTGCGTTCGTCCAAGTCGAGCGAGCAGGTCGCGGCGGGAAAGATGGCATCCGCTCCCTGCAATCGCCTCGTCACCCGGTTGGCTGGCGAGAATTTTCCGGCCACGTCGCGCAGAATACCGGTGGCAAAACCCAGTTGCACGGTGCGGAGCACGCGATCGCCGCGCGGATTGATGCCGGCTGCCGCGAGGAGTTCTTTCAGCAGCGGAGTCGACGCATCCGGGTCGAGCAAGACGATTAGTCGTCCGTTTTTTTCCCAATAATCGCGGAGCACTTTTGCCGTCCCGGCGGGCAGATCGTAGCGCGCGCCGGCGATGATCACGGCACCGGCGTCCTCGGGAATGGCCGGCGTCGTGGTGAGCGAGAGCGGAGCGGCCTTCACGCCCTGCTTCTCGATGTATTCGACGAGCAGGGAAATCGGCGAGCCATCGCCCGGCACCGCTTCGCCGTGGCCCTGGAGGAAATAAACTTTGCGCTGTTTCGGCTCGGACACTTCGAGCAGCGCGCTGGTCAAAGCCTGTTCGCCTTTGAAAGCGCGCAACCGCGGCGGTTCGCCCGTGATTTGCGTGAGGTAATCGTATTCGGCCATGTCGACCGCGCTGACCTGCTTCGACCGGCCGTCCATCTCGACGATGACCAGATTTTCCTCGGGGCCGAACTGGAACTTGGCCTGCAATTCGCGCGCACGACCGAGGTTGCGCATCGGATCGATGTGTTCGACGGTCAGTTTGTCACCGGCATGCACTTGGTATTCTTTGAGCAAGTTGACCACATCGCCGTAGACCTCGTAGCCGGGCGCGGCGGTGGTCGGTGAGAAGAACACGTAGACTTTCGCCGTGGCGGGAAGACGCTTCAGCGCATTCTTGGTCAGTTCGCTCGGACGGTATTTCTGCGCCGGCGACCAATCGCCGCGGTAGTAGTAGTGGAAGCCCGCGTAGTTCACCGCGACGAGGAGCACGCAGGCAAGGAGCACCTGCACGCTGACTCCGAAGCGTGCGCCCGATCTCCGGCGCGATGAATCCTGCGGTCGCTTCATGTCAGCTTCTCCAGCGGCGCGATTGGAAAACGTGGAAGGTGAGGAAGAGCACGAAAGCAGTCAGCGAGAAATAGAAAACGACGGGCCGCGTATCGAAGAATCCGCGCGAGGCCTCGCTCATGTGTTCAAGCGCGGAAAAATAAGCTGTCAATTCGCGCAGCGCCGGCGTGACGTTGAGGATGAAAAAGGTGAGCAGTCCCATGAAAAAGAGCAGGGTGATCGCGCTGAAGGACATCACGGCGGCGACGATTTGGTTGCGGGTCAGCGCGGAAGCGAGACAACCGATCGAAAGGTAAAACATCCCGATGAGCAGCAGCATGGCATAAGCGCCGATGAAGGGGCCCGCCGCGCCCGCCGCCTGCAGCCGCGTGACCCAAGTGAAAACGAGGAAATAGAGAAGACTCGGCAGCCAAAGGACGACGTAGAAGAAAAGCGCGCCGCAATATTTGGCCAGCACCACCTGACTGTCGCGCACCGGTGCGGTCATCAACGGCTCGATCGTCCCCATTTTGTATTCCTCGGAGAACAGCCGCATGGTGATGAGCGGAAAAACGAGGACGAAACCGAACCAGAAAAACACCGTGTTGAAAAAGGCTTCGACCACCGTGACCTCGCTCGGCCCGCGGTTCAGCGCGGCCACGCCGGCGTAAAAATTGAAGCCGGTGAGGAGCAGGAAGAAAAAGAGGACAACCCACGCCACGGGCGAAAGAAAATAGGCGCGGATTTCGCGGTTGAGCAGGGTGAAAAAGGTCATGTCATTGTTCCCCCGATTGCGTGATCTCGGCAAAAACCCGCTCGAGGTTCACCTGTTCGCGTCCGAGTTCGCGCAGCGGCCGCTGCGCGAACTCGGACGCGAACAGGTGAACCTCGAGCGGGTT
>Ga0208048_1001023_pt1 | contig 14797 bp, 12 predicted proteins | sample Malawi_45m_30L_FD_184163 | JGI IMG/M metagenome (GOLD analysis project Ga0208048, IMG submission 184163) | Freshwater microbial communities from Lake Malawi, Central Region, Malawi to study Microbial Dark Matter (Phase II) - Malawi_45m_30L... | ecosystem: Environmental > Aquatic > Freshwater >...
CTCGTAGTAGCCCAGCGTGGCGAGCCGGCGCATGCCAGCGGCCTCCAGAACGCGAAGTTCTCGGCCGCGGGCGGGCTCCACCAGGGCTTGTGCCATGGCGCGGCCCTGACCGTGCGCTCCGGCCAGCGCTCGTGCCAGGAGGCGCCCAAGCGCGGGGATGGCGGCATCGGACGAGCCGCGCGTGAGCAGGGCATGGAGCGTGTTGCCGGCCTGGGGGGCCAGGAGCGCCGTGGCGCCGATGCAGCCATCGGGGTCGGCGACGCACCAGGCGTGGTCGAAGAATGTCGGGTCGGCCCGCGCGTCGCGAATCAGGCGGCGCAGCACGCCCGGGTCGGGGCCAGCCAGCCGGCGGAGCGCCTCGGCCCGCTGGGAGACCAGGGGCTGGAAGGGCTCACCCCAGTCTGGGGCGTGGCCAAAGAGCCCGGTTCGGTCAAGGAGCGACACGTCGCAAGCGTATCGGAGCAGAGGGGGCGCGAGCGAGGATCGGTACACTCCGGTGATGCTGATCCGCCCGCTGGCCATCGCGCTCCTCGCTGCTTCGTCGCTGGTCGTCCTACCGTGGTCGGCGCCGCAACCTGCCGTCGCGGCGGTGCTCGGTGAGCAGTGGAAGCTCGATGTGCGGCCCAAGGGTCTTCGCCTGTGGGTCGATCCTCAGGATGGCAAGGGCTACTGGTACTTCGTCTACGACGTGGTGAACCAGACCAAGCAATCGCTGCTCTGGTCGCCCAAGATCCAGCTGCTCGACGGCGAAGGTCGCCTCATGCGCGGTGGCAACGATGTTCCGCCGCAGGTGCGCAAGGCCATCTGTGCGTCCATGGCCGAAGAGGGCGTCGAGGACCAGTTCGCGGTGATGGATGACCTGCTCCCCGGCGAGGACAACGGCCGCACCGGCATGGTGGCGTGGCTAGCTGAGGGCACCGATGGCACGGAACTGACCGTGTTCATTGCCGGCGCCTCGAGCGAGACGGAGCAGAAGGTTCACCCCAAGACAGGTGAGAAGGTCACCTTGCGCGAGAACCTGCAGTTGGACTATGCCGTTCCCGGTGACCCCAAGGGGCGTCGCTCGGAACCCGCGATCCTCAAGAATCGCGAATGGGTCATGCGCTGAGGTGCATTGGCTCTGCGGTCGTGGCCTGGGGCCATCGATCGGTCCCCAACGGCCCTGATAATCACTGGTGGCCATCGAGGTTGACGCTTCACAAGAGCCTCGGTTTCCCCTAGACTCCCCGACTCGCTCTCGAAAGGACTTTTCGTCATGGCACACAAGAAGGGCCAGGGCTCGACCCAAAACGGCCGCGACTCGAATCCGCAGTTCCTCGGCATCAAGCTCTATGGCGGCCAGGACGCAAAGGCCGGTTCCATCATCGTCCGCCAGCGCGGCACGAAGTGGAAGGCTGGCTTCATGACCTACCTGTCGGCCGATGACTCGGTCATGGCCAAGGTGCCCGGCACCGTGCGGTTCCGCGGCCGGATGGTCGACGTGATCCCCGCCGACCCCAGCCTGCCCCGGCTGGCCATGGACACCAAGTGAAACGAATCCATCGTGACGGGCGCAGCCACCACGCTGCGCCCGTTTCGTTTTTGCGCAGGGCGGCCACGCCGTGTGGACCGATCGATCGCGCGGTGCCGGCGTGCACGCGCACCAAGGAGCGCTGAACGATGTTCGTCGATCGTGCCGTCATCCATGTGAAGAGCGGCAAGGGCGGCGATGGCTGTGCCCACCTGCTGCAACTGAAGGGCAATCCCAAGGGCGGCCCCGACGGCGGCGACGGCGGCAAGGGCGGCGACGTGGTGGTCGTGGGCGATCCGCACCTCGACACGCTGGTCGAGTTTGCCTACAAGCCGCACTGGTTCGCGAAGGACGGCGAGAACGGGCAGAAGAAGAAGTGCCACGGCTGTGATGGCGCCGACATCGAGATCCGCCTGCCGCTGGGCGCGCAGGTGATCGATCCAGAGTCAGGCGACATCGTGGCCGAGATCCTCGAGCCCGGCCAGCGCGTGGTGATCGCCCCCGGCGGTCGCGGTGGCCTCGGCAACGATCACTTCAAGAGCGCCGTGCACCAGACGCCGCTCGAGCGCACGCTCGGCGAACCGTCGATCGAGCGAACCTTCGAGATCGAGCTCAAGCTCATCGCCGATGTCGGCTTCGTTGGCCTGCCCAACGCGGGAAAGAGCACGCTGCTCAAGGCCAGCACGCGCGCGAATCCCAAGGTGGCGGACTATCCGTTCACCACGCTTGGGCCGCAGCTGGGGATCCTCGATCTCGGTGATGAGCGCCGGCTCGTGCTCGCTGACCTGCCCGGCCTGATCGAGGGTGCCGCCGAGGGTGCGGGCCTTGGCCATGACTTCCTGCGGCACGTCGAGCGCACGCGGTGCATCCTGCACGTGGTCGATGCGCTGCCGGTCGATGGGAGCGATCCGGTCGAGTCCTACCGAACGATCCGCCGAGAGCTCGGTGAGTTCAGCGATGAACTCGCGCGCAAGCCCGAGCTCGTGGTGCTGAACAAGATCGACCTCTTGCCCGCCGAGGATCGCGCCGAGCTCCTGGCCGATGTGCTCGAGCGCTTCGCCAAGCGCGGCGTGAAGCCGATGATGATGAGCGGTGCGACCGGCGAGGGCGTCCGCGAGGTGATGCTCTCGGTCTGGCGCATGGCCGAAGCTGCGCGCGCGCGGGTGTGAGGTCACTCCGCCGGCCGTGGCACCACGGTGCCCGGCGCACTCAGCGCGCGGACGAAGCGGTGCGCGCGCAAGAGCCGCACGGCGCGATGGAGATCGGCCGCGAGTGGCGCGATGAACTGCATCGGCTCGTTCGTGATCGGATGGCGGAAGGCGAGCATGGTCGCGTGCAGGGCCTGGCGGCAGAGGAACGGCTCGGTGCCCGTGCCGCCGAAGTCGGCTTCGCTCGAGTGCTTGCCGCCGTACAGATCATCGCCCACGATCGGATAGCCGATGTGCGAGAGGTGCACGCGGATCTGGTGGGTGCGCCCGGTGAGCAGCTCGAGCTCGACGAGCGACGCGCCCTCGTACTCCTCGATCACGCGGTAGACCGTGCGTGACGGCTTGCCGGTTTCGTCGTGACGAACGGCGTACTTCTCCTTGATCGACGGGTGCTTGCCGAGCGGGAGGTCGATGAGGTCGGCCTCGGGCTCCATGCGCCCGTGCACCAGCGCCAGATAGCGCTTGCCGGTCTGGCGGTGCTCGAACTGCTTGGCGAGGCGCCAGTGCGCGGTGTCGCTCTTGGCCACGACCATCACGCCGCTCGTGAGCTTGTCGAGCCGGTGCACGACGCCCGGTCGCGCGATGTCCTTGCCAACGCTTGAGAGCTGCCCGCCCGAGCGATGGCGGAAGTGCCACGCCAGCGCGTTGATCAGCGTGCCGGTCTTGTGGCTGCGTGCCGGATGCACGATGAGCCCGGGCTGCTTGTTCACGACGATGAGTTCGTCGTCCTCGAAGAGCACCTCGACCGGGATGTCCTCGGGCGGGATCTCGCTCGAGGGCGGCGGCGGCAGCATGGCCACCACGCGGTCTCCCTTGCGCAGCTTGGTGCTGGCCTTGGGGATGCGGCCGTTGACCGTCACGGCCTCTTCGTCGATGAGCCGCTGCAGCTGCGTGCGCGAAAGGAACGGCACGCGGTCGACGAGGTAGCGATCGAGCCGCTTCTCGAGATCGCGCGTGAGTTCGAAGGTCACGCTGACGGGATGGTCGTCGTCGAACTCGCCGCTGGATTCATAGAGCGCGAAGAGCGCCTCGCGATCGACCTGCCCGCCGGGTGCGATGAGCTGCACGGCGCCGCCGGGCCCCGACACGATCGAGTCGTCATCGGGAACGCTGGTCGGGCTGGACATGGCGAGGCGTGCTATGGAGCGGCGCTCCGTTGCGCGGCGTGATCAGGGGGTGGCTGCAGGAGCAGGCGCCGCAGCAGGTGCAGTGGCGGGGACATCGGTGGCGGGCGCCGTGGCCGGCACATCGACCGCCGGGGCGGGTGCAACCGGCGGCGCGGGTGGTTCGGGGATGAACACCGGCGTCTCGAGCGAAGCGAGCGACTCGATGCGGGCCTTGGCCTGCGCGGCAAGCTGCGGGTAGGCATCCTTCGCCAGCGCGGCGGCCTGCTCGTAGCGCTCCTTGGCGAGCGCGAGCTTGCCTTCGCTCTCGGCGACGGTGGCGCGACCGAACGCGGCGGGAATCGCAAAGACCAGGTTCGTCGCCGTCGAGGTCGACGACTCGACGACCTGCGCGTAGAGCTCATCGGCCTTGCCGAGGTACTCCGTGCGCAGTTCCGGGGTGACGGCCTTGTCAGCGTCTTCTGGCTTGCGGTCCCAGCGCACGCCGGTCTGCAGGCAGTTCATGTAGGTGTCAGCCGCAGTGAGCAGAGCCATCATCCGCACACCGGGCTCGCCTTCGTTGCGGCTGGCGATCTCGACCATCGCGGGGGGGATGCTCGCGCCGGCCAGCTCTTCCCACGCGAGCGCGACGGCGTTGGCCTTCTTCTGGGTCCACCAGTTCCAGCCCATGAACGCACAGAGCACCACCAGCACGCCCAACAGCCAGTTGGGGCCGCTGGTCTTGAGCCACTGGACGAAGTCCTCGTTCAGGCGACCTTCCGCCAGATCGGTCTGCTGCATCTGAGCAAGACGCTTGCGATCGGAGACATCCCCGGCGGGTCGTTTCTGGTCTGCCATGAGGGCGGGAAGTGTAGCATCGGCCGCGCCCAAACGGGCTCTGCACCATGCGTTACCGACTCCTCGTCACCGACCTCGACGGCACGCTTCTTGACCGTCGTGGGCGCGTGAGCGAGGGCAATCGGCTCGCCATCCGCAAGGCCCGGGATGCCGGCCTCGAGATCGTCGTCGCCACCGGGCGGAGCTGGATGGAGGCTCGCGCGGTGGTGGAGGAGGCCGGGATCGAGGGGCTCTGCATTGCGGTGGGCGGCGCGAGCCTGCACCGGGCAACCGATGGCGGCGTGGTGCACACGTTCGACATGTGCCCGCAGGCCGCGCAGGACTGCACGCGCATCATCAGCGAATACGGCCACGTCGCGCACGTCTTCCGCGATGCGTCGCGCGCCGGCCATGACTACTTGCTCGTCGGCAGCCACGACTTGCATCCGGTGAGCGATTGGTGGTTCAAGGAGTTCCCCGTCGCGGTCGAACGCATCGCTTGCCCCACGCACTGGAAGCCAGAGGTGCATGCATACGCCGTGCTGCGCACGGGCACGGTGGCCAGCGCACGCGAACTTCCGGTCTTGGTCGATCGCCTGCGCGATCAGGTTGGCGATGCGGTCACGATGCAGCACTGGGGTGCCGTGACGCAGGACATGTCGATCGGCACGCAGACCCACGTGCTCGAGATCTTCGCGGCTGGCGTCGATAAGTGGACCATGATCGAGCATGTCTGCGGGCTGCGCGGGGTGGGTATCGACCAGGTGGCGACCGTCGGCGATGGCATGAACGATCTCGGCATGCTCCGCGCTGCGGCGCTGGGCATCTCGATGGAGAACGCGCATGAGCATGCGCATGCCGCGGCGAAGGTGCGCGTGGGCCATCACGACCGCAGCGGCTTCGCCGAAGCCGTCGAACTTGTGCTGTCGCATCGATAGGATCCACGCGTGACCGGCCGCGAGCACGACTCCCGTGATGCGTGGACACCGCCCCTGGCGCGCACCGAAGGGGATGCCTTGCTCTCGGCGCCCGAGGCGCTTCTCAAGGGCGCGCTCGAATCGACCGTGCCTGCGGTGGCGGTCTTCGGTCCGCGGCGCCCCCCGTTCGAACCGCTGTTCCGCATGGCGGCCGATCCTGCGGCACAAGCGGCCCTCGATCGCAACGGTCTTCGGCTCGAGGCATCGGTCGATGCCGTTCGAAGCATCAGCCTGGCGGCCATCGAGTCCGCGGCCGGGCGCGGCGCCATCGCGCTCCTGCCCAACGACCAGGTGGACCGTGGCATGGGTGCACTCGAGCGCCTGGCGCGGTCGTGCGCAGGTCCGGTGGCACTCGTGCTCGAGGACAATCCTCACCTGTCGTCGGCCACGTGCCCGCGCCGCATCTGCTGGCGCCTGCGCATGCCGACGCTCGAACCGTGGGACCTCGAGAGCCTGCGCCACAGCGTGGGCCTGGCGCTGCGCATGTCGAGCGCCGCGGGCGTGCCGGTGGGCATCGTGGTGCACAACACCATGCTGCGGTCGTGGGCCACGCTGGCGATGCGACCCAACCGGGTCGTCACCATGCTCGATGCGGTCGAGCCCGAGGCGCTAGTCGTCGATGGTGGAGATCCGCTGCGCGATCTCCGTCGCGATGAGTTCAACCACGCGTGGTTCATGCCGAGTCCGGGCGAGCGTGAGCGGTACGGCATCATCGCCATCGGCCCGTGCGTGCACGCGACGCTGCACATGCTCGATGCCACGGGATTCACCGGCCGCGTGCCGGTCTTCCGGCTCGGGGCGAGCGCGCCGATCGATGAGAGCGCGCTCGAGCGGTTCCTCGAGCGCTGCGAGCACGCGATCGTGGTCGAGCCGAGGCCCGGCAGCACCGCGCCGCGCGTGGTTGGACTGGCGCAGCGGATCCGCCGTGCGCACGGCCATGCCGCGCAGGTGTGGTGGACGGAGCTCCCGCCAGTCGAGGGCCACGCTCGCGTGAGGCTCGAACCCAACGAAGGCACGCGCAGCTCCACGCTCGTGCGCAAGATGATCCACCTGCTGGATGAGCTGCGGCCGAGCAAGGATCCGCAGGCTGTCCTGGCACCCGATGTCGAGCTCGATGGCGTGGCGGCGCCGCCGCGTGATGAGCACCTGGGGCTGGCGAGCGCACGCATGGCGGCGACCGAAGCGGCGCTGGATGCAATCGAGGCGCTCGCTGCGCGCCTGCCCGAGCAGGGTGATGCGCCGCGGCATGCGGTGCTGGCCGGCGGGCCCGAGCCGGCGCGGGCGGGGTCGACCGTCATCGAGGTCTGGGACCGTCGGCGCTGGTCGATCGAGGGCGGTGCTGCGGTGCGGCATGCCGTGCGCACGGGGTCACGTGTCTTCGTGGTCTGCGATCTTGCGGCCGATGAAGAGCCGGATGTCGAGCGCCTTGCCGAGGCCTGCACGCCTGGCGACGCGCGTCGCTTGCCGCGCATGGTCCGGGTCGACGTGAACGATCGAGATGCGGTGGTGGCCTCGATCGTTGAGGCGGCGGATGAAGGCGGCGTGTCGATCATCATCGCTCGCGATGGACCGCCCGCCCGTCGCGACATCAACGTGCTCGAGCGCGACCTGATCGAGGTGGATCGGCTGGGCTACCTGCCGATGCAGCGTTTCATCTGGCCGGTGAGCGCGGCGTGCGACTTGCGCGATCCGCCGCTGGCGACGCTGATCGACCAGGGGCTCGAGCGCGGCGCGGATCCATTGCGCGCCACGGCGGAAATCGTGCGCGTGACGCCCGAACCGGGGCAGGGCTGGCGATTGCGCGTGGAGCCGTTGCTCGAGCAGGTCGAACTCGAGCGCGAACGGCCGGTCGCGATGGCCGAGGCCGCGCGCCAGGCATCGAGCCTGCCGGCACCGACGCCGGTGCACGCCACGCAAGGTGTTTGGCGGGCCCATCTGGCCGGCTGGCGCGGCGATCCGCCTGGGGTTGCCGTGCAGATGCTCTGCGAAGCCGGGCGATCGATGGGGTATCGCGTCGAGGCCGTGCATCACGCGACGCCGGTCGGACCCGGCCGCCGTTCGTGGGCACAGGTGCTTTTCACGCGTGCGGCGAGCAGCGACGATCTCCCGATGCCGACGCGCATCCCGTTCGGCGAGGGCGATGTGCTCATCGGGATGGACCCCGTCGAGTCGCTTCGGGCCCTCGGGCCCGATCCCTACCTGCGCATCGGTGCGGCAGGGCGCACCCGCGCGTGCGTCAACACGGGTGCGTTCCCCGATCAGTTGCGCGAGCCCTTCGAGTCGGCTGCGGCCGCGCTCGAACCTTCGATCGAACGAGCGCTCGGGGCGCCGGCGGATCTTGCGCTCGATATGGCCCGCCGCGTGCGTCACGCCTTCCTCAACGATCGCGTGCTCGATGTGGCGATGCTCGGTGCATCGTTCCAGCTCGGTCTCGTGCCGGTCACCGTCGAGGCACTCGAAGCGGCTGCGCGCCGCATGGAGCAGCGTGGCTACGCGCGCAGCCTCGAGGCGCTGCGCTTCGGGCGACTGGTCGCGAGCGAGCGCACCGAGCTGCGCGAGAGCGCCAGCGACCGCGAGCGTGCGCAGGACATGATGCGGCGCATGGAGTTCGAGGCTCGCGTCTACGGCAACCCGCGTTCGCGCAGGCTCTCGCGACGCGTGGTCGCGCTCCTGCGGCCGTACCTGCGTGCGCTCGAGCCGCTGGGAAGCGTCGACGGGGGGCAACCGCTGCACGATCTCGTGCTCGCGTTCCGGCGCTGCGTGATCTGGGGCGGAGGCGACTACGCCAAGCGCTTCGGCGATGCGATCGTGGCGCTGGCCGAGCGCGAGCGGGGTGTGGAGCGCATGCCGTTGACGGCAGCCTGCGTGCTGCCGCTGGCTGAACTCAGCCTGATCAGGGACTTCCCGTACCTCTGCGTGATGACGGTGGGTGATGAGCATCGCCGACGCGTGCGCGAGTGGCTTGGCGAGGTGCGCAGCCGTGGCGATCACGTCTCGCGTCGCTACCTCTACCGCGTGGATGTCGCCGTACCCGGCCGGCGTTGGAAGGCCGAGGTCAAGGGCAGCGACTGGCCTGCGCGCGTCGTCGAACTGGTCATGCCGTTCGTGCCGCTGGCCTGGCGGGGCCGCTCGGGACAGGACGCCCGCGAGGCGGGGTATCGCTTCGTGGCCGATGCGGCCGAGAGCGAGTCCACCTATGACCAGTGGGTGCGCTCGGCGCAGGAGCTCCACGCAAGCGCACTCGATGGCTCGATCCGCGAGATGAGTGCAGGCGACATCGATGCCTTGCGGCCGGGTTCACTTGCGACCCGCGACGCGTGACGTCGCGCGCCCGGCGACCACGGCAGTGCAGGTTCACGCGGCCGGCTGGTCGCGACGCATGCTCTCGTGCCGCAGCTGTCCGCATGCGGCGGCGATGTCGCGGCCACGGCTGGCGCGGATGTGCACGTTCACGCCCTTCGAGCGCAGGATCTCCTGAAATCCCAGCACATCCTCGGAGGAGGGGCGTTCGTAGGGCATGCCCTGCACCTCGTTGTAGCGAATCAGGTTGACGTTGGCGCGCAGGGTGCGGGCCAGCCGTGCCAGTTCGTGTGCATGCTCGGGGCGATCGTTCACGCGGCCTAGAAGGATGTACTCCAGCGTGATCTCGCGGCCGGTGCGATCGAACCATTCACGGCAGGCCTCGAGGAGTTCGGCGATCGTGCTGTACTCCGCCCACGGGATGATCTCGCGGCGCAGGTCGTCGAAGGGCGCGTGCAGGCTGAGCGCCAGCGTGACGGGCAGCTCGAACGAGCAGAACTTGCGGATCGCTGCGGGCAAGCCGACGGTGCTCACCGTGATCTTGCGCGCGCTGATCCCGAAGCCCCATGGCGCGTGCAGCGTCCGGATGGCCGCCGTGACGGCGTTGTAATTGGCCAGCGGCTCGCCCATTCCCATGAAGACGATGTTGCTGATGCGGCCGACGCCCTCGAGGCGGGAGAGGTGCCAGACCTGTTCGACGATCTGTCCTGCAGTGAGGTTGCCATCGAGCCCACCGATGCCGCTGGCGCAGAAGCGGCAGCCGACGGGGCAGCCAACCTGCGAACTGATGCATGCGGTGCGTCGATCCTCGCTCGGGATCATCACGCACTCGGTCTGGCGGGATGGCTCGGCCATCGGCAGCAGTTCGCCCTCGTCCGGCCAGCCCATGAGGAGCTTCTGCGTGCCGTCGGTGGCGACCTGGTGGCGCATGGGCCGGCCGCGCACGAAGGTCATGCCTTCGGCGAGCGCCGTTCGTGCAGCCTTTGACAGGTTGGTCATGGCTGCGGGATCACCCACGCCCTTGGCATAGACCCAGTCGAGGATCTGCGCTGCTGCGAATGTGGGCAGGCTTCGTGCTGCGCACCACGCCTGCATGGCGGCGGGGTCGAGGTCAAAGACGTGCGGACGATCAGTGGCCACTGCTGGCACCGATGGTCAGGTCGACGGTCGAGAAGGGAATCGCGTGGTCGCTGAACCAGCTGGAGTTGCGCACGCCGCAGTCCTCGCGCACCACGCGACGGCCCGTGGGATCGATGCCGCGGGACCGCATGACTTCCTTGAGCGTTCCAGGCAGGCCGAACTCGACGTCCTCGTGGCGGACATCATGCTGCTCGACCGTGAGCTGGTGGCGCGCGGCGATCCATTCGATCACGCCGCGGATCAGGTCATCGGGCGCGCTGGCGCCCGCGGTCAGGAGGACGGTCTCGACGCCGTCGAGCCAGGCATCCTGCATCTCGCTGGCGTCGTCGACCAGCACGGCGCGTGTGCCGACGTTCTCGGAGATTTCCGTGAGGCGCACCGAGTTGGAACTGTTGCGGCTGCCCACGACGATCACCAGATCCGACTTGGGGCCGAGCGCGCGCACGGCTTCCTGGCGGTTGGTCGTGGCGTAGCAGATGTCGCTGGCCGGGGGTTCCTTGATCTGGGGGAACGCTTCCTTGAGTGCCTGGATGATCACGCCCGCATCGTCGGTCGAGAGCGTGGTCTGGGTCAGGTAGATGAGCTTCTCGGGATCGTCGATGCGCAGTCCCGGGATGTCGGCGGGGCTCTCGACGACCTGGATCGAATCGGGCGCCTCGCCGCGCGTGCCCACGACTTCCTGGTGGTTGCGATGCCCCACGAGCAGGATCTGGAATCCCTTGCGCGAGTAGCGGATCGCCTCGGCATGCACCTTGGTGACGAGCGGACAGGTCGCATCGATCGCGGTGAGCCGTCGGTCCCGGGCCTGCTGCCGGACCGCGGGGCTCACGCCGTGCGCACTGAAGACCACGATCGCGCCCTCGGGCACCTCGTCGATCGATTCCACGAACTGCACGCCGCGGTCGCGGAAGCGACCGACCACGTGCGTGTTGTGCACGATCTCGTGGTAGACGAAGATCGGTTCGCCCGGGCAGATGTCGAGCAGCTGGTCGACGACATCGATGGCCATGTAGACGCCGGCGCAGAAGCCACGTGGATTGGCGAGGATCAACTTCATGAGCCCGGAGATCATAGCCCTGCGAGCGCAATGGGCAGTATCGTGCCGGACCCCATGGATGACCGCACCGGCAACGCCTTGACGGCCTTCGCCACGGCGATGCCGGACCTGCCGCGGTCGCTCGCGCGGCGTGCAGGCTTTGATCGATGGGGGCCCGGATCGACGGCACCGTGCGGCCTTGCCGAGGCGCAGGCGTTCTGCGCGGGTGTGGCTGGCGGGGCTGCCGAGAACTTCAGCGTGATGAGCGGGTTGGTTCCGGCGGCTGTGCGCGGATCCTTCCAGGCGATCTACGCGTTCTGCCGCATCAGCGATGACCTTGGCGACGAAGCCGGCGATCGTGCCACGGCGACGGCGTGGCTGTCGTGGTGGCGCCAGTCGTTGCACCATTCGTTTGCCGGTGCAGCGGTGCATCCGGTCTTCGTGGCGCTGCAACCAGTCGTGGAGCGCCACGGCTTGGCGTGCGAACCCTTCGATGCGCTGCTTCGGGCATTCCTGCGTGATCAGGTGCAGGATCGCTACGAGCGCTGGGACGACCTGCTCTCGTACTGCCGCGAGAGCGCAGATCCCGTCGGTCGACTGGTGCTCGGGGTGCTCGGCGAGCACGACCCGGCCGCGATCGCCGCCAGCGACGCGATCTGCACGGCGCTGCAATTGACCAACCACTGGCAGGATGCGCGCCGCGACCTCATCGAGCGCAACAGGATCTACGTGCCGAGTGAACTCTTCCCGGGTGAGCGGCTGGACGAGCGCCTTCGCTCGACGATCGAGGTCGGTCATGCCCCTGACCGCGAGTTCTTGGCGCAGTGGCGCGAGTGCCTGTGGGCGTGCGTCGCGCGCACTGCACCGATGTACGGCGCGATCGACGCACTCCAGCAGGCGGTTGCGCCGCAGCATCGCGCGCTGCTCTGGCTTTTCGCCGAGGGCGGTCGGCGCACCCTTGCGCGCATCGAGCAGTGGAACGTCGAGACGTGCCTTGATCGGCCACGCTTGTGGGCGCCTGAGAAGGCTTGGATCATGCTGCAGGCGGTGCTCCGTGCTCGGAGGAACGCGCGGTGAGCATGACGAAGGCCTGGAGCGGTCCCGCGCTTGCATCGAGCGCCTCGCACTGCGCGGCCATCGTGCGGCGCGAGGCCCGCAACTTCTATCACGGTCTCAAGCTCGCCCCGGAACCGCGCCGGTCGGCGCTCTACGCGGTGTACGCATGGATGCGCCGGGCCGATGACCTCGTCGACGATGGCGGCCCGGACCGCATCGAGCAGGTCGCGGCGTTCCGCGCGGCAACTGAGCGCGCGTTCGCTGGCCACGTGCCCGACCGTGATCCGATGTGGCCTGCCCTCGTGCGCTCGATCGGCGATCACGCTCTGGCGCGTACCGACTTCGACGGCATGCTGGATGGCCAGCTGCTCGATGCAGAGCATCGGCCGTGCCGGGACTGGGCCCAGGCGCGCCAGTTCTGTGATCTCGTCGCGGGAACCGTGGGGCGAACCTGCACGCGCATCTTCGGGGCGAGCGATCCGGAGGCCATGCGGCTCTCGACCGATCGTGGCATTGCCTTCCAGCTCACGAACATCCTTCGTGACCTGCGCGAAGACCATCGCATGGGCCGCTGCTACCTGCCGGCCGATGAACTGGACCGGGCGGGGCTGGACATCACCAGCCTGCTCGCCTGGAGCGATGCACCGCGTTGCACGGCGTTCATGCAGTCGCAGCTCGATCGATGCATGGAGCACTACCGATCGAGCGCGCCGCTCGATGGCATGATCGACTGGTCGTGCAGGCCTACGCTCTGGGCTATGACGGCGATCTACGGCGGCATTGCACGGAGGATCAACGACCGCCCGCAGTCGGTCGTCGAAGGCCGTGTCGCGCTCCCGGCCCTGAGCAAGGTGCTGGTGGCGCTCCGCGCGCGACTGGGCTGGCACGGCGGGGCGTGCGTGCCATGAGTCGGGTGGTCGCCATCGTCGGAGGCGGCGTCGCGGGGCTCGCTGCGGCGCTGCGCGTGGCGGAGTCCGGCGACCGTCCGATCGTGATCGAGACGCGCGGCAAGCTCGGCGGCCGTGCGACGAGCTTCGAGGACGCACGCACGGGCCTCGTCCTGGACAACTGCCAGCACGTGCTCATGGGGTGCTGCACGAACTTGATTGATTTCTACGGCCGGCTCGGGGTGGACGACTTGATCGAGTGGCACGACACCACCTTCTGGGCGAACCCGCCGATGGATCCGGATCGGATGAAGCCCTCGTGGTGGCCGGCCCCGGGTCATTTCACGGGGTCGTTCCTGCGCATGCGGCAGCTGGACCTGCGCGACAAGCTGGCGATCGCACGCGCCATGTGGCGGATGATCCGGATCGGTCGGCATGGACGGGCGCAGTGGGCGGGCCGGGACTTCGGTGCGTTCCTTGGCGAGACGGGCCAGACGCCCGCCGCGATCGATCGCTTCTGGGAGCCGGTGGTCGTGAGTGCGTGCAACATGCCGAGCGCGTCGTGCGATGCGGCACTCGCGATGAAGGTCTTCCAGGATGGGTTCCTTCAGGATGCATGGAGCCCGTGCATGGGGATCAGCACGGTCCCACTTGCACGCCTGTACGACCCCGCACGCGAGGCGATCGTGCGGGCCGGCGGCGAGCTGCGGGACTCGACGAGCGCCATCGCGCTGAACTTCGACGGGCGCCGCATCACGGGCGTGACGACCGACGAGGGCATCGTCGAGTGCAGCGCGGTGATCACGAGCGTGCCCCCCGACCGGCTCGCGAAACTCTGCAGCGACACGCTGCGCCGGGCGGATGCGCGGCTGCGGGATCTTGAGGCCGTGCCGTTCAGCCCGATCCTCGGCGTGCATCTTTTCTTCGATCATCCGGTCATGGACACACCGCACCTGGTCCTCCCGGGCCGTGCGACGCAGTGGCTCTTCCGCAAGGCCGCCGACAACGGCCGCGAGCACGTCCATGCGGTGATCAGCGGTGCCGATGCATGGATGGCACTCGACGAGGCCGAGATCGTCCGTCGTGTGCTCGCGGACATGGCATGGGCACTGCCGCGCGTGCGTGGCCTCGACCCCGTGGCCGTGCGTGCCGTGAAGGAGAAGCGCGCAACCTTCGCGTGCGTGCCGGGCATCGATCGCCTGCGACCCAAGGCCGTACCTGATCCGATCGCTGGTGGCGTGCCGAACCTCTTCCTCGCGGGTGACTGGACCGCCACGGGCTGGCCGGCCACGATGGAGGGCGCGGTGCGATCGGGCTATACGGCGGCTGCGGCGTGGACAGGGCAGGGCGGCGTGATCGCTGATGTGCCACCGGGTCGCTTGGCCTCCTTGCTCGGGCTTCGCGCATGATCCCGCGTGGAGGACCCGAACTCACGGCGTGGATCGTGGCCCGGGGGCAAGAGCTTGGCTTTGCGGCCGTCGGCGTAGCGCGGCTCGATCGCTCCCCGCGCGAGGATGTGATCCGTGAGTGGGTCTCGGCAGGGCGCCATGGACCGATGGAGTGGTTCCGCGAGCAGCTCGAGGCGCGGCTCGATCCCTGCACGATGCTCGCCGGTGCTCGCAGCGTGATCGTGGTCGCGGATCGCTACGCCGACGGCCGGGCCGATCGCGTCGACGACGGCGCGGCGCCGCGTGGGCGCACGGCGCGCTACGCCCGTGGCCGCGATTACCACCGCCGCATGAA
>Ga0208048_1001025_pt1 | contig 14777 bp, 11 predicted proteins | sample Malawi_45m_30L_FD_184163 | JGI IMG/M metagenome (GOLD analysis project Ga0208048, IMG submission 184163) | Freshwater microbial communities from Lake Malawi, Central Region, Malawi to study Microbial Dark Matter (Phase II) - Malawi_45m_30L... | ecosystem: Environmental > Aquatic > Freshwater >...
AAAGCGCGCCTCGAACCGGGTCGCCCTGTTGATCTAAAAGCCATCAGGGCGCCCATCATCGTTTTTGCAAGCCACGGTGACAATATCACCCCGCCACAACAAGCACTTAATTGGATTGTCGATACTTATGCCGACGTTGGTGAAATTCGCATCCGTGGGCAGCGCATCATTTACATGGTGCACGAGCAGGTCGGCCATCTCGGTATTTTCGTGTCATCGCAAATCGCCAATAAGGAGCATAGCGAGGTCGCTTCAACCCTTGAGACGATTGAAGCCCTGGCACCTGGGCTGTATGAGATGCAAATCGAAGATATCAAAGAAGTCGACGGCAAAAAGCGTTTCACCGTGAGTTTTTCCGAGCGCACAATGGACGACTTACGCGCCCTTGATGATGGGGTTGCTGATGAGCGGCCCTTTGCCGCGGTGGCCCGTACGTCTGAAGTTCAGGCTCAAATGTATGACGCAGTGCTCCGTCCATGGGTCAAGGCAGGCGTTACGCATACCTCGGCTGAGCTTTCCCGCGCGGCACACCCCCAACGACTCAGTCGTGCCATGCTCTCGACCAAAAACCCGCTGATGGCACCCGTGGCGGCAGCCGCAAGTCGGGTGAAGGAAAACCGTCATAAGGCAGCTGAGGACAATCCCTTTGTGGCGGCAGAGTCGCTTTGGGTTCAGGCAACTGAACAAATGATTGATTTTTATCGCGATACCCGCGACATGGGTTATGAGCTTGCGTTTTATGGCTTTTGGTCCACACCCTGGGGTAGAGCTTTTGGCAAAACCCATGAGTCGCGGCGAACCCTGAAAACCGGCGATGAAGTAAGAGGCCTTCCTGAGGTAGCCAAAGCGCTTGAGGCGATCGAGCAAGGTGGCTTTGCCGAAGCCGTGATTCGTATGCTTGTTTTGCTGGCGGACAATCGTGGTCAGGTTCGCCGTGACCGCCTTGAGCGCTCAAGCCAGGTGCTAACCATGGATGAGCCCTTTAAGTCGCTTGGTGCAGAGCGCCGTGCCATGATCATCCACCAGCAAACCATCATCGCAAGTTTTGAGCCTGAGCTTGCCATTGAAACGCTCGCAGGCTTGATCCATGAGCCCGCCGAGCGCGAACTCGCAGTTCAATTGGTGCAATACATTCCAGGTTCGGTCGATGAGATGTCAGCTGATACGATCCATTTGTTAAAACGATTTAGGCAGGTGCTCGATCTTGATACCAACATTGAAAATGTTCTAGAAAATCCACTTCATGCAAGCCCCCGTCGCCATACCGATGTGTATCGCGCGCTGATAAGCGAGGATCATCATGAAAGCAAGGCTCTTGAAGCAGCGATCCCAAAGGCGCCACGTGCGACTAGCGCTCGAAAGCCTGCCAAAGGCAAAAGTACCAGGAGGGCTTGATGCGCCTGATGAACCGCACCTTTGCAGAGCTTGAGCCTGGCGAATCGGCTGAGATCAAGCGCCTCATAACAACCGATGATCTGTTTGCTTTTGCGGCGTGTTCTGGAAATTATAATCCCTTGCATCTCAGCGATGCCAATTGGTCCGAACCACAGGAGCTTGCGTCGTCTTCGAATACCCAACAGCGGGTTGCGCCAGGCCTATTCGTTGCTTCCTTGATTTCAGCAGTCCTGGGCACCCAGCTTCCAGGTGCAGGTACGCTTTACAGGCGCCAACATCTAGAGTTTCACGAGCGGGCCCATGCTGGTGAAGAACTTATCTGTCGGGTGAAGGTCATCGAAAAGCAGGCCGATGGGTTGGTGCTCTTGCAAACCACGGTGCATCGACTTGTCGATGAGGCCTTGATTGTGAGCGGCGAAGCGCTTGTTAGCGCACCCTCAACACATATTGAGGCCAATATTGCCTTGCCAGGACTCGTCGTGCAAAGGCACCGGCACTTTGAGCACTTGCTTGAAAAGGTTAGGCCCCTGCAGCCTTTGCCAATGGCAGTCGTTTGTCCCACCGAGACAAATGCCTTGGCTGGTGCATTGCTAGCTGCCCGCGAGTCGGTGATTGTGCCGATTCTGATTGGCAGGGCAGATGCCATCAGGCGAGCTGCTGAGCAATTGCAAGAGGATCTCTCAGGCTTTGAGATGATTGATGTGCAGGGTAGTGACGATGCGGTCGCTGCCAAAGCCTGTGCGATTGTTCGCGAGGGAAGAGCAGCAGCCGTGATGAAGGGGCATTTGCATACTGATGATTTGCTTCGGCCCATGCTTGATAAAACCCATGGTCTTCGGGGAGGGCGACGATTCACCCATGTGTTTGTGATGGATGTTCCGGGTATGCCTGAGCCTTTGATTGTGACCGATGCCGCAATCAATATTGCACCTGATCTTGCAACAAAAGTTGATATTTGTCAGAACGCTATTGATCTTGCAAGATCGATCGGCATGGAGCCACGTGTTGGGGTGTTGAGCGCGGTTGAAACGGTCAATCCGGCTATTCAATCGTCTATCGATGCTGCATTGTTATCGAAAATGGCTGATCGCGGTCAGATTCGTGGCGGTCTGGTTGAAGGCCCTCTAGCCATGGATAATGCTGTGGATCTTGGCGCCGCACGCACAAAAGGACTAAAAGGCGGTGTGGCGGGGCAGGCCAATATTTTGCTGGTCCCAGGTCTCGATGCAGGCAATATGCTCGCAAAGCAACTGGCCTATATCAGCCACGCCGAAGGCGCTGGTGTTGTTTTGGGTGCAAAAGTTCCTGTGATTTTGAATTCGCGTTCTGATAGTGCGATGTCTAGGCTTGCATCGTGTGCGGTTGCCGCGCTTCACCATGCATCACATCAGCAAAGTACATGAGCACGCTCGACACAGATTTTGATCTTGGCGCTGATGCAGTGCTCACGCTCAATGCGGGTTCGAGTTCGCTAAAGTTTGCCCTCTTTTGCGATGGCAATGACGAGCCACTTTATAACGGTCTTGTCGATCGCATTGGCCCTGATGCGCACATTCGAATCCACGATCATCAAGGCCGGGATGTGCCAGCGGTACAAGGCGGACTTGAAAGCCATGAGGACGCCTTCCAAAGGATTATTGAGGTGCTTGGCTTGAATCGCGAGAGGAGGCAGCTTAGCGCCGTAGGCCATCGCGTGGTCCATGGTGGTCAGCACTATGCAATGCCGACCGTGATCAATGCGCAAGTGCTTGCCGATTTAGCCAAGCTCATTCCTTTCGCGCCACTCCACCAACCGCACAATCTTCGCGGTATTGCTTTAGCAAGTGAAGCTTTTCCAGGCGTTGCCCAAGTTGCGTGTTTTGATACCGCATTTCACCGCAGCCATCCCTGGGTCAACGACACGTTTGCGCTGCCACGTGCGCTCTACGACGAAGGTGTTCGTCGCTATGGATTCCACGGCCTGAGCTATGAGTTTGTGCTTGCTGCTTTTCAGCAGCGCTTTCCTGCAAGTGCACAAGGCAAGCTTGTTATCGCCCACCTAGGCAATGGTGCTTCGATGTGCGCCATTTCCGAGGGCCGCTCGGTGGCCTCAACCATGGGGTTCTCAGCGCTTGATGGCCTTCCGATGGGAACGCGTTGTGGTCAGTTAGACCCTGGCGTTTTGCTTTATTTAATGGATCAGAAATCAATGACTGCGTCGGAAATTTCAGATCTTTTATATAAGCACTCAGGCTTGCTCGGACTCTCTGGGCTCTCAAACGATATGCGCACCTTGCAAGCCTCTCCGGATCAAGCCGCAGCCGAGGCCATCGACTATTTTGTTTTCCGCTGCCAACGCGAACTTGGTGCCATGGCAGCAGCCCTAGGCGGTTTGGATGCTTTGGTTTTTTGCGGTGGTATTGGTGAAAACTCGAGTGCGATCCGAGCGAGGATTTGCTCGCGCTTAGCCTGGATGGGTGTTGAAATTGATGCCGCAGCTAATGAGCACGGCGAGAGCGTGATTTCATCCACTAGTTCCCGAGCGCTGGTGCTTGTGATACCGACCAATGAGGAGTTGGTTATTGCAAGTGCTGCGCGTTCACTCTCCCAAGGCCTTGTTTCATGAGGATATGGCAATGAAAGGTGCGCTAAGCGCTCAAAGCGCAGCAGCGATGATTCCCGATGGTGCGCGTTTGATGATTGGTGGTTTTATGGCGGTCGGTACGCCAGAGCGTTTAATTGACGCTCTGGTTGAACGCGGCGCTAAGGATTTAACGGTCATTGCCAACGACACGGCAATGCCTGGCAAAGGTATCGGTAAGTTGATTGATGCAGGTGCTGTATCTAAGGTCATTGCTTCTCATATCGGTCTAAACCCTGTCACGCAGAAAAAAATGATTGCCGGCGAGATTGCAGTAGAACTCGTACCCCAAGGCAGCTTGATTGAGCGGATTCGCGCAGGTGGCATGGGTCTTGGCGGGGTGCTTACGCCAACTGGCTTAGGCACCGAGGTGGAAGCTGGCAAGCAAATCATCGAAGTTGAGGGTAAATCCTTTTTACTTGAAACACCCTTGCGCGCCGACTTTGCGCTTGTCGGTGCATGGCAGGCTGACCATGTAGGCAATTTGAGTTATTTGCTCACGGCGCACAATTTCAACCCGATTGTTGCACTGGCGGCCGACGTGGTCATTGCCGAGCCTGAAAGCATTGTGCCGGTTGGCGTTATTCCACCCGATTCAGTCAAGACGCCCGGGGTCTTGGTCGATCACTTGCTGGTTCGTGCACCGAAGCCGTCACAGGCTTGAGCCATCATGCAGGCAAAGCGTGTTGAAGGAAATCAGATGGACGCAAAAACCTTAATTGCCCGACGTGTTGCCCAGGAGATTCGCCCCGGCATGCTCGTTAATCTCGGCATCGGGCTGCCATCCCTGGTGGCAGGCTTTGTGCCTGCCCAAGCTGGAGTCTTTTTCCAAGCTGAAAACGGCGTCATCGGCCTTGGTGCCAGACCACCCGAAGGCATGGAAGATCCGCACCTCACCGATGCAGGCGGGGGCTTTGTGACCGCCGTGCCAGGCGCAGCGAGCATCGATAGCGCGATGAGCTTTGGACTCATCCGCGGGGGCCACCTCGATATGACCGTACTCGGTGGTTTACAAGTCGACGAGCTTGGCCATCTTGCAAACTGGAAGGTGCCAGGGAAAATGGTACCGGGCATGGGTGGCGCAATGGATCTTGTGACCGGTGCAGCCAAAGTTATCGTGGCGATGCAACATGTTGCCAAAGGCGAGTCAAAGATTGTCAAACGATGCAGCCTGCCGCTGACGGCGTTGAGACGCGTCGATTTGATTGTTACAGATCTTGCAGTGATCGAGCCGACGCATGAAGGCTTAGTGCTTCGCGAGACCGCCCCCGGTGTAAGCGTACAAGAGGTCAAGCAAGCGAGTCTGGCGCACTTGATTATTCCAGAAAACGTATCGATTATGCAGTTTCAGTGAATCTTAAAAAATCCATTCCTCATCATGATGCAAAGCTTCGAAGCACAGGATGGCGCCCGCTTAGTTTTTGACGACGAAGGCGAGGGCTATCCATTACTTGGACTGGCTGGACTCACGCGTGATGCGCGCGATTTTGATTATCTTGCACCTCATCTGCCCAAGCAGATGCGCTTTATTCGTCTTGATGCCCGCGGGCGAGGACGCTCACAGTGGACGGGTGCTGCAAGCTATACCTTGGCCCAAGAGGCTGACGATGTGTTGAGGCTGCTCGATGTTTTGGATCTTCCGCAGGTTGCCATCATTGGTTCTTCGCGAGGAGGGTTGCTTGGGATGTTCTTGGCTGCGACCCATCCGGACAGGGTCAAAGGGCTTTGCTTTATTGATGTCGGTCCTCAACTCAACCCCGAAGGTATGAAGCGGATTGCCCAATATGTTGGTGTCAAGCCTGATCTATTAACGCTTGAAGAAATTGCGCTGCGCATGCCCAAAGTGAAGCCTGGCTTTGAGCAGGTCAGTGCCTCGCGCTGGTCTGAGGAGGCGCAGCGCCATTATGTGCAGTGCGATGATCACGTCTGCCTTCCCTACGATCCGGAAATTAGAACAGCGCTGCTGGCAGCGCTTGAAGCGCCTCCCGTTGATCTATGGCCACTTTTTGATGCTTGTAAGGGATTGCCGCTTGCAGTGATTCGCGCGCAACATTCTGATGTGCTTGCGAGGGAGACTGTACTTGAAATGCAAAGACGGGTTCCTGAGCTTTGCATCGCAGAAATTCCGAAGCGAGGGCACGTCCCATTTTTAGATGAACCCGAATCGCTTGATTGTATTCACACCTGGATCGATAAGCTTTGCTAGCTGCCTACATTACGCACGCCGATTGCCTAAAACACGAAATGGGTGACGATCACCCAGAATGCCCTGCGAGAATTGCTTCAATAAACGATATGCTTTTGGCGCAAGGCTTGCTTGATGTCATGCAATCCTTTGATGCGCCGCTCGTCAGTATGGAAGCACTTAGACGGGTGCATAGTGAAGCGCATTTGAATCGGATGTTTTCGCTTGCGCCCAGCGAGGGCTATCAACGAATCGACCCCGACACCTTGATGAACGCACACAGCTTGCAGGCTGCGCGCCGCGCCGCAGGCGCAACGGTGCTGGCCACCGATCTGGTGATGCAAGGCCAGCATCGTATTGTATTTTGTAATGTGCGGCCGCCTGGTCACCACGCCACGATTGATGAGGCCATGGGCTTTTGTTTTTTCAATAATATCGCGGTAGGTATTCGTCATGCCCTGGAGCATTATCAGATCCAGCGCGTCGCATTGATTGACTTTGATGTTCACCATGGCAATGGCAGTGAGTCTGTTTTTTATCATGATTCACGAGTTTTAATGTGCTCAACTTATCAGACCGATCTATTTCCCTTTCATGTCGAAACCGAGAAAAGCCCTTATCGCGTCAATATTGGTTTGCCTGCGCGATCTCGAGGCGATGTCTTCCAAGAGGCTGTCCAAAGCCACTGGCTTGAGGCACTCGATCGATTCAAACCCGAGCTGATGTATATCTCTGCAGGCTTTGATGGTCATCAGTGGGATGACATGGGCGGCCTCGGCTTGCTTGAGAAGGACTTTGCATGGGTCACCAAACAGATGATGCAAGTTGCCGATAAGCATGCTCAGGGGCGGGTGATCTCATGCCTTGAAGGGGGCTACGAGCTTGATGCATTGGCGCGCAGTGCGAGCAGTCACGTGAAGGCTTTACTTGGCCTTGACGGATAATTTGATGCACGAGCAAATCGCTTTTTGCGGCATGATGCTGTCATCGAATTAGCGTAAAAGCCTGTCATGGATAAGCACGCACTTGACCGACTATTCAATCCTCAAGCGATCGCTTTGCTTTGCGATGCCGAGCATGTGGATACCTGGCTAAAGCCATTTCACGACCGACTTATTGCTGGCGGCTTTGCTGGTTCTGTGAAGGTTTCAATCATCGGTACTAAGCAGCCGACTATCGATACTCATGTTGCTCCGGCGCTTCAAATGGTCGACCTGGCGCTTGAAGCAGTCGACTTGGCGCTTGAAGCGATCGACTTGGCAATTGCAAAGTTTGACGCCAAAACATCCCAAGCAGTTTTTGAGCGTCTTGAGCAAATGCGATGCCGTGCGCTGGTCATGCTTGGTCAGGCAATGGATCAGCGCAGCGCACAAAAGATCCATCATGAGGCGCATGCTCGGGGTATTAAGCTGCTTGGGCCCAATAGCCTTGGCATGCAAAGGCCCTCGCTCGGACTGAATGCGTCGATGCTCGGTGCCATTGCCCATCCAGGCTCAATTGCTTTTGTTGCGCAATCGGGGTCGCTTGCAAGTGCCGTGCTTGACTGGGCTCAACAGGGCAGGCTCGGCTTTTCGCTGGTCGCATGCCTTGGGTCTTACCCTGGTGTCACGCTTGAAGCCATCCTTGATTTTCTTGCCAACGATCCAATAACGAAATCAGTCGTTGTGCATTTGGAAGGTATTCAAAGTGCTCGCGCGTTTATGTCGAGTCTGAGGGCTTTGGCAAGTACAAAGCCTGTCATCGTTCTTAAAGCTGGGCGCCAGCCCGATGCCATGCGCGCAGCACAAACGCATTGCCGCGCCATGGTTGGACGCGATGAGATCTTTGAAGTTGCGCTCCGACGTGCTGGTGCGGTTCGTGTGCATTCAATGACCGAGCTTTTCTCAGCGGCGCAGTGCCTGGCCAATCGCCCTCGAGCTAGGGGGAGCCGTCTTGCGGTGCTCACCAACGGTGGCGGGGTAGGTGTACTTGCCGCTGACCGCATTGCATCTTGTAAACTTGAACTCGGTCGGCTAAGCGATCAACAAGCGCAAGCGCTCATGGAAAAGCTCGATCCTCAAGCTGATCTAAGTGCCTTACTTGACTTGGGCGAGCAGGCAGGGGCAGAGCATTATCAGGCTGCACTCGAGGCGATTTCACAGCAACAAAGCATCGATGCCGTCTTAATTATTTTTACGCCCAAGCAGGGCATTGATCCGCGAGCTATTGCTTCGGCGGTGATCGAGCATGCCAAGCAAGCTCATAAGCTTTTGTTTTGTTGCTGGATGGGCGAACAATCGGTCAGCGAGGCGCGAGCTGATTTTGTGAAGGCAGGCCTGCCGAGTTTTCGCAGCCCCGAAGTGGCGGTCGATGCTTTTCGTAGCATGGTGACTTATGAATCCAATCAACAGCTCTTGCAACAGATTCCTCCACCCTTAAGTGCGCTTGCAAAACCTGATCTTGAGGGTGCTCGTCTGCTCATTGAAAGCGTGCTGGCTGAGCGGCGATCAAGTCTCACAGAGTTTGAATCCAAGGCCTTGCTTGCTGCCTTCCATATTCCGATTACCCATACGGTGCTTGCACGAAGTGCTAATGAAGCCATGCTCATCGCAACCCAAGTGGGCTATCCGGTTGCGATGAAAATCGATTCGCCTGATATTTTGCACAAATCAGATGTGCAAGGGGTTGCATTGAACCTGGCAAGTGCAACAAGCGTACGCGATATGTTTGAGCAAATGACCGATCGGGTTCGGGCAGTCAAACCCGATGCGGTGATTAACGGCGTCACGATTCAGAAAATGCATGCTGGTGATCATCACCGCGAAGTCTATATCGGTCTGATTAGTGATCCATTATTCGGTCCTGTACTAAGCTTTGGCGCAGGCGGCGAGATGATCGAGCTGATTGATGATCACTCGCTTGAGCTTGCGCCGCTTAATCAGTTTTTGGCCCAGCAAATGCTCAAGCGTTCGAGAATTTACACACAGTTGCAAAACTGGCGTGGCGCAAAGCCAGTCAATCTTGAATCCCTTGAGCACATCCTGCTAAGGGTTTCTGAGCTGGCCTGTGCACTTGCTCAGGTTGTTGAACTCGATATCAATCCTATCCTGATTGATCAACACGGTGCGATTGCTGTTGATGCGCGCGTCGTCTTAAGTCATGCCGCAATCCATAGCAGGCCGCATGAGCATTTGGCGGTGCTTCCTTATCCAAACCGATATGAACGTGTGTGGCCGCTTCGCGATGGGGGCGACTACCGTGTGAGGCCACTGCATCCCGAAGATGCAGCAAAGCTGCAAGCCCTGGTTAATGGCGTTTCTGCAGAGAGTCGCTACTTTCGCTTTGCCTCAGCCATGCGCGAATTGCCGCAAAGACTTCTCGCAAGGCTCTCGCTGATTGACTATGAGCGCGAGATGGCACTTATTGCGTTAGTGAATAAATCATCCCAGCCAGGCGATGAACAAGAACAGGCGATTGCAGTGTCGCGTTATGTCACTAACCCGGATGCAAAGTCATGCGAGTTTGCGCTGCTTGTTCATGATGACTATGCAGGCCGAGGTCTGGGGACAAGAATGATGCAGGCAATCATCGAAGTCGCCCGTGACCGAGGCTTAGAACATATTCATGGCCTGGTGCTGGTCAACAATACGCCAATGCTTCGACTGATGCGCAGCCTGGGTTTTACGGTGTCGTCGATGCAAGACGATCCAGACTTTAAGCTCGTGAGCTACCGGCTAGGATCATCTTAGGGGCCAAAGGCGATGGCTTAAAGCCAGCCAGCCTTTTTAAAGCGTCTATACAAGAGCCCGGAAACAAGACCAATGGTTGCGAGTGCTCCAGGATAGCCATACGTCCAGGAAAGCTCCGGCTTATGTTCAAAATTCATACCCCAAATGCCCGCTAGTGCGGTTGAGGCGGCGAAAATTGCAGCCCACGCCGCAAGTCTTTTTGTAACTTCGGTTTCATCGATTGTGACAAGCGATAAATTCATCTGTGTTGCTGTTGTGATGCCGTCGCGGAGTGATTCAAGATTCATCACAGTGCGTGCAAGGTGATCATGCACGTCGCGAAAGTATTCTTGGACTGAGTAGCAAACCGGCGGTACTCGGCCACCGTGCAGCTTACCGATGAATTCAAGTAAAGGAAGCGCTGCATGCCTCAAAATGGTTGATTGTTGTTTTAATTGAAACAAACGGCCGATCTGTGCACGTGCATTCTTTTCCTGAAAAATCGATGTTTCGATCGATTCGAGCTCATCCTGGAGTGCTTGGGTGATCTCGAAGTATTGATCAACAACATGGTCAAGGATCGCATAAAAAACATAACCTGGTCCGAGCTTTAAAAGATGCGGTTCATCTTCACAGCGACGACGGACACCAAGAAAATCCTGTTCACTTCGAGAGCGCAAAGACAATATGAATTGCTGATTGACAAAGATATCAATCTCGCCGACTGAGATTTCACCCGCGTTGTAGTGAAGCAGTTGGATAACCGAAAAAAGCGTTGACCCATACTCTTCGAGCTTGGGTCGTTGGTGACCGTTTTGCGCATCTTCGATGGCCAGGGGGTGAAGTGCGAAATGTGCTTGAAGCTTTTCGATCTCATCGGGTTGTGGATCTTTTAGTGCAATCCAAAGAAATGCTTCGGCTTCAGACGAAGCTGCAGGAAGTTGATCAAGCTCAATGGCTTTAAGGCGCTGGCCTGCGGCATAGACTGCTCCATTAACTAGCATGCTAACTCCATCGCAGAACCAAAAAATGGTCAGGTAAGTTTTATGACGACTTTTACGGCATCATTCGCGACGCAACAATAGCAAGGGTCCTGCACCGTCGACAAGTACCCACTTAGCCATATCACCGCTTGCACGATGTAAGTTGACAAAGTCTGCGGCGCGCAAAACGACTTGTTCGCCGGCTTGAGGCAAGCGATCTTCAGTGACAGCTTTTCGATAAAAGGAAAACGACGGTGCTCTCAACTGAAAACTCACGGTTGTTTGTTGTCCGGCGCTTTGGGCAAGCGCCTTGACCGGTGTTTGCAGTACCTGGCCTAGTGCAGGCAGCAACACAAGGCAGACGCCTGCTTGCATAGCAAAGCCGAAGTAAAGCCAACGATTAAGCACAGCTTTGCTGAGCATGGCAAAGCCGAGCGCACCGAAGGCAAGGACGATGATTAATTGTTGAGCGATACCCCAATTTGTGTGTACTAAGCCATGCTCGATCAGTGCACGATAAAACTGATTGCCCGATGGGTACTGAATCGTTAAGACCAAGATCGGATGTAATGCAGCAATTGCAACAAGCATCAAGCCCCCAAGGGTGCAAGTGCTGAGCCAGCTTGCCCGTGGCAGCTGAGGTGATAAGGCTGCAACAATGAGCAAGGGTAAGAGTGAATACATCGCGTAGTGTGGAAGCTTGGTGGCAACCACACTGAAGACGGCAAGCATGCCCAGGCTATGACTTAGCAAACCAAGTGCTTGTGTGCTCAGTCTTTGATCAAGCCGATCTGCGCTAACCAGCCTTTGTGGCCGCAAGCGCCAGAGATTGCTGATCAACATAGGTGTAAAGGGCAAGGAAAGTACAAAAAGCATCGCCAGGGTGTAGAACCATGACCCTGTATGGCCTTCCATCGCTTGTACGGTTCTTCCGAAATGATGCTTGCCGAATAATCCTTGTAAAAAATCATTCGAAAATCGCCAGTAGGCATACCCATACCAGGGAAGGCTAATTGCAAACCAGGCAAAGCACGCCATTGCATCGGAGAAGCTCCAGCGCAAGGCCTGCAGGTTTCGACGCACAAGACAATAACCAAGCACCACGAAAGCTGGCGCAAGCAGTCCAATCAGCCCCTTGGTGAGTAATGCGAGGGCAGAGCATATCCATGCAGCACGCAAAAACATTTTAGCCTTTGCCAATGATTCGGCACCAAGGTCCTTGCCTTCACAAAGTCTGATGGATTCAATCAGGCAACAAGAGCAGGCGGTCAACCATAAGTAGAGCAATGCGTCGGCTGTTGCGGCATGCCGCATCACAAGCGGGCCAAAACAACTGCTTAAGAGCGTGAACACAACAAGCGCAGATTCGGTGTGTTTACTCCATTGGAAGGTAAATCTTGCGGCAATCCAGGCGCTTGCAAGGCCAGCGATTAAAGAACTCATTCGCGCACCGACTTCTGACTGCCCAAGCAGTGACATCGACAGCGCTTGTAACCAATAGACAAGTATTGGTTTGTCGAATCGTGGGTTTCCGTTTAAAAAAGTGAATCCAAAATCGCCGCTTTCAAGCATTTCCCGAGTTGCTTCAGAAAAAGCTCCCTCATCAACATCAAACAATGGGGTCATACCCATGCCAATAAGGCTAAAGAAAAAGCAGGCGCAAGCAAGCAAGGCTATCCTGAAGCTGATGGGTTTATCCATCGTCTGAGGCCAGGCGCTTGCGCCAGTTCAGCGAGTGAGCGGGGCAGACTTTAGTCCGCCGCCTTCCATCGCATCCTGATCGGCATTTGCGAGACCGCCTTCGATAACACGCCGAATCGAATAAGTGCGTGCTGTCGCAGTCGACGATTGATTTCGCACCACGAACTCGGCGAGCACGCCCGTACACATCAAATGAATGCCCGATAGGATCAGCAAAACCCCGAGCATCAGCAAGGGCCGCGTGCCGATTGATTCAGCGAGGAATACCTTGAGCGTTGCCAGCCAAAGCAGAATCCCGCCGCCGGTTAAAAACATCGGTAGACCGATCGCACCGAAAAAGTGGGCAGGTCGGCCAGAAAATCTCAGGAAAAAAATAACGGTCAGTAAGTCGACAAGAACGCGATACGTTCTCGAAATACCGTACTTCGATTGACCAGCCGTTCTGGCGCGATGATTCACCGACACATAACAAAGTCGGTCCGGGCTGGTGACAGTGGCCAGCCAGATCGGGATAAAGCGATGCATCTCGCCGATGAGCCGAATCTGTTTGAGTACTGCTGCGCGATAAAGCTTGATACCACAGCCCAAGTCGATCGATTGCACGCCAGTCGAAATGCTGATGAACCAATTTGCAATCCGCGAGGGTAGTTTGCGTGCCAAGAATTGATCCTGTCGGTGCTCGCGCCATCCGGCAACAAGGTCAAGATTCTCCTGGCGCAGCTTGGCTAGCATTGGTAGGATATCTTTTGGATCGTTTTGCATATCACCATCAAGCGTGGCGATGAACTCGCCTTGACAAGCATCGATCCCTGCTTGCAGCGCGGCGGTTTGCTTGAAGTTCTTGGAAAGTTGCAGGATGCGAGCCTGGGGTACATCTTCAATCGCCCTTGCAAGTTCGCTTAGGGTCGCGTCACGACTGCCGTCATCAACAAGGATCAACTCCCAGGGTTGGGCATCATGTCGCAATTGTTCAACCAACTCTCGGCACGCATGGAAAGCGATTTCTTGTTCATTAAAAAATGGAACGACTACAGAGAGAAGTCCTGGTGACACTTGCTGATTGAATTCGGATAAATGGCTCATGGGCGGTTTGGAAGGGTTGAACGACGCGTGCTATACCACTGAAGGCATTGTAAAGAGGCCAACAATAAAGCCAACACGACTGCTGCTTCGCTGCTATGTGAGGGCGGAAGCGGTGTAAGTAAAAGCGCAATTGCGAGAAGTAATCGGCTAAGCGAACTAAGCCAGGCACGCTTGGGTAAGCGATGGGCTTGCCCTAGGGTCAGGCGAGCGCTCAGGTAGCCGATAAACACACCCAGGCCAATACCGACAAGGACATCAGCGGGCCAGTGCGCCCCACTTGCAATTCTTGCAAGACCAACGCCAAACACCATCATAAGAAGAGGGATCAGGATCTTACTTCGATCGGCGCGATTCAGATCTAAAGAAACCAACAATCCAAAAACAATTGCGATCGTCATGCTGTGTCCCGAAGGCATCGCGTGTTGACTCAGACGCTCACCGATAACATGTAATTCATCTGGCATCAGTGCTGCAGGTCGAACTTCGTTAAAACCGAGTTTTAGCAGACGAATAGTCATGGCCCCCAAAATTGTTGCTAAAACGAGTGCAAACACTGCAACTGCCTCGCGGGTCATCATGAGTACCAAGAAGGCGGCGCCAAGAAAGTGTCCAAATAGATTGAAGCACCGCCATAGCTCATCGGGGTAACGAACCGTAAGTCCTTGAACCCTTTGCATGAGCTCAATCTGGGGGCCACTCAGCAAAAAACCCAAGCCAATAAATAGTCCGGCAAGACTTAGGATGAAGTAGGGCTGGTCAAAATTCAGCGAAAACTTTTGCTTGTTCACATTCATCGCTCAGGATATCCCGATGATAAGACCTTTCAAAGTTGGCTAAGCCTTTGCCCTGAAACCCTCATAATCCCTTAATCAAGTATCACAAAGGATTTCCTCATGTTGTTTGCGAGGTTCAAACATGCAAACGGGCTTGCCTGGCTGGCTGGTCTTGGCATGATTGCTCATGCGCTTGCCATCCATAGCCAGTCTTTGCCTTACACCACCGACGAGTTGCAGTACTTTGCCTGGTCAAAAGATCTTGATTGGGGCTACTTTTCCAAACCCCCGGGTATAGCCTTTGCGCTTTGGCTGTGGTCACTGATTGAC
>Ga0208048_1001026_pt1 | contig 14767 bp, 11 predicted proteins | sample Malawi_45m_30L_FD_184163 | JGI IMG/M metagenome (GOLD analysis project Ga0208048, IMG submission 184163) | Freshwater microbial communities from Lake Malawi, Central Region, Malawi to study Microbial Dark Matter (Phase II) - Malawi_45m_30L... | ecosystem: Environmental > Aquatic > Freshwater >...
CCGGCGTTGTCTCTGGGACCGGCGGCCTGACCAAGACCGGCAACGGAACCCTCACGCTCTCCGGGGCGAATGCCTACAACGGGGCGACGACGATCGGCGGAGGCACCTTGCGCATCGATGGCAATTCGCGCTTGGGCAACACCACCGCAACGTTAACCATTTCCAACGCCGGCGTGCTCGATGTCACTGCCGCCGGCACCCTGACCAACAACATCACCATCGGCGCGGGCAATGGCGTGCTGGCCAACAGTTCCGCCGGTGCGCTGGTCATCGCTGGAGCCGTGTCAAAGAACGGCACGGTTCTTACCTCCCGCTCGGGCAGCGGCACCAACGTCTTCACTGGCGTCATCTCGGGGGCCAGCGTCAATTCGGATTTCATTGTCGACGGCGGCACCACGGTCTTCAGCAACGTGATGACCTACACTGGTCCGACCATCATCACCAATGGCGGAACGCTCGTCCTTGGCGTGGATGATGCCATGCCGTCCGGCTCGGACCTCGTCCTCGGCGGCGGCACGTTCCGTGTCGGGGTGGAGAATTACAATGCGGACTCTACGCTCTCGATGGGCACGCTGACGCTCACGGCAAACTCGACGATCGATCTCGGCAACTTCGGAACGAACGGCGACCGCAACCTCGTCTTTGCCAACAGCTCTGCCATCAATTGGACAACCGGCGCCATTCTCACCATCACCAACTGGCAGGGCGTGGCCCTCGCGCAGAGCGAAGTGACCAAGCTTATGTTTGGCACAGGTGGCCTCGACTCCGATCAACTTGCCCAGATTTATTTCGCCAATCAGGGTATCAGTGGCGGAACCTTGGTTAATGGCGAACTCGTGCCCATCCCCGAAGCGCGTATTATTTGGGCTGCCGTCGTGCTCACGCTGTTCATTATCTGGTGCGAACGCCGCCGCTGGTTGCCCATCGTTCGCTTGCTCGCGCCGCCTAGGCACTAACCTGCGAGAACCTCGGAAAGGTCCCGAAAGTTGCAGGCAAGCATCACCGAGGTCATTCAGACTGCTTTTTCTACAGCTCGAGTGAGTCGATGCTCGTCTGCTAACACTGCGCGGTGTAAGTATCGAGTTGCGTTTCGTCGAGGGTCGGCCCGACTGCTGCTGCTTCCGTTCCGCGGTTCATCGGGTTTGTTCGGTCTCACCATGGACGGCAATAACGATCTGTTCCCGAATTACTCGCCCGAGTCGCAACCCGTTTCCGATCCCGGAACATCGGCGGCGGGTCTCTTGCTTCTCGCGGCTGCCACCGCGCTCAAGCTTCGCCGACAGGCGAGGGGCTGAAGTAAGTCACTTTCGGCCATCGCTGTCGTTGCTCAACGAAACACGTCGGCATTTTTGACGCTGCCTGCTCAACGGTTAAACGCACCGCTCGTGGAGCGGTTGGTTTGCCGGAATACAGTGCTGACGTATGCCTCTTTGCATTGTAAGACCTCGGCCGCGCCGGAATAAGAAAGTTCCTTTGGCGGAGGCGCTGCTCTCCTTCAATGACCTGCCTCCTCAAGTTCGCGAAGTGGCGATGCTTCGCGGGCTGGGGCTTTCGGCGAACCGTATAGGGGAAGTTTTGACACTGCCCCGGTCCCGCGTGGTGAAGCTCCTGACGTTATACAGGCGACCCTTCAAGAGACTTCGTTTGATCATGGGCGAGAGGAAGCTGTCCAGCCGGGCCGTGAACTCGCTGGGCCTCTGCGGAATCCACACGCCGGATGAGGCTCTCGCACGTGGGATTGACGGAGTAATGCAGTCCTTGCAGAACCTTCCTAACTGCGGGGCTTCGACACGTGACGAAGTGAGGGGGTGGATGGAGTATTATGCCTATCAGGCTGCGGAATCTTCTGTGACCACGCCAGCTCCGGAGGCTGCCTCTGATCACGGGTCGGAGCCGGCTCGCTCAGAGTCGGAAAGAGCTGCGGAATTGGTATCTCCCGTTGGTGCTCTGTATCAGACCCGCACGCACCTCCCCGGCCTGCCGCAACAAGCGCCGTTTGAATCCGAGTTAGAGCACCACAACGCGCGCCGCGCTCCGTCTCTGCGTTAAAAGTCAGGGCTGTCCGGTGCTCCTTCCACCTCTGCACCGGTAATCGCCGCGCCAAGCGCTTTACACAAAGTGTCACCTGCTGCAAATGCGACCCACGCACGCTTTCCGGCTCGAGGCGGCACGACGAGTCCGGGGCCGCCGGCTGTATATGCGACGGCTACGCTAAATTCGGAAAATTCGGTGCGGCCGCTCTGCGTGGGTGAGGGGCCGCTCATTCTGGGCGGAGATGTCGGTGGCACCAAGACATGGCTGGGGCTTTTCCGGGCCAGTGGCAGGGACGCCAACGCGGGCTTGTCGCTGCTGCGTTCGGCCAAATACTCCAGCAAGTCCGCCGGCAGTCTCGAGCAATTGGTCGGCGAATTTCTCAGCAACGAACTGCTTTCGGTGGACTTTGCCTGCTTCGGTTTACCCGGCCCCGCGCGCGGGACGCGTGTGCAGTTGATCAATCTGCCATGGGAAGTGGATTCCGACGCGCTGCAGGCCCGTTTCGGTTTCGGCGGATGCTTCCTTATCAACGACCTGATGGCCAACGCCTACGGAATCGGAGAGATCCACGCTTCGGACTTCGCCGTGCTCCACGCGGGTTCCTCGGAGGCCGTCGGCAACATGGCCGTCATTTCTCCCGGGACCGGCCTCGGTGAAGCGGGGATATTCTGGGATGGACGCAAGCATCGACCTTTCGCATGCGAGGGCGGTCACTGCGATTTTGCGCCGCGCACCGAGTTGGAAGTCGAGTTGCTCCGGTATCTGCTCGCGAGCTATGGACATGTCAGTTTCGAGCGCGTGCTCAGCGGAAGCATGGGTTTGCCCAACCTTTATTGTTTCCTCCGCGATACCGGCCGCGCGCTTGAAAACCAAGGCATTGCCGCAGCACTGAAGAACGGCGACGCGGGCGCGGTGATCACTCGCGCGGCGATCGACGGGAGTTGCCGTCTCTGCGTGAAGACGATGGAGCTCTTCGCCGAAATCTTGGGTGCCGAAGCGGGCAATCTGGCCTTGAAAACCATGGCCACCGGGGGCGTTTGTATCGGCGGCGGCATTGCCGCGAAGATTTTGCCCATCCTGCAAAGACCACAGCTCCTCGCAGGATTCTTCGCCAAGGGACGGTTTAGCAATTTCATGAAGCAGATCCCGTTACGCGTCATTCTCAACGACCAAGCCGCCCTCCTCGGAGCGGCCCGCCACGCTCTGCAGATTGCCTAGCGCCCGGGTCGACGAGCTAAAGAGGCTTCTGATTGGAGAAGGCATTGCCCGACTGTCGGGCGCTAAGTATTCGAACCGAAAATGAAGAGTTAACCCTTTGTCCCGGCAGGGCGCAGAGGTCTGCTTACTGGTCCAAGAACCATCCGTTGCGGTAGAGCTCGCCTTGGTAATCTGTCTTGGGATTCAGCCTGCGGTATTCATCCAACGGCAGGAACGCAATGTGTCCATCGGCGTAAGCGATATTGATGCCCGGTGCGCCGTGGGACGAGAGGCATGCATCGCTCCATCCGGGCCAAACGGCGTCGATGAAGAGCATGGCTTTCGTGAGGTTTTTTGCCGCGGCGGGGGGACGAGCGGCGGCGTAGCTGTTGTAGCGGTAGGTAGGCCACGAGCCCAGCCAGGGATTCTCCTGCTTGTTGGCTTTGTTGCGTGTGGCCCCGGGGCACGTGAAGACTTTCGGGATGTCTTCGGCATCGTTCCCGGTGGAAGTATCAACAGACTCGAAGCCGAGGTAGGGGGCGAGCGCGATACCGAAGGGCAAGAGCGGGACCTGGGAAAGGGTGGCCGTTGAGAGGTCGGCGATATGCCCCTTTTCGTCCCATGGGTGGTTGACTAGAGCCGGAAACTTGCCGTTGTTGTCGCCGGCAAAAGACTGCGTTGCCACCACCATTTGCCGAAGGTTGGAGGAGCATGTCGCCGCGGCGGCTTTGGCCTGCATGCCCGAATAGGCCGGGATAGCGATGGCGGCGAGGACTCCGATGATCGCGATAACAACAAGCAGTTCGATGAGGGTGAACGCGCGAGACTTATGGAAGACGGGGAGGAACACCTTACACAAATAATAAATCACGACCGGGGTCCACATGCCATCGGCGACGCCCCGGATGAAGGTTAACAGTTGACGCGAGCGGCCGCCGAAATGAACCTTGGCGCAGTTGCGCCTCCCGCCTCGATCGATACATACTTTTTCGCCTCTTAACTGCGTCCTGCGGGCCGCTCCGTTGGGCGCCGCCTTCTTATGGCCGAAGTCACCCTCGAGAACATCTGGAAAATCTACCCCGGGGCCAAGGGTGCCGAGCACCCCGTGGTGCGCGATGTAAGTTTGGAGATCCAACCGCGGGAGTTCGTTGTCTTGGTCGGTCCCTCCGGTTGCGGCAAGTCCACCACGCTGCGCATGATCGCCGGGCTGGAGGAAATTTCCCGCGGCTCGATCCACATCGGGGGCCGTTTGGTCAACGATGTGCCGCCGAAGGACCGTGATATCGCGATGGTTTTCCAAAACTACGCCCTCTATCCGCACATGTCGGTGCGCGACAATCTCGGCTTCGCCCTGAAATTGCGCGGGTGCGGAAAGGATGAGATCCGGCGCAGGGTCGATGCCGCGGCCGGGATCCTGGGGATTGCCGATTACCTCGACCGCAAACCGAAAGCGCTCTCGGGCGGCCAGCGCCAACGCGTCGCGCTGGGGCGCGCCATCGTGCGCCAGCCGAGCGTGTTCCTCTTCGATGAGCCGCTCTCCAATTTGGATGCGAAGATGCGTGTGCAGATGCGCTCGGAAATCGTCCAACTTCACCAGCGCTTGCAGGCCACGATGATTTACGTGACGCACGACCAGGTGGAAGCCATGACCATGGGGCAGCGCATCGTGGTCATGAACCACGGCGTCATCCAGCAAGTGGCGCCACCGATGGAGATTTACGACCGCCCGGCCAACATGTTCGTCGCGGGCTTCATCGGCACGCCGCCGATGAACTTCCTGCGCGGCCGCCTGGAGAGCGAGGCGGGAGACCCTGTGTTCCGCGAAAGCGGCGGATGCGTCCGCCTTCCGCTGCGATCTGCGGGCGCAGTCGCGGACTTGCCCGCTGGCGAGGTCGTGCTCGGCGTGCGGCCGGAACATTGCGTTCCGGTGGCAAGCGCCGCCGGTCTGTCGGGTGGGTTCACGGCCCGGATTGCCGCGGTCGAAACGGTGGGTGCCGAGACTTTCCTCACCCTCGAAACGGGTGCGGCGAAAGTGGTCAGTCGCACCGAGCGGAGGGCCACTCGCGACATGGTCGGACGCGACGCGGATTTCGTCATCGACCCCGCGCGGGTTTTCCTCTTTCGTCCTGACGATGGACGCCGCATCTGCTGACATGCTCCGATTTCTGCTGAACTGTTCAGCATTTCCCCGGCCTGTCCTATTCGCCGATGGGGTAGGGTCCCTCGTTGCCGTCCGATCATCGTCTCCCAAACCATGAAACCCTCAGCACTCCACGCAACAACTGTAATCGAAGCGCGCCGATTGCCCCACGGCGGGGAGTTTTTGCTCGATGGTGCCTCGAGGGAGCGATGCCAGGTCGAGTTCCTGCGCGATGAGGTGATACGTCTGCGCATCTCCCGCGACGGCGCTTTCGAAGAGCAACCGACCCATGCGGTCTGTGCCGACCTCGGAGCGGCTGGAGTGCCCTGCGTATGGGAGGAGGGGGAGGGTTGTGTCCGGCTCGCCTCGCCGCAAGCCACGGTCACCGTGTGCTTCGATCCTTTCAATGTCTCGGTGCACCGTGCGGACGGCAGTGTTGTTCTTGCCGGAGCCCCCGCGGGCAGCGATTTCTACCGGACGGTGGGGGAAGGCTTCGAGTTGGTGCGCGGTTGCGGTCGTGACGATTCCTTTTACGGGTTGGGGCAAAAAACCGGGCGTTTCGACCGTCGCGGACGCGATCTCGTGCTGTGGAATTCCGATGTGCTCAACCCCAATGTGAGCGGCGGCTACCGCGAGGTGCCCGGCGACGATCCGCTGAAAGACCCGACCAGCAGTTCGTTCGACCCGTATTACATTTCCATCCCCTTTTTCTATCACCGCGGCGCCGGGGGCGGGGAGATGTCCGGATGTTTCTGCGACAACAGTCACCGCGGTCGCTTCGATTTCTCCGCTCCGGACCGCTACACCTTCGGCTTCGACGGCGGGCAATACACCGAGTTCGTCTTTGCCGGTCCGACAATGCGCGGCATCATCGATGCCTATACCTGGCTGACCGGCCGGATGCAGGCACCGCCTTTGTGGGCGCTGGGGCACCATCAATGCCGGTGGCACGACTACAACCAAAAGCAGGTGGAGGAACTCGCCACGCGCATCCGCGAAGAAGAAATTCCCTGCGACGTGGTCTGGCTCGATATCGACTACATGAACGGGTTCCGCGTCTTCACGTGGGACGGAAAAAGATTTCCCGAGCCGGCCGTGCTCATACAATCGCTCGAGGACGCGAAGTTCCGCATCATAACGATCATCGACCCAGGGGTGAAATCCGAGCCCGGCTACCGCGTTTATGACGAAGGTCGCGAGCGGGGTCTTTTCTGCCTCGACGCGTCGGGGGAGGTTTACGAAGGGCAGGTCTGGCCCGGGGTCACAGCTTTCCCCGACTTCAGCAAAGAGGAAACCCGCGCTTGGTGGGGACGGCTCAACGCGGAACATGTGCGCTCGGGTCTGGCGGGGATTTGGAACGATATGAACGAGCCGGCGACCGGAGATATACCCGCCGAAGGCATGCTCTTCGGCGACGGGAAATTTTCCCATGGCCGCTTCCACAACCAATACGCTCTCTTGATGGCCATGGGCACCGTGTCGGGTTTGCTCGAGGCGATGCCGGACCGTCGGACTTTTGTTCTCTCCCGCGCCGGTTCTCCGGGAATCCAGCGCTACGCGGCCAACTGGCTCGGCGATAATGTCTCCCGCTGGGATCATCTTTGGATGGCCATGCCCATGGCTCTGGGGCTCGGTGTCTCGGGTCAGCCGTTCGTCGGTGCGGATGTCGGCGGGTTCATGGGAGGATGCAACCCGGAGCTTCTTGTCCGTTGGTATCAATATGGGGCCCTCACGCCCTTCTGCCGCAACCACAATGCGGCCGGCCAACCTGCGCAATACGCGTGGGCCTTCGACGAGGAGACCAAGTCGCTGTGCCGGGAAGCGCTGCGGTTGCGCTACCGTCTGATGCCGGCAATTTATTCCGAATTCATCGCGTCAGCCGAGACGGGATTACCGGTGCAGCGCCCGATGTTGCTGGACTTCCAAGAGCAGGCGGACGCTTGGGACGCGGACGACCAATACATGCTCGGCGCGCACCTTTTGGTCGCCCCCGTTTACGAGGAGTCGGCCACCTCCCGCGAGGTCTGGTTGCCGCGGGGCACTTGGTATGACTGGCACACCGGTGAGGCGATACCAGGCGGACAACGGTTGGTTGCAGCGGCCCCGCTTGACCGCATTCCGCTCTATGCCCGGGGTGGTTCCGTCGTGCCTTGTTGGCCGGGGGCTCCCGAGTCGACGATGGGACACCATCCGGAAGAGATCGAGTTGCACGTTTTCGCTCCGGACGATGATGGTGTGACATCCTCCATGCTGCAAGAGGACGATGGTCTGACCTTTGCCTTCCGCCGCGGCGCCTTCGTCCGGACGGATTTCGAGCTGGAGCGCCGAGGGGCACGGATCACGCTGCGCGCCAACGTCACCGGTTCGGGCTACCCCGAGTTTGCCCGCAAGAAGTTCGTCTTGAGATTCCACGGTCTCCGCAACACCATCGTCTCACTCGACGGTAGCGAATGTGAGTTGACCAGCGACACTTTGATTGTCCCGAACACGGGAAGTAAATTCGATCTGGAATTCGTTGTGAGGGCTGCCTCAGCGGAACCGCGGCCCGTTGTCGCGGCGGTTTGAGACTCTCAGCGTCGCGTTATGGCCTGCTGGGGTTGTCTACGGCGCGGTGATATTCAGACGCATAAAACGGCCGGTGCTGGACAAGACCGGGACCGTGTCGATGACCGTAACCGTTCCGGTGGTTTGTCCGAGGCTCGATAGGTAAACCGTTGTCCAGTTTAGCAGGTCGCTGGTGGCCTGAACATTGTAGACGACATCAGTCGCGGCCGCGTTGAATGTGACGCTCAAATGTTCACCGGTGTCCCCGATGACGATTGCCTGCGTTGGAAGGCCTGACAAGTTGGGAGGGTAGGCAATGGCGGGATTCAAGCCGAGTGCGTATTTCATGAGGTTTGGTATGCCGTCCTTCGCGGGGTTCGCTGTGTTGCCGCGTATCGCGGGATCGGCGAGTTCGGCTTGGGTGAAATTCGCGGAACGCCATGCCTCCAGAGGAGTTTGTGATGCAACGGGCGTGAGAGTGAAATGGTTCAGGTTGTATCCCCCAGTTTGCTGCACCAAGCGCAACCATTGCAGGCCGGCCTCCAGTCGCACATTCGGGATGGTCTGTGTGGTCCAGGCATACCAACCTCCGTTCGGCTGGACAGCGAAGGATGTGATTTCTTCTGTCCCGGTTCCTCCGGTCTGCCCGACCGGGCCAGTTTCGAGACGAAGCACCCCCCGGATGCCCCGGAAGCGGTGCGGATATCGATGTCATAATTTCCCGCCGCGGGCACGCTCACCGTGTACCCAGTCCATTGGCCTTCCGTTGTCCATCCCAAGCTGTAACCGCCTCCGATGTCCTGCGATTCCTCCAGATTTACCCCATCTGGGCGATAGAGCCCGGGGTTGATCGCGTTGATGGCATGGTAAGCGAGTCCCTCGCCGCCGAAGTCGTAGTCCGAGACTCTTATTGTGGTGGGCTGCGTGGGCGAAATCGCGATCGGGGCGCCGCCGTAGGGGGCCACTACGGGAACGATGACCGTGCCGCTGCCGGAGTTGCCCGTGCTGTCCGTTGCCGTCACCGCGAAGGAAAAACGGCCTGCCGTGGACGGCGTGCCGAAGATCACCCCCGCAGAGTCGAGGACGAGCCCCGCGGGTAAAGAGCCGGAGGCGATGATCCATTGATATGGTGGTGTTCCCCCCGTGGCGGAAAGCGCAAGCTCGCAGCTTGCCGCAGAGGTTGCCGTTTTTGCCACGGGTGAGGCGATGACCGGTGTGCCGCTGACGTTGTCGATTAGGCTGACGGTGAGCACGCTGTTCTGATGGCTGGTCACGGCCAAGCCCATCAGTGCCTCTGCACCGATGGCGGAAAGATTCTGGCCGATTCCGATTTGCGTCCAGTCCGTTCCATTGTCGGAGTAGTGGGCGGTGAAAACTCCGGCGCTTCGCGCCAGCCTGACCCACTTGGGAATAGTCGACCCCGGGAGATAGGTTTGATCGGTAATACCCCCGGTGGTGGCTCTCCACTGGAAGGCGACTCCACCTGCGGGAGTGACGAGCACCGCGCCGTAAGCCGCGTTGGGGGCTGTGCTTTCCCGGATCATCACTCCCGATTTGGCCCAAGGGTCTGTCGGAAGGAGCTCGACGACTCTGGCTTGGATGCGGCAATTTCCATTCACGTTTTCGTAGATGTAACGGAACCCGTCCGAGGTCCCGATAATGTCATAACCGGACGCGGTAATGCGGAATGTGCCGTTGGCGTAGTGATTGCCGCCCGCGTTGCGACATTGATGTCGCGCGAGTCCCAAGGCGAGGGAAGGTCAGCCCCCGGCATGGCGGCCAGCGGGGCGGGATCGGGGCTGGTTCCGGCGGGGTTGACGCCGTTGACGAGGTAATAATAGACAGTGCCGTTGTTGAGGCCCTCGCCGGTGTAGGCGGTGGCGTTGGGAGCAGGGAGCCAACTCAAAGCTACGCGGCCGTTGCCCGCTGCGCAGCGCAAGTTGTTGGGTGAGTTGCGAAGCGCACCGGCCGTGGTGGTGGTGAGGGCCGCTTCGCCGCTGTCTGTGCTTTCGCCGCCTGCACCCACGGCCGAGACGACGTAATAGTATGCCGTTGCTCCGGCCAGGTGCATGTCGGTGAAGGAGGTTGCGTTCACGCCGGCCGCGATCGTTGCATAAGGTCCTCCCGGCGTGGTGGAGCGTTTGACATTGTAAGAAGTCGCGCTGCTATTGCCCGTCCAAGATATAGCGATCTCGCGACCGGATGCCAATGCGGTGCCGGTCAGTGCGGCCGGACTGGCTGGAGAGGGGGCGGTGATTGACGTAGGGGTCAGGACGAAGAGGTCCGCCGAGATATGGCGGCTGGACGAGGATCCATTCTTGCCGGTGACCGTGAGCAAAATTTTATGCGTGCCGGTGCCGGTGAAAATCACATTGCCCAAGGTCACAGTCTTGAAAGTGACCGAGGATGCGTATTGGTCGACAGTGCCTCCGACTTGCACGCCGTCGACCCGCACGTTGTGCCGTCCGTAATTGCGCGCCGTCGCATGACGCAACTGCAGAGAGTAGGTTCCAGCGGCGATAACCGGTGTGCTGAACTCCAGAGTTCTTCCCGTGCTGGTCGACTGCATGACCGTAAAGTAAGCACTGTTGGCGAGTGCGTCGTTGGCCATGACAACCGTCGACGTGCCGACCGGCGAAAGTTCCTCGGCTTGGAGGTTGTTCGAGATGTTGTAGGCGGCGGTGGAGACGGGACTGTTCCCCATGCCGGTTTTGTAGGCAATGGCCTTCAGTGTGGTGCTGGTACGCACCGTGACCGGGCCGCTGTAGAGGTTGCCCGTTGTCGGGGTCGGGGTGCTTCCGTCGGTGGTGTAACGGATGGAGGCGCCGGGCGTATCTGTGAAGATGGTGGCAACCTGCGGGCTGGAAAAATTCCATGCACCATAGGTGCCTGCCCCCGGGGTGAACCCGGCGCGAGCACCTGCGGATTCGAGGGAACAATCTCGAGCACGGTGCAGCCCCGGGCGGGAATGCTCGCACTGTGAGAACTCATGGTCCCCAAGTCTGAGCGGACCCAAAGATCCCGCACTGCACCGCTGGCGAAGCCGAGTTGGGTGGCGAAATTGATGGTGCGCGTCTGGGGTGTGTCTTCGCGGTTGAACAAACCGACAACCCAGTTGCCGTCGCTCATCTGCCCCGTCCAGATTTGGCTCGATGCCTGCGCGGGGTTGTTGCTCAGTGGTTTGCCGACAAAGCCGTCCGCGTTTAACGCGAGCATTTCGGGGTTCTGGTAAAGGGGGAGGCTGCTGCCAATCGTGTTGTGTTGGTCGGCAACGGAGAGCGGCCCTCCGGCCATGAGGTGGAGTGAGATGCAGGTCCGCCGCTCGGTATCGTTGGCGAAGGTGTTGAGCCGGATGAAATCGCCGTCGAGGATCATGTTTTTCTTCCCCGCGACGTATGACCAGTAGATGTAGCCGTCGAAGGCGTTGCTCCATTGAGACCAAGTGGGGTGGCGGATCCCGCGGTCCCTCGAGCTGAAATTCACCCATCCCCCGTCGAAGCAGTCCGAGTTGACGCGCATCATATGACCGTGCTGCCGCTCCATCGCGCCTTCGGCGTCCAAGTTGGGCATGACAAGGCTGAAGAGCATGTTGTTGGCGTCGCATGCCTCCTTGATCCAGCGGATCGCCGTGGTGTAGTCGCTGTCCGGCAGACGTGATCCGCCACTGGCGGCCAGACCGCGATTGTAGTTTCCTAGCTGGTACCAACTGAGGAAATCGACCCGCAGATATTTCACTCCCATGTCGGCGTAATACTGGATGCAGCCTTTGACGTATTGCTCCGCGCCGGGTTTTCGCACGTCCACGTAGTAGGGATTGGAGGCGAGGCTTAGGCTGGCCACGGGGATGGTCGTTCCAACGACCGTCGCGGGTGCGCCGCTCACCGTGGCTGCGCCGCGGATCCAGAGTGGATTGTTATAGATTCCCAGCGTCATGCCGCGGCGCTGCAGTTCCGCGGACCACCATGCGTAGTCGTGTGTCCAACTTCTGGCATGCTTGACCCGGTAGCCGTTGGCCGTGCAAGGAGAGTCGTCCCCCCATCCGTCGATGCAAACCATGTTGTAGCCATAGGGCTTCAAGTTGGACTCTACCCAGTCGATGTTGGCCTCCCACACGCTTTCCGGGATTTCGCCGTCCGCCGTGTAACAATACTCGTAAACGCTCCAGTAAAGGGGGGCTTTATGGGGGTTGGCCAGCGGTGATTGCGCCGACAATTGGTCGGCGGAAGCCAGAGTCGCGGCGGCAACAAGGATGTGGCCGCAAATATCCAAATGCTTCAAACAATTGAAAACTAAAGCGTTGAGGTGGGTTTTGCGGCGGAAGGTGGGTAAACCGTTGACCTCGGCCCGTGGGGTGTGGTGCTCAGTTCTTCGAACCCGTCGCGGCAATCCCCTCGATGAAGGTGCGCTGGGTCATGAAGAAAAGCACGATGACGGGTAGCACCACGAGCGTGGAGGCCGCCATTAGTTGGTGCCATGCAGTTCCGCCCTGCTGGCTCTGGAAACTTTGCAGTCCGAGCGCCAGGGTGAAGTCCTTCTGCTCGGTGAGGTAAATGAGCGGCCCGAGAAAGTCGTTCCATGTGGCCATGAATTGGAAAATGGCCACGACAAGAAGGGCCGGTTTGGAAAGCGGCAGGATGATGTGCCAGAAAATTTGCAGCTCGTTGCATCCATCGATACGCGCGGCTTCGGCCATATCCTTGGGCAGAGTCAGGAAGAATTGCCTGAGGAGAAAGACGTTGAAGGCGCCAGCGAGAAATGCAGGTGCCCACAGCGGCTTGAAGGTTCCGATCCAGCCGAGCGACTTGAATAGCCCATACAGCGGCACCATGACCACCGGGAAGGGGATCATCATGGTGGCGAGAAGAATGACGAAGACCTTGTCCCGTCCTTGCCAGTCCACCCGAGAGAAGCCGTAGGCGGCGAGGGCGCTGCTCGTCACCGTGCCGATCACGGTCATGATGGCGAGGAAGAGCGAGTTGCCCGCGTAGCGCCAGAAGTGGCCCATGGCCGCGATGGCGTCGGGATAGTTGCGCCACTGGATTTCGCTGGGGATCCAGACGGGCGGCAAAGTCATTGTTTCGTTGAGCGGCTTCAACGAGGTGGAAAGCATCCACAACATCGGCGCGAGAAAAGCCAAGGCACTGACCAGCAGGCAGCAGAAGAGCAGGACCTTGAGAGATCGGGTGAGCGACGCGGTCGGCATGGTTTAGTTTCCTTCGTAGTGGACGTGTCGCGCGGACAGGCGCGTGGCCAGAATGGTAAGCACAAGTATGACGACAAAGAGCACAAGTCCGATGGCGCAGGCATAGCCCATGCTCCAGTAGTCGAAAGCGTTCTGATAAAGATAAGTTGCCATGAAAAGCAGCGACCTTTCCGGGCCGTCGCCGCCTTCGGTCATGACATAAGGCACGGCGAAAACTTGGAAGGAGCCGATCAGACCCATGACTAGATTGAAATAAATGACCGGCGAAATCATCGGCAGGGTGATATGCCATGTCTTCTTCCAGAAATTCGCGCCGTCGATCTCCGCCGATTCGTAGAGGTGCCGCGGCACGTCTTGCAGTCCGGCCAGATAAATGACCACCGCCTGCCCGACGCCCCAGAGCGCGGTAAAGATGATGCCCCACTTGGCGTAGACAGGTTCCTGGAGCCAGTTGGGCGGCGTGAGGTTGGTGCCGAAGAGCGCGTTGAACGCATCAAGCGGCGGTCGCAGGGCGTTGTTGATCAGTCCGAGGTCGCCGTTGAGCATCCACTGCCAGAGCACGGCCAAGCAGACCATGGGCATGAGCGAAGGAAGGAAAAACACGGTGCGAAAGATGCCTCTGCCGGGCAGGTCGAAATTGAGGAGGATGGCCAGGGTCAGCGAAACGAGCAGCCCGAGGGGCAGCGCGAAAGCTGCGAAGAAAAACGTGTTGTAGACCGACTTCCAGAAAATGGGATCGGTCGCGAGGTTGCGGTAGTTTTCCAGTCCGACAAAAACCGCCGGCGAGAGCACGGAATAGTCGCTGAGGGAATAGTAGAGCGTGGCGACGAGCGGATAGACGCTGAGGAAAAGAAAGCCGGCGATCCACGGGCTGATGAAAAGCAGTCCGGTGCGGAGGTTTTCTTTTTCGCGCCGCGTCATGGCTGCTTGTTCCATCCTTCCTGCAGAACCGCGGCCACACGGTCCCAGCGCGCGCGGCGGCGTTCGAATTCGGCTTGGAGTCGCGACTGGACTTCGGCCAGCGCTTCGCGCGGGCTCGCTGCGCCGGTCCAGACTTTGCCGAACGCTTGCTTCATGTCGTTCTCATACATGACCCAGAAAGTGAGCGGTGGCACGAAGCGCGCGTGGGGACTTTTGGCCAACTCGAGGAAGGTGCCTATTTGCGGGTTGGGATGGCGTTGCAAAAAATCCGGACTGTGTTCTTTGAGTGGCGAGAATTTGCACTGGGCGATGCACAACTTTTCCATCGGGCCCTGCGTGTTGGCGTAGCGGATGAACTCGAAAGCCTCACGGGGATGTTTGGCCCCGGCGGGGATGACGAGGACATCGGTTTCCACTAGCGTGACGCCTTCTTCGTCCGGGCCGGACGAGGGGAAAGGGGCTGCGCCCCATTCGAAGTCGGGCGGAGCGAAGTCACGGATGAAATTCTGGATCCACGGTCCCTGCAGCACCATGGCTACGCGGCCGGTGAAGAAAGCATTCTGGGGCGAGGCGAAATTGCCGAAGCCGTCGCGGAAGGAAAGTAGGTCGCGTGCTCCGAATCGCTCGGGGTAGGAGGCGATCCATTCCATCGCAGCGATGTTTTTCGGCGAGTCGGCCGTGATGCGTTCGCCATCCCACAAATCTCCGCCGAACCACCACCCCCAAAT
>Ga0208048_1001032_pt1 | contig 14743 bp, 12 predicted proteins | sample Malawi_45m_30L_FD_184163 | JGI IMG/M metagenome (GOLD analysis project Ga0208048, IMG submission 184163) | Freshwater microbial communities from Lake Malawi, Central Region, Malawi to study Microbial Dark Matter (Phase II) - Malawi_45m_30L... | ecosystem: Environmental > Aquatic > Freshwater >...
CCGACGCTGCGAGCCTTCCTTGGCATGTCGAAACGGTACCCGCCGTCAGGATTTCATGCATTCTGAAATCGAAAGCACGCGTGGGAAACCTAGACTAGGTGTACATGGTTCACGGCACGCAGGCGGGTTCGGTTCCCGAACAGTCCAAGCGATCTGAAGATTCCAGTTCGAGCGATGCGGGGTTGCGTAAGCATTTCGTGCTCGACACGAATGTGTTGCTTCACAATCCGCAGTCGCTGTTCAAGTTCGAGGAGCATGAGGTGGTGATTCCACTCGCGGTGCTCGAGGAACTGGACACCTTCAAGAAGAACAACGACGAGAAGGGGCGGAACGCGCGGCAGGTGATCCGATCGCTTGATCGGCTGCGTGGCATGGGGCATCTTTTTGATGGTGTCGTCTGGAATGAGCAGGGTGGTTCGGTGAGGGTGGTTCGGCTGAAGCCCGCCGAGTCGTTCGACCTCGATCTTGCGATCGCCGACAATCGCATCATCGCTGTTGCCCATGCGTTGAATGCGTCGGGACTGCGCACCATCTTTGTATCGAAGGACATCAACGCACGCGTGAAGTGCGATGCGATTGGCGTCACGGCGGAAGATTTCGAGGCGGACCGTGTGGATGCCGATTGGCTCGATACGGGGTTCTTCACCAGTCGTGTGCCGCGTGATCTGATTGACGATCTGTATTCGGAGCGGCAGTTACCCGTCAGCCGCCTCGAGGCAGTGCCCAATGCGATTCCGATCGTGGAGGGAGAGCCACAGGGCATCTTGCCAAACCACTTCATTTCGTTGATCGATGAGAGCGACCCTTCGCATACGGGGCTAGCACGGCGGCTCGGCGATACGGGGCACCTGATCCCTGTCACTGGTCCGCGCAAGCCGATCTACGGCGTGATCGCACGCAATGTGCAGCAGACGATGGCACTCGATCTGCTGCTTGATGACGAGGTGAAGTTGGTCACGCTGATCGGGCCTGCGGGCACGGGCAAGACGCTGATGGCGATTGCGTCTGGCATGCACAAGGTGTTCAAGGAAGAGCGTTTCGACAAGTTGCTCGTCGCTCGCCCCATCATGCCGCTCGGGCGCGACATCGGCTACTTGCCTGGTGACAAGGATGAAAAGTTGTCGATGTGGATGCAGCCGATCTTCGACAACATCGCCTATCTGCTCTCCACACGCGGCGGGCACACGAGTGGCGAGCCCGATAGCAAGTCGACGGAGCAGCGGATTGATCAGTTGGTGGCATCGCGCAAACTGGTGTTGGAGCCGATCACCTACATCCGCGGACGAAGTATCCCGCACCAATTCATCATCGTGGATGAGGCGCAGAACCTCTCGCCGCACGAGGTGAAGACGATCGTGTCACGCGTTGGCGATGGAACGAAGATCGTGCTGTGCGGCGACATCGGGCAGATCGACAACCCCTACCTCGACGCCTCCAGCAATGGTCTTTCGCATCTCATCGAGCGCATGAAGGGTCATCGGATCGCAGGCCATGTCACGCTCTCCAAGACGGAGCGCAGCGAGCTCGCCAGCATCGCCGCCGAAATGCTCTGAGTCGTTGTCGACTGGTCTTTCAAGTGCGTTCATGAACACCTGCGTCTTTGCAATGCACTCAAGGTGCTCATCCACCGCGATGCTGTCCGCCACGATGCCGCAGCCCGCGTGGTAGTCGATGTCCCAGCGGTCGCCTGCGTCGCGCGTCAGGCGTGCCGTACGGATCGCCACCGAGAAGTGCGAACTCCCACAGCGGCTCGCCATGCCGATCGCTCCGCAGTACGCGCTGCGTGGGCCAGCCTCAAGCGCATCGATCACCTGCATGGCGCGCACTTTCGGCGCACCTGTCACCGACCCCGGCGGGAAGCACGCGGCAAAGGTGGCCGAGAGCGGCAGGTGCTCGGGCAGCGTTCCCGATACTTCCGCCACGGCTTGCAACACCGTGGCGTGATGCTCGATCGTGCGCTGCTCGGAGACGCTTACCGATCCGATCTCGCAGATGCGGCCAAGGTCGTTGCGCATGAGGTCGACGATCATGTGCAGTTCCGCAGCATCTTTGATGCTCGCGCGCAGTTCCTCGGGATCCTGCCCTGCTGGGCGGGTGCCCTTCATCGGTCGCGTCGAGATGCAGCGGGATGCGCCGTGAATGGAGAGGAAGAGTTCGGGGCTCAGCGACAGCAGTGAAGTGTGAGCGTCGAGTTCAAGAAATGCGCCGTGGCGAGGAGTTGCCGCCGTGAGTGCGTGCAGCGCGAGCGCGCGTGGCGAGCCCTCGATTCCCGCGCGGAAACTACGAGTGATGTTCGCCTGAAAAATGTCGCCTGCGAGGATGAGTTCACGGGTGCGTTCGACCATGGTCTCAAAGGTCGCGCGCCCTGATGCACTGTCTCGGTCGAGCGACCGACGCAGCTCGAATCGCGGTGGCTGCAGAGCGGTGGACGTGTCGATCCAGTCTTCGGGTCCATCCCCAACCGCCTCGCCGACATCGAACCACCGGCCCGTGGTGTGGCAGTGCACCGCGGCGCGCGGAACATCGCAGAGCACCGCATCAGGCCAGAGTGGCCCCGCCGAGAGTGATCCCGCCCCATCGCGCAGTCGCGCGGAGGGTTCAAACATGGCGCCGCACTCATAGCCAACGAAGCCGATCCAGCCGCCCGCGAATGGAAGGGTGATCTCTCCGCATCGAATCGGCTCGCAGCGTGCGCCAACTTGGTCAAGTGCAGCTTCGAGGTGCGCGCGTACATGCTGCTGTCGATTCACGCGAACGCAAGCTCGGCGTGGGGCGAACACACTGAATCGCGAGTGACGAGTGGGCGGGCCACCGCTCACGAGCGACAGCAGTGGCAGATCTGTTCTCCAGAAACGCATGACGCGCAGTGGGGAGCAACTCCACGGCAACGGGCGAACAAGATGCGGGTTCCGCATGCTCGTATGTTAGGTGCAGTTGCGGGGATTTCTCGCATTCTGATGCGCTATTCGGATGGTGAGCGATCCTTCGCTAGACTTCGGAACTTCGCCGGAAACCAGACATGCCAACGATGACTAATCGACGCACGAAACCCTCCCGCACGAAAGCCTCGCGCAAGAGCGGGACAAAGAAGACAAGAACAGGCGCAGGTGCGCACGGTCGCGTGACAAAGCGCGTGTACTACTTCGGTGCGTCGAAAACCGAGGGGAGTATGGACCAAAAGATGTTGCTCGGCGGCAAGGGAGCAAACCTTGCGGACATGACATCGATCGGTCTGCCAGTACCGCCTGGATTCACCATCACGACGGAGACCTGCGCTGAGTATTCGCGCAGCGGAAATCGTCTGCCGAGTGGACTCATGGATGAGGTTCGCCGCAACATCAGCCTGCTCGAGCGTGAACTTGGCAAGAAGTTTGGTGATCGTCGCAATCCGCTTCTGGTATCCGTGCGCTCGGGCGCCGCAGTGAGCATGCCGGGCATGATGGACACAGTGCTGAATCTTGGTCTGACGGATGAGGTGGTCGCAGGGCTCGCGGCCACGACGGGCAATCCGCGTTTCGCTTACGACGCGTATCGGCGTCTCATCAACATGTTTGGTGATGTCGTCATGGGCGTTGATCACCATCACTTTGAACATGCGTTCAATGCCGTCAAGTCTCGTTACGGTGTGACGGAAGACACGGCAGTGCCGGAGGACGGACTGAAGGAGCTCTGCATTGCGTATCAGTCGGTGTATCGGCAGCATGTGGGTGAGCCGTTCCCCCAGGATCCGCTGCGGCAACTTGAGCAGGCCGTGCAGGCCGTGTTCCGTAGTTGGAACGGTGATCGCGCCGTCGCCTACCGCCGCATCAATGAGATCAAGGGATTGGTCGGCACGGCGGTGAATGTGCAGGCGATGGCATATGGCAACATGGGCGACGATTCGGGAACGGGAGTCGCGTTCACTCGTGACCCCTCCACGGGTGAGAATGTTTTCTACGGCGAGTTCCTCGTGAATGCGCAGGGCGAGGATGTGGTAGCTGGCATTCGAACGCCGCGCCCGATCAGCGAGATGGAGGCGTGGAACGCAAAGGTGTGGAAACAGTTGCTTGCCGTGCGCAAGAAGTTGGAGCGCCACTACCGCGATATGCAGGACATCGAGTTCACGGTGGAGCGCGGTCGCCTCTTCATGTTGCAGACACGCACGGGGAAGCGAAATGGTGTGGCGTCAGTGCGGACCGCGGTTGAGATGGTGAAGGAGCGGCTGATCGATGAACGCACCGCACTCAAGAGGATTCCAGCTGGCGATCTCGTGCAGTTGCTGCTTCCATACTTCTCCGAGCAGGACAAGCGCGGCGCTGAGGTGCTGACGCGCGGTATTGCGGCGAGCCCTGGAGCCGCGTCCGGCAAGCTGGCGTTCACGGCATCGGAGGCGGTCGATCGCACGGATGCGGGCGAGTCGGTGCTGCTGATTCGCCGAGAAACTTCGCCCGAGGATGTGGCGGGCATGCACAAGGCCGTCGGCATCCTGACTTCGACGGGAGGCAAGACGAGCCACGCGGCGGTGGTCGCTGTGGGCTGGGGCAAGTGCTGCGTGGTCGGCGCTGGAGAGTTGTCGATCGATGCGGAAGCGGGGACTGTGACGATCCATGGGCGAACCTTCGGACGATCCGACATGCTGTCGATTGACGGCTCCACGGGCGAGGTGATGGTTGGCGCTCTCCCGCGCACCGTTCCGCAGTCGATCTCAGGAGACTTTGCACAGGTGATGAAGTGGTCGCAGAAGTACGCGACTATGGGCGTTCGAGCGAATGCCGATACGCCCGCTGATGCGCGTCGTGCGCGCGAGTTCGGGGCGATCGGTATCGGGCTGTGCCGCACCGAGCACATGTTCTTCGAAGCGGATCGCATTCAGGCCGTGCGCCAGATGATCCTTTCAGAACGCCTGAGTGATCGCGAGACCGCTCTTGCACGACTCCTTCCGTTTCAGCGCGCCGACTTCGTCGGGATCTTTACCGCGATGGAAGGACTACCTGTCACCGTGCGACTTCTCGACCCGCCCCTGCATGAGTTCGTCCCTCACGAGGAAGCGGCGCAGCAGGCGCTCGCGGCCGCGGCAGGCGTCACGCTTGCCGATGTGCAGCGACGCGTGGCGCAACTGCATGAGGCGAATCCGATGCTCGGTCATCGTGGGTGTCGCCTCGCCGTGACCTATCCAGAGATTCTCGTGATGCAGGTGCGAGCGATTGTCGAGGCGGCAGCGGATTGCCATGCCGAGGGAATCGATGCGCGTCCCGAGATCATGATTCCGCTCGTCGGCACGCGCCGTGAGCTGGCGATTCTCCGTGAACTGACCGAACGGACGGTGACTGAGGTGCTTTCGCAGCGCAACCTACGAAAGCTGCAGATTCCTATCGGCACCATGATCGAGATTCCGCGCGCAGCGGTGACGGCCGATGAGATCGCCGAGGTTGCGGAGTTCTTCTCTTTCGGCACGAATGATCTCACGCAGATGACTTTCGGTTTCAGCCGCGACGACATTGGGTCGTTTATGCCTTCCTATCTTGAGAAAGGCATCGTGGACAAGGATCCATTCCAGTCGATCGATGTCGATGGCGTGGGATCGCTCGTGTCGATGGCCTGCGCGAAGGGGCGCGCCAAGCGTTCGAAGCTGAAGCTCGGTGTGTGCGGCGAGCATGGAGGCGATCCTGCATCGATCCGTTTCTTCCAGAAGTGCGGGCTCGACTATGTGTCGTGTTCTCCCTTCCGCGTTCCTGTGGCGCGGCTCTCCGCGGCACAGGCGGCGCTCGGTTGAACGCGGCTCGGCGCAATGCCGCATCAATCGTCGTGCGCCTCGCGTCGCTCGCCGCCGCGGGGATCGGAACGGTGGGATGTTCGGAACCCCGTATGATCCGCGCGCCGTTCGCGACGGTTGCTCCAATCATCGACGGTCACGGTGATGACCCAGTGTGGCAGAGCGCCGTTTGGAGCGCGGATTTTTTGGACATCGAAGGCCCTTCGCGCGCGGCGCCAACGCAGCGCACGCGGGTGAAGATGGCGTGGAGCGATGCTGCGCTCTTCATCTTGGCGGACTTGGAGGAGACCGATCTGTGGGCGACGCTGCGTACGCACGACGAGATTGTCTTTCACGACAATGACTTTGAGGTGTTCATCGATCCCGATGGTGATGGCTGCGAGTACTACGAGATCGAAGTGAATGCCTACGGGACGGTGTTCGATCTCTATCTGCCCAAGTCGTACCGAGCAGGAGGGATTGCCAACCATGGATGGACCGCACGCGGGATGCAGTTGGCGATCGCACTCGATGGCACATTGAATGACAACCGTGACCGAGATAAACGGTGGACGGTCGAGATGGCACTGCCATGGTCGGTCTTTGAGCCGGTGAGCGTGGATGGGGCTGGTGCCACTGTCACCACCCGGCAGTGCTGCGAGCGCCCACCCAAGAGGGGGGACGCTTGGCGCATCAACTTCTCGCGCGTGCAGTGGCAACTGGAGCGTGTCGGCACGGGCTACCGCAAGGTATCGGGGCGCGCGGAAGACAACTGGGTCTGGACGCCGCAGTGGATGGTCGATATGCATGTTCCACAGTGGTGGGGGCGCGTGGTATTTGATGCGTCCGTTGGGCCTCGATAGTCCGAGCGCAGTAGCCTGCGCGACATGCCGAGCATCTTCACGCGAATCATTCGCCACGAGATTCCAGCGCATTTTGTTCTGGAGGAGCCGCATGTTGTGGCATTCCTCGATATCGCGCCGCTTTCGCGCGGGCATGTGCTGGTCGTTCCTGTGGAGGAGAAGGAGTTCCTCCATCAGTTGAGTCCTGTTTCGGCGGAAGCGTTGGGTCGCGCTTTGCAGCGCGTGGCCTACGCGGTGGTCGAAGCAACGCAAACGCCCGACTACAACATTCTGCAGAACAACGGCGCGGCTGCGCACCAAGCCGTACCCCATGTGCACTTCCATGTGATCCCGCGGCAGAAGAATGGCGCGGGGCTTGGCATTCAGTGGTGTGCAGGTGGACTCGACGCGGCAGATGCCGCGGCGCTCGTTGCGGCCATTCGTCAGCGACTGAGCATGTGAGATCGATGATGCGACCAATCGACGCGTGGCCCGATGTACTCGAGACGGTCTGTGGGTCGAATGCGCACTTCACTCGTGTCCAAGTGATCCGAAGCACTGGGTCCACGCAAGACATCGCGCGCGATGCGGAAGTGGGCTGCGTGATCGTTGCGGGCAGGCAGACTGCGGGTCGAGGTCGGCAGGGGAGAGCATGGGCCGACACAGGTGATGATGGGCTTGCGGTCAGTTTCACTGCGCCTCACGATGCACCTGCCTGGGTTTCGCTGGCGGTCGCCTTAGCCGCTGCGGAGGCGAGCGAGCATGTCTGCATCGACACATGCGGCGCCGCGCCGATCGTTCAGCTGAAGTTTCCGAACGACCTCGTGGTTGCGGGGCGCAAGTTGGGCGGCATCTTGGTGGAACGCACCGGCGGCAAGACCATCATCGGTGTTGGGATCAACTGTGCGCAGCAGGTGTTTCCCGCGGCACTGATGCAGCGAGCAACGAGTCTCTCGATGCAGGGTTTTGTTGTAGATCGCTGCGATCTTGCGTGTCGTCTGATCGCGTGCGTTGATCAGTGGCTGCATGCGGATGCGGAGCGTGTGGCGAGCAACTTTCGGCGGCGCGATGCGCTTCGCGGACAGGTGATGCGCTTCGTGACGGCGGGTGGGATGGTTGAGGGACTAGTGATCGATGTCGATCCGATGCGTGGCATCGTGGTGCGAACCAGTCGGGGCGATCAAGTGCTGCCACCTGAGCAGACCAGTGTTTTTGTCGAAGAAGATCGCCACGGGAGCGTGCTGAACCCCTGAATATGGCAGGAAAGCGTTCCGATGATTGAGGACGCTGCCGCAAATGACCGATGCATGCGTATTCTGAGCTGTCCGATGCACTTGTTCGCCATGAACACTCTCGCCTTCCCGCTGACGCTGTGCGTGGCGATGTCCGCTCACGCGCAGCGAGATGCTCCGATGCAGCAGAATCACTCGACGCGCGATGTGGACACCTCGATGAACTATCCGGCGGAGCAGCGAGTCGCGGACCGCGGTGGACTGAGTACTTCGCCTCGCCAGATGCCGATGGAGTTGGCGGAGCCACAAGGATTTGATCGGCTCTACGAAGTGCCGGGCAAGTCTGGGATGTTCTATCGAGCCAACGGCGCACTATTTCTTGTGTTTGAGCGTGGCACCTACGCGCGGGTTCAGGACAAGCAGAAGCGCATTTGGACGATTGCGACTGTTCCGTCAGGCGGGCAGTACTACATCGGTAAGCCGGATTGGTCCTCGATCCGTCGCATCGGCGCGCTGCCTGCAGGCAGTCTTGGGGTTCATAAAGACGCTCGACTTGAACGCAGCCAAAATGCGGGTGAGCCAACGCAAGTCGATGTGCAGGAGGTGGATCTTCGTGTGGACGCGCGTGTGAATACAGAAGTCGTTCCCGAGCGTGCGGGTGCGGCGCTCAGCAAGCCTGGCAGCGACTCGGCGGCTGCCGCCTTGGCCGTACCGCGACTCCCCACGAGGCCAAGTGTGTCCGCGCCAATCGAAGTCTCTGCGACGCAGCCAGTGACAGTGGCGACTGAAGACGAGGCGGAGCGTGCGTTCGCAAGCAAGGCGCCCGACGCGGCGGCATGGGCTCGAACGCTGCCGCAGGGGGTTGATCGTTCCTTCCTGATTGAGCGTGATGATGATGTGCAGCCGCGTATGACGGCGGACTTTCTTTACCGCCAGCGCAGGCTAGGCGCCATGTTCGGACGGGCGTTGGAGTCCGAGGGCCCGTGATGCATGCGCGCGCGCTGCGCGCAGGTCTAGCGCTTCTGACGATCGCGCTGGCACTCTGCGAATCGGAGTTTGCACGCTCGCAGGATGTGGTCACACAGCAAAGCACGCACTTCCCGCAGACCCAGCGGATTGTCGCGCGCGAGACACAGCCCGTGGCGGTGCGCGGCGGCGTTCTGATGGTGCCAGTTGCACTGCAGAGTGAAAGTGGATCCTGGCCTGCTGCGGTGGCGATTCGCATGGCAGACGGAAGAACGATCGAAGGACGCACGGCGAGCATCGAGCCGCGTGTGGGATCAAGTACAGGTTGGACTGCGATCCGAAACGGCGCGGGAACGACTGCACCGCAGAACGGCAAGCCCGTAGTCCTGCTTGCGCCGTTGCCCGGTGACGGCGACGGACCGCTTTGGATCGGTGATCAGCGGCTCGATCCCTTCTGGCTCGATGCGTGGCGCGCACCGGAGCGTGCCGCCGATGACTGGTTGCTTCGCGCGGAGGACCTGCCGGACGGATCGCTGGCCGATCAGCACTTCCGAACGGCATTGGTGGCGCAGTGGTACGGCAGCGAAGTGCCCGAGTGGGTCGGTGGGGATGTGGACCACTTGTATGCGCGGGCGATCGCAGGACTGTGGTCAGCTGCCATCGCGCGACTGCATGAGAATGAGGCGCAACTTGCGGAATGCGTGATCGCTTCGGTGGGCGGTCGCTGTCACGGAGCGATCGACGGTGAAAGCGTGACCCTCGGTGCATGGGAGACTCGCGCTGGCTTGCTGGATGAATTGCTTCGAATATTGCTCGATCCAAGGGCAAATGGACTGGTGTTGGCAGAGGGTGCGCGGCTCTGGCTCGATGCGCGAGCGGAACCGCTTTGCTGGCTTGAGCATGATGATGGCGAGCACGTTCATGTCTTCGTCGCGAACCCCCGTAGTGAGCCGCTGACTGTTGCGTTTCGATGGCCCAATATTCGGACGCCATCGCTTGAGGGAGAAGTTGCGCCAGAGTCGTTCCAGTCATTCGCGGTTCCGCGCGAGCGGGTGGAGACCGAGCAGTTGGCGCTGATTGATCCAAAGTTGCGTGAGGCGATTGAGGCGCATGGGCTCGCGGCGCTCTTGCCACCTGGTGAGCGCACGGAAGCGTCCGGCGCACGAGCGTCGATGGAGCAGCAGGTTCGGAGTATGCCTGTTCTTCTTGTCGACTGTGCGCAGACCACGGCATTTCTGCCCGTTGGATTCGGTAGAGTAGCTGTGCGTCCGCCGAGCATCGACTTTGGTGTGTTTCTGCCTGCCGTCACGCTCGACGAGATTCGTTCAGGTGCATCCGCACCGCTGCCAACGGAGTGGATCACATCCGCTGTGTTGCGACGGCGACCAAGTGGTTGGGAGCTTCTGATCGAGGCGCGCTTCGATCCCGCCGCAGTGGTTCAATCGGATCGAATCACCGTGACGGTTGAGAGCGATACGGTTCGTTCGCTGACATGTTCGCGTGATGGTGGCACTCGGGCAACTGGTGGCGACTATGGCGAGGAGATCGGTATCCACCAATCGGCGGATCGGTGGCGCGTTCGAATCCCTCTGCCGATGGCATGGCTCTCGTGCGGCGGTGGTGCACCTGCGAAGATAGGGCTCGCCATGGAACGCACGCTTGAGTGTCAAGGCAGCGCCATTCCTATTCGGGCGCGCCGCCAGTTTGCCGGCGTTTCGCCCCCGTGGGTGCGCCCTGTGGCAAGGCGTATCCCTCTGGACCTCTCGAGTTGGGACCTGACGAGCGTTACACTTGCGCCATGAATCGTGCCAAAGGCGCCAAGGTCGGGGCCTCAGCAGTGGCGGCGAATGATTCGCCGAAGCCGCGTGCTCGGGTCATCGCGCTCCTCAATCAGAAAGGTGGTGTGGGAAAGACCACATCGACCGCAAATCTCGGCGCGGCATTCGCGATTGATGGCTTGCGAACCCTTGTCGTCGACCTCGATCCGCAGTCGAACCTCTCGCTGCATTTCGGACATGAGCCGGCACCCGATCAGCCGACAGTTCGCGATCTGTTTATGGACGCGAACGCTCCTGCTCGTTCACTCGTGCATGAGGCGCGCTCCAATCTTTGGTTCATTCCGAGCGATACCGAACTGGCGCTCGTGGAGGGTGAGCTCGCACTGCAGCACGAGATGCAACACCTGCTGTCAAAGCGGCTGGAAGAGGTCATTGATTCGTTCGATGTGATTCTGCTCGATTGCCCGCCGAGCCTCGGCGTGTTGACGGTGAATGCGCTGACGTTCGCGGATGAGGTGGTCGTGCCGATGCAGGCGCAGTACTTGGCTTTGCGTGGACTCGAGAAGTTGCTTGAGACCGTGCTGCTCGTGCAGCGTGCGTTGAACCCGCGTTTGCAAGTGGCTGGCGTGCTGCTGTGCATGCATGAGTCGCAGTCAAGTCACGGGCGCGCAGTAGTCGAGGAAATGGATGGTTACTTTGAACGCTTCCGTGCGAGCGGACTGCCGTGGAAGGATGCGCGCGTGCTGCGCCCGGCAGTGCGTCGCAACATCAAGTTGGCGGAGGCACCGAGCTTCGGCAAGACCATCTTTGATTATGCGCCGCAGTGCGCGGGAGCGGCGGATTACAAGGCGCTTGCGGGCGCGCTGCGTGCGCGTTGGCCATCCGCGCCCGAGGCGATCACAGTCGCTGCGGTTCCAGCTGCGTGATCGTGCGCGCAGTCCGATGATGACCCGCACCACTGAGCTGCGGCTGGGTGATCGCGGCATGTTCGTCTGGCGTTCTCTCGCGTTTGGTGGTGTGCTTGTGACCCTGATCACGACGCACTGGCCACGCCTGCGGCTGAGTACCGAGGCGCCGAGTGACAAGGTGCTTCACGCGGTCACTTACGGGGTGCTGACGCTCCTCGTCTGGAGGACGGCATGGTTCGCTCGCATGTGGCATCTTGTTGCTGCGATGGCCCTGTTTGCATCGGCTGATGAGTGGACGCAGTCGCTGCCGCCGTTCTTTCGACACACTTCATGGAACGATTGGACCGCGGACCTCGTGGGTATTGCCGTATGCACCTTTCTGCTTTGGTGCTCTGTGCCTGCGCGGGGAGAGGCGGGCGATCCTCGTGGCGCTCTTCGTCTCGCGGCGGAGCGCCGCCTGTTTGACCGACCGTTCACCTGGCTTGCGATGGCCACATCAGGGGTGCTCGGTGCGCTCGCAGGGGGCACGATCACCATGACACTCTCGCGACTTCTGCTCGAGGATGCGAAACCATTTCAGACGCTCTTTCTCGGTGCGATCTTCTTTGCGGCGATGGGGGTGGATTGGACTATGCGGGCCGGTCATCGCGCCATGACGAAGCAGATCATCGAAGCGCGCGCATGCCTGCACTGCGGGCAATCGATTGCAGCGTCTGGTGCGGCGGGGCAGTGCACGGCATGTGGAGCGCCATGGCTTCGCACACAGTGGGTCGCACTCCCCGCACTGTGGAGTCACGACCGTAATCGCTTGCGCCGCTTCCTGCTGTTGCACGGCATGCGTGCAGCGACTGTGTCGTTCGTGACCGTCGGCACGCTCGCTGTCGTTGTATGGGCTGCACTTCTGCTGATAGATGTGTGGCGCGGCGAGCGACTTGTGGTACCCGCGGACATGCGGGATCTCTTTACCTACGCGTACGCATTGGCGTGGATAGGTCTCACGATGCGTCTGGGGCGATCGGCGATTACACGCGCACAGACAGTCGAAGGTCAGCAGTGTCTGGCATGTGGGTACACGCTCTGCAGTGTTCATGCAATCGATGGAGTTGGGCGATGCCCAGAGTGTGGAACCGAGTTCGTGACCCATATGCGCACTTCGCACGCGACTGCTGTGCCATCGACTGCCTAGGATCGCCACATGGTTCGCCCGCAGGTCCTCATCATTGGTGGCGGTGTCGCAGGCTTGTGTGCCGCAATCGTGTGTGAACGCTCCGGTGTGAGTTGGCGACTGTTGGAGGCGAGTGATCGGATCGGTGGGCGTGTGTCGAGTCGTATCGTGGATGGTTGCACGATCGACCATGGATTCGCGGTGCTTCTGTCGTCATACACGGAGATTGAGCGATTCATCGACTGGGATGCACTGGAGGTGCGCGCGCTCCGTGCAGGCGCCCGTGTGTGGGACGGTGAACGCTTCCGTAGTATTGCGCATCCACTGGCGCATCCCGCGGGCGGCGTGGCGGGACTGTTCAGTGGCCTGCTGTCGATGCGTGACATTGCCGCACTGCTGCCGATGGCACTGGGCGCGGCGTGGGGCGTTCACATCCCTGATCCGACCGCATGTCGTGGCATGAGCACGGAACAGCTGCTGTTGAAGCGTGGTGTTTCGCGTGAACTGATGGATTCATTCTTCCGCCCCTTTTTTGGCGGTGTCTTTCTTGACCCGACACTCGGCTATGACGCGGCGCCGTTCGCGTGGCGACTCTCCATGTTTGCACGCGGGCGTGCAACGCTGCCGCGGCGTGGCATGGGGGCAGTCTCCGACCAGCTTCGGCAAGCACTGCCGCATGAGTCGCGCTGCCATTTGTTGGTGAAGTGTGGTGCACAGTCGATGGGGGCGGATCCAGCAGCCGCCGGTTGGTCGGTCGTGGACTCTGCGGGGCAGGTCCACTCCGCGCAGCAAGTGATCGTTGCGTGCGACGCACACTCCGCGCGACGGTTGCTGCCATCACTTTCGGCGCGTCGTTGGTGCAGCACCGTGACGATGACATGGAGAGTGAAGACCGCGCAGTGCCCCGCTGCACTACGACGACCAGAGTTGTTGCTGAATGGGACTGGATGCGGCCCGGTCAATCATGCTGTATCGCCCACAAGTGTCTGGCCCGATCATGCACCGCACGGCGAGTCGCTCGTGAGTGGCAGCGTGATTGATCAGCACCTCTGCGAACTATCCGAATCGGACTTGGAGTCACGCTCTCGCACACAAATGGAGGGTTGGTTCGGTTCGGCCGTACGGGAGTGGACGCATGTGGCGACCGAGCGGATCGACCACGCGCTTCCTCGCCAGCACCCCGAGGATCTTGCGATTCGCCCTTCGATGCGCCACGCTTCGGGAGTGTGGATCGCGGGCGATCATGTGTCCGATGGTTCGATCGAAGGTGCAATGCGTTCGGGGAGGCTGGCGGCCGAGTCCGCTTGTGCGGCACTGCGCCACGCTTGATGCCTCAAGGCAGCGGGTTCAGCGAGCGGGTGGTGCGAAGCCCTCGACCGGAGCCCCCGTCGATGGTGCGGCGCTCGTTGGGGCTGGCAGGCTGAATGAGGCTGCTGGCGGTCGAGGTGGCGTTGGAAAGACCTGCAAGTGGGCGGGGCTCGTCATCGGATCGAGTTGGTTCATCGCAATCTCGACACGAGCTGATCGGCTGTCTTTGCGAAAGTTCAGAACGGTGGCGGCTCCGCGCGCTTGCTTTGACACCAGCGTCCAACCCTGCGCGCTGAAGCGCGACTGCGTGTCGTTGACCTGCCGCACCGGATCGTCGATGTCGCCTCGGTAGAGCACCTCGACTCCCGAAATACGGCCCTCTTCCCGCTGCAGATTCCGAGTGACAAGCGGCTCATACCCAGCCACATTTGGGACATCGCTCTCCAGAACCACCTCAGGGGGTCCCTTGCAGCCCGTGAGCAGAAGTCCTGAAAACAGGAGCACCGAGAGCAGGATGATTCGCGCCGCGTGCCGATTCATGCCGATGAGGAGAATCTACCGTGGCAATGGCGCGAGGTTTCGAAACACACGCCCGCACGGTCTCCGTGCTCACCCTGCTTAGCCGAGTGACCGGCTTGGCTCGCGATGCGGCACTCAGCCGTGTCTTTGGTGTTGGCGCGGTGACCGATGCGTTCGCATTCGCGTTCATGGTGCCGAATCTCTTTCGCCGACTGTTCGGCGAGGGTGCGCTGACATCCAGTTTCCTGCCCGTGTATTCGAAGTTGCAAGACTCCGACCCCGCGGTCGCAGCGC
>Ga0208048_1001037_pt1 | contig 14708 bp, 10 predicted proteins | sample Malawi_45m_30L_FD_184163 | JGI IMG/M metagenome (GOLD analysis project Ga0208048, IMG submission 184163) | Freshwater microbial communities from Lake Malawi, Central Region, Malawi to study Microbial Dark Matter (Phase II) - Malawi_45m_30L... | ecosystem: Environmental > Aquatic > Freshwater >...
GCTCAGCAAACTCCACAATCGGTCGCACTCCCGACAGCTGCCGCTCTCGCTCACCCTGACTGCGTGCCACACCCTGAGCACTTGCCGGACGAATCGGACCCAGCTCCGACTCTGCCAGACGCAGCAGCTGAGGCAATGCACCCCAGTCACCCCACCGCGCCAGACTGCTCACAGCCGTAAATCTCAGCACCGAACCAGCCGCCAGCCTCCGCATGCAACGACTGGAATGCTCCGGGCCGATCACGGTCGGCTCGTAAGTACGAAAAAAATCCAGAGCCTGGGCCAGCGCCAAACGCATTGTGTCACGACCACCCGGCCCCAAAAACTCCCGCTCCAGTTCCGCCAGACCCGATTCACCTGTCAACAACAAATACCCACCCAGCAAACCCTCCGCACCAAACCGAAACTCGCCCGTCTTCGCATTCAAAAACTGCTGCCGCAAAAATTGCGCATCACCCGCGTCACCACTCAGACCCAGCAACAATCCATACAGCCCCAAACGCTCCGGACTCATCAGCGGATCTCCAATCCACTGCCGCAATCGGGCTGGATGGTACAAACTGCGGTTCGCCTTCACGTCCTCGTACGCCGCACCCGCAAACTCTGCCCACGCATCACCCGCAACCTCAGCGTCCGCCGATTCCAGATGCACAGCATAATACTGCAGACGCAAAGCCGCAGGCCGCGACCGCACAGGCAAACCCCGCAAATACTCAAAACATGCCTCGCTGATCGCCAGATTCTCGGTCCAGTCCACTGGTTCCCCGGCATTCACCGTACCACGACTCGCAGCAGGCAACACCCGCGCATCAACTACGGCCGCACCACCACCCGCGACACCACCCCCTAGACTGAATGTCTCCAGCAAAGGCGGCTCTGACGGCAGACCCCTATCCCCATACAGCAGAAATAAATCGTCAGGCTCACCCGTCAGTTCGCCCGGATACACGATTTCAGCACCGGCCTTAACCCCGCAGGCCTTCAGATCCGGCTCGGCACCCGCCAAAACCGCACGCACTCGCAGCACACTGCTGGCCGGCTGTCCTTCAGCAGCCTGCTGAACACGCAGCAGACCAGCTACCACCACAAAATCCGACAGCACAAATTGCTCAGAAAACGTCTGCGGCGGCGCCAGACAAAAAGGGCACGACCAGACCTGGTCCAGCGTCAGCACAAACGCCAGCAATATCACCAGTGAACGCAGGACAAAAGGCTTCATTTGAGCATCCATTCTCAAAATACCGGAACCCGCCCCGGAGTCTAATCGCAAACCCGCCGGTCACGGAAGATTGAGCCCCCGATCGAACGCTGCAAATTGCGCAACTGATCGGCCCTCCGCCACAGTTCTCCCGTTCATCAGCCCAACAGATTGCCTAAAAAACAGGCACCACAGCCCCCCGTACAGCCTCTCCAGATTCAAAAATCATTCATTCGCAACTTTTTTCAGGATTTCTGATCACAGTCCCCGGCATTTGTTTTGCATTGGAGATGATTCTCGCTCAAACTTTCGTGACTCATCCGCGAATGTCGTGAATTTATGGCCCAAGGGTGCAGCTTTTGTTCGTTTCCGGATGAAACATTTGATAATCTAGCGGATTCAGTTGCCTCTCGGTACCGTTTGACCTGGCAACATCAAAGCCTGCTTTGCGTTATTTCTCGAAATTTTTCAGCCATCGTTCGATGGTTGACCAGTCGTCAATGGCGTTGTTTCTTCTTTTGTCGCTGAAGGATTTCTGATGAAAAAGTTTGCTCGCAGCCTGCAAGCTGCAAATCGGCGTGGATTCACGCTGATCGAACTGCTCGTTGTGATCGCGATTATCGCGATCCTGGTCGCACTGCTGTTGCCCGCTGTTCAGCAGGCCCGTGAAGCCGCCCGCCGCACCCAGTGCAAGAACAATCTTAAGCAGATTGCCCTTGCCTGTCACAACCACCATGACGTCTATAACGCCATGCCACGCGGATGCTACGGACCACCCATCACTGTCGCATGGGGCGGTGCAGGTCCCCTGAACCTGACTTTCAATGACCACCAGTTCATGGGCATCCTCCCGCAACTGCTGCCATTCATCGAACAGGACAACCTCTACCAGCAGATCGCAATCTGGAAGGGTGTCGATTTCCGACCAGGCACATCACCAAACACCTACTTGCCAGAGGTTCGCTACTCTGTCGATGCAACCACATGGAACCTCGCTCGGTTCACTATCCCCGCATTCCTCTGCCCCTCCGACCCGCAGAAAAGTACCAGCGGAAACACTCCGTCACGCATGCACTTCAACGAAAGTGGCTCCGGCGGCACCTTCACTCTGGGTCTCTTCGCTGGCGAACAGGGCACCGGCGCTACCAACTACATGGGCGTCGCGGGATTCCTCGGCAATATTCAGCGATGGGCCAGCTGGGCTCAGTACAAAGGCGTCTTCGGTACCCGTGATTTCAAAGTCAACTTCCGCGACATCACAGATGGCACCAGCAACACATTCCTCTTCGGTGAAATCACCGGCGGCGATCTCTACAACTGGCGCTGGATGATGGCCGGTGGATTCCCCGCGGCATGGGGTCTCAACAACACCGTCACACAAAACTGGTACCAATTCGAAAGCTTCCACACCGGAATCGTCCAGTTCGCAATGGCTGACGGTGCGGTTCGCGCCATCAGCAAGAATATCAACGGCGGCAACGGTGCACTCGGACAGACCTTTATGAACCTCGCCTCAATGGCTGACGGAAACGTCATCGGCGAATTCTGATCAGGTCGACTTTTAATCAGCGTTTCTGCATAATATCAACTAGTCGTGATGAGTGCCGGAAGCAGCCGTTTCCGGTCCTCTCACAAAATAAGCCGTTTTAACAGGATCCTGAAAGGATCGATCCATGCGTCTTGCCCTCTGCTTTCTCATGCTGACAACATTTGCTGTCGGCTGCGGTGGTGGTGGCGGTGAACCGACCGCTCCCGCAACACAGACCGAAGCTCCTAAAGACGAGGCATCCAACACTGCCTCACCCCCGCCGCTGCCGGCTCCGCAGTAGTACTCTCCTGCGGTTCCTTGTGAACCGACGGAAAACAGCCGAGGAATCCACAATGTGGATTCCTCTTTTTATTTCCGCCTCAGCAGCGGCAAATCCCCGCGATATCGTCCAGCTGCACTGCAGGCAACTGCTGCAAACCGCCATCATCCGCTCGCCCCAGCAACACCAACTGGCCCCGAATACTCTGCCGAGCATCCGGGTAACCACGCAGCCTGCGCCCATCGCGCAGTTCCACCAGCAGCTCGTAGGTCTCGTCAAGTCCCGGCATTTCCCCATGCACCGCCTCCGGAAATCGCTCCCACGCCCACTTCCACAATGTCCCCCCGGCATCGGCTCGACCCGCCAGATCAAACCACTCCAGCTCCGCCTTCCGCAGCTCCTTCACGCTCGCCCGGCGACACCACTCCCGCAACACCGACTGAATCCAGTCGCGACGACTGGCCGCCAGTTCATCAAATGTCACCACCCTGCCGCCCGCCACTTCACTCATCTGTCACCCGCCAATACACTGCACCGGTTATCAAACTGGGCTCACCTCCGCAGACAGCATTATAGTTTCATCTCGCAGCGAACCAATCCGCCGCCCTCGGAGGCTCCATGAAAACTGCTGCCTGTTGCGCTCTGATGCTTGCCGCACTGCTGCTGACACTCGCCGTCGCAGCCGTCCTGCTGAACCGCCATCGGCGCGGTCGTTACTGTCTCCACTGCCGATTTCCAGCAGGTCGCCTTCCTCAACGGAGGCGGCAGCTACCAGTCTGCCAGCGAACACACCCTGCACTTCGGACTCGGTAACCGCCAGCAGATTGATCAAATCACCATTGACTGGCCCGACGGCACACGCGAAATCTTCCCGGGCTGCAACTCAGATCACCTCCTGATCCTCCACAAAGGCACTGTCAGTCATACTCAAAAGCGATCCGCTGACCCTCAGAATTCTTCTGCCACTGCCCCTGAATCGGATCCCACCACGACTCGTCAGTCGATACCCCCAAATGCCCCAGTAAAGTCGCCGTAAGATCCGCCGGAGAAACCGGATTGTCCCGCACCTGACCAGCCTGATGATCCGTAGAACCAAATACCTGACCACCCCGAATCCCTCCACCCGCCAGCAGCGCTGTAAACGCATGCGGCCAATGGTCCCGCCCCGACTTCTCTGTCATCGCATTCTGAGTGAACTGGCCAATTCTGGGAGTCCTGCCGAATTCACCGGCAGCCGCCACCATCGTCGTCGACAACAATCCTCGCTCACCCAGATCCCCCACAAACGCCGCCATCGCCCGATCAAAAATCGGCAGCATGCGATCTTTCAACGACGCAAAAATATGGTTGTGCTGATCCCAGTGAGGCGACAGCTTGTCGTGAAATGAATCGTCATACCAGTTCACCGTAATCAGCGGTACGCCAGCCTCCACAAGACGCCGCGCCGCCAGCAAACTGCGTCCAAACACCGAACTGCCGTAACGCGCCAACACCTTCGGACGCTCTCGCTCCAGATCCACCGCCACACCCAGCTGACCGCCGGACAACAGCGAAACAGCCGAGTCGTGCTGCTGCTGCCAACGAACATGAGCCGCTGCAGACCCCACACCCTGTCCACCCGACTCCGACACATCCCGCCCCGCGATCCGCGTTTGCTGCAGTCGCTGCAGCAGCGCTGTCCGCCGCTGCAGCCGCTGCCCCGCTGACGCATCCGGCAACTGCAGCTCCGCAGCATCAAACTGACCGCCGTCAAGACCAGCCCGCAACAGAAACGGATTAAACTGCTCACCCATCCGACCACCACTCTGACCCGCTATCAGCTCAGACTGACCCATAAACTGAGAATGCCACGGCAACACTATCGCCGGCGGCAGACCTGATGCCAACAGAGATGAACGAGTCAGCAGCGCGGCCAGCGATGGCCAGTCCTCCCGACGAGCCTGATCAGTCACCGGAGGCAACGGATACGGTCGACCACTGTACAACTCACTGCACGCCGGACCATGCACCGGCATTCGATGATTCATCGACCGCACCAGACACACTCGGTGCATCTGCCCCGCCAGCTGCGGCAAATGCTCGCAAATCTGCACACCCGGAGCCGATGTGGAAATCGGCTGAAACTGACCGCGAATCTCCACAGGAGCCGCCGGTTTCATGTCCCACATGTCCAGCTGACTGGGACCGCCAAACAAAAAGATAAACACGGCTGAACGCTGCTGGCCACGCTCGCCTGTCACTGCCGGCAGACCCCGACCAGCCAGCGACAAACCACCCAGCGCACCCACGCGGATCAGCTCACGACGGCCAGCTGCAGCATTTGTGCGAAACAGCACTGACAGCATGGCCAGCCTTTCTGAGCTTACAGAACAGGCAAAAACATTGCACCCGGAACACCCAATGCAGACAAATGCAAAGAATACCAGAAGAATCGTGGAAAATCCCAGTGAAATTCCAAAGATAAAATCCGGTGTCTCTTTCACTTGCATAGGCCCTTGCACCCGCGTATCGTCTCCAACAGACCTCTGGCAGCTCTGTCTGCAGCAAAACAAGTTGACCCTACAGATAAACCCAATAGGGAACCCGGTCAGATCCCGGCCGACTGTCACGCCGACCATGTCTCGGATCACATGACCCGGGCAACGGGTGCCCACTTTTTATTCTGATCAATGGGCGTCAACAGCGTTTGCTCAGCACACCTGGCAGAGGTTTTTTTACGCGCCGTTCCTGCGCTGCACTGATGGACCTGTAACAGCAGTTCGGAAACCTATGACCAGCCCGGCACAGAATCCCGAAATCGCCACCTCCGCTCACGCCAACACCGATGCCGTCATCGATTACCCGGCACGGGATATGACAATCACCGTCGGTGCCGACATCGCCTTCAGCCGGCTGCTGCAAATTCTGCAGCAGGAAGGTCAGACACTGCCCATCGATGCTCATACCAGTCTGGCCACCGTTGGCGAACTGGTGCTGCAGGACCACTGCGGACCACGACAGTACGGCTATGGCACACTCCGCGACTACGTCATCGGCATCGCCGCCCTCGATGGACACGGAAGACAGTTCCATGCCGGCGGGCGAGTCGTCAAGAATGTTGCCGGTTACGACCTGTGCCGACTGCTGACAGGCTCAAATGGCACACTCGGTAAACTCCTGCACGTCACATTCAAAGTGCGACCACTGCCCGCCACACAACAGCTCATCATCGCCGGCTTTCGCAGCCTGCAAAACCTCGAAAAAGCACTCGGCATACTCAACACCACTGCAACCACTCCCGTCATCCTCGATGTCGCCGGAAAATCAGCCCTCCCCACACTCCTCAACCCTCAGACTCTCCTGACCGATCGAAACACCACACACCTCGACTCTGCCGCAATACTGCTGATCGGGTTTGACGGACCAGCCGAAGCCTGCCACTGGCAGGTCTCCACAATCACTGACGAACTGCGCGATCTGCCAGCATGGATCCGCACAGAACTCCCGGCCGACGCGCCGCAGCAGTGGCTGCACCTCGCCCAGCAGCACAGCCACCCCGCTGCCAAACCCGCATGGCTGGCCGCCGTTACAATCCCGCCCTCTCAGGTGTGCGCCGTAATCGATGCCATGAATCGACTGCACTGCTGCACCTTCGGACGCGCAGGCAACGGACGACTGTGGTGCTGGCCCGCACCCCCAGACGAACAACACGCCGCCACAGATGAACTCACCGGAATTTCAGTACTGCAGCAACTCATCAATGACGGCCCCGGCAGCCTGCAGGTCCTGCACGCCCGCACCGCTGTCCCGGCACCACTCAGCTCCACAGTACGCACCTATACATCCCGCCTGCAACAAGCCCTGGGAACCAGCTGAAGTCCCACAGCAAAAGGCTGGCAAATCGTTTTCCGAACACGTCCCCAGTCGCAATAATCAGAGACTTGCAAATCCACACACACAACAGATCGCCTCCGTCAGGATCCCCCAGTGTCCGCACAGCAGCACAACTCCCCCGGCTCGCTCCCGGTCCTCGGACAGTCCATCCCCTACGACCGCTTTCTCGACTGTGTCCACTGCGGACTCTGCACCGCATCCTGCCCCACCTATGTCGAAACCGGCAATGAAAATGATGGCCCGCGCGGTCGCATCTACCTCATGCGCGCCGTCGTCGACGGAAGACTTCAGCTGACGCCCGCCGTCCAGGGACACCTCGATTCCTGCCTCGACTGCCGCAGCTGCGAAACCGCCTGCCCCAGTGGAGTTCAGTACGGCAGACTGCTGGAACCCTTCCGCGTCGAAATGCAGCAGACGCCCGCCGCAAAACAAGCCGCCAATAACTGGTTCCACCGCTGGATACTCTACGGACTCTTCCCCTGGCGCAATCGACTGCGTTGGGCACTGCTGCCCGCAAGACTCCTGCAATCCCTCGGACTCGACAAACTGCTCCGAAACAGCGGACTCACACGATTGCTGCCCGCCAAAATTCAGCGATTGCACAACCAGCTTCCCAGACTGCGCCCCAGCGAACCACCACTGCCAGCCTTCCTGCCCGCAATCGGACAGCGACGCGCCAAAGTCGGATTGTTCATCGGCTGCGTCGCCGATGCCATGTTCCGCCATGTACACTGGGCGACAGCCCGAGTCCTGCAGCAAAATGGCTGTGACGTCGTCATTCCCGCCGCACAGTCCTGCTGCGGCGCCATCCACTATCACTCAGGTGCCGCAGAACCGGCCGTCAGCCTCATGCACCAAAACGCCGCTGCCTTCGCTGACCAGCAGCTGGACGCCATCGTTGTCAATGTTGCCGGCTGCGGCTCAATGCTGAAAGACTACGGTCACATCGCTGAAGAACTGCAGCACAACACCACTGACCCCCACAACAAGACACTCAGCTCAGCATCCGACTTTGCCGCAAAAGTCATGGATATTCACGAATTCCTGATGAAACTGGGACCCGTTCGCCCCTCCGGACACATCAGCGCCGTTGTGGCAATCCAGGATGCCTGCCACCTGCAGCACGCCCAAAAAATCCGCCAGCAACCACGCGACCTGCTCAACATGATTCCCGGCATCACCCTGAAAAACATCGCTGAAGCCGAACTCTGCTGCGGCGCCGCCGGAACATACAACCTCACTCAACCCGATATGGCCGATCGTCTCGGTACCCGCAAACTAGATTGCCTCCTCGACGCCGAACCAGATGTTATCGTTTCCGGAAATGCCGGATGCTCGCTGCAACTCCAGGCACACCTGCAGCAGCGAGGACTCACAACATGTGTCCTGCACCCCATCGAACTGCTGGATCTCAGCTACAGAAATCAGCCACTCGTCTTAGGCTGACTTCCCTCTCCGCCCCCAAACACAGGAAACGACACGCCATGTTGCGAGCTCTGCTGCCACTCCTACTCGTTGCCAGTCTGCTTCTCACCGCCGACGCCGACGAAACCACCAAGAAAAATCTGCCCCAACAAACGCCCTCTGCAAAAACACCCGCGAAAACAAAACAAAAAACCGCAAAAAAAGATGCTCCAGCACCCACACCAACAATCGAATCCGTCAGCTACGGCCCACACCCAAAACAAGTTCTGACTTTCTGGAAAACCGAATCCAGCACTCCCACTCCCTGCCTCGTCTACATCCACGGAGGCGGCTGGCAGAACGGAAATCGCATGTCCGGCATGGCCACATGGGTTCCCGCCATGCGCAAACACGGAATCTCTGTCGTCTCCATCGAATATCGTTTTATCGAAGAGGCACTCGCCGACGGTGTACAGCCTCCCGTCAAAGCCTGCCTGCACGATGCAGCTCGCGCACTGCAGTTCGTTCGCAGCAAAGCCAGCGAATGGAATCTCGATAAGCAGAAAATCGCTGCCGCCGGCGGATCAGCCGGAGCCTGCACGAGTCTGTGGCTCGCTTTCCACGATGATCTCGCTGATCCCAACAACACAGATCCAGTCGCTCGAGAATCCAGCAGACCAAACTGCGCCGCTGTTACCGGTGCTCAAACCACCCTCGATCCACGCCAAATGCAGGAATGGACTCCCAACAGCAACTACGGCAGCCACGCATTCGGCATCTTCAAACTCGTCGCAGGCAAAAAACAACGCGACTTCGATGCGTTCCTCGCCCGACGCGACGAAATTATGCCCTGGATCCAGGAATACTCCCCGTGCCACCTCGTGTCCGCCGGGGATCCACCCGTCTACCTCAACTACAACGCCCCGCCGGCAAAGGGCGAGGAAGCAAAAGACCCCACACACTCAGCGAACTTCGGAGTCCTGCTGCAGGAGAAACTCACAGAATTTCAGGTGCCATGCGAACTGGTCTATCCCGGAGCCGAGAATGTCGCACACAAAACGCCCCAGGAATACGTCGCGGCAATGCTGACAAAGTGAAACCGACGGCACAGCAGCCTAAACCCACGCACCCCCAAAAAAAGGTCCATCCGGGAATCTTGTGGGTCGAGGCGTTGAGGAGCAGGCAGATGAAGCTCAGCATTCGAGTGAGAAAGACGCCTTGGCGGGCCATCGCGTTCCACGACTTTTAGTGATGTGACGTTGTTCAAAGCCTGGGGGTTTCTGCCTTTGTTGGTGGAGCTGGAGAAAGCGGCCTACCCACACAAATACCGGAAGGACCCAAAAAAGACCGCCACGCTAACGCATCTGCTCCGCCAGCAAAAACGCAACCTCCATCGACTGCTCATAATTCAGACGCGGATCCACCGTACTGCGATAATCCCGAGATAAATCTGACTCCGTCAGATTCCCAGGTCCCCCCGTACACTCCGTCACATCCTCCCCCGTCAACTCCAAATGAATCCCGCCTAACCTGCTGCCCTGCTCTTTGTGGATTCGAAACGCACTGATGATCTCTGAAATGATGTCGTCAAAAGACCGAGTCTTCAGGCCCGACCGAGTCGAGTGCGTGTTCCCATGCATCGGATCGCAGCTCCACAACACTCGACAGCCAGCACTCTGGACTGCATCAACCAGCATCGGCAGCTTTTCCCGAATCTTCTCCGCACCCAATCGATGAATCAGTGTCAAACGACCCGGCGCATTCTCCGGATTCAAAATCCTTGTGAGCTCAACCAACTCCTCCGGCGTCATCGAGTTCCCGACCTTCACTCCAACCGGATTCCGAATCCCTCGACAATACTCCACATGAGCCCCGGAAGCTTCCCGAGTCCTGTCGCCAATCCAGACCATGTGAGTACCCAGGTTGTACCAGCCTCGCTGACGCTCAGACTTCGTCAGCGCCTGCTCGTAATGCAGCAGCAGAGCTTCGTGAGAAGTGAAGAAGTCCACCCGCCGCAACTGATGCAATTCCCCCGGTGACACCACCTCCATAAACCGAATCGAATCACTCAGTGAATCCAGCAGATGCTGATACCTGCGACTTCCCGGAGTATTCCGCACAAACTCGAGATCCCAGTTCTCGGGATGATGCAGGTCTGCAAACCCGCCCTCACTCAGCGCACGGATGAAATTCAACGTCATCGCCGAACGCTCAAAAGCCCTCAACATCAGCTGAGGGTCCGGCGTCCGTTCTTCAAGACTGAACCCGGGACGATTAATAATATCACCCCGATAACTGGGCAGCTCAACGTCACCACGCCGCTCCAGATCTGCCGAACGCGGTTTGGCATACTGGCCCGCAATTCGGCCAATCCGCAACACTCGCTTCCGAGCCCCGGCAATCAGCACAAGGCTCATCTGTATGAGGACCTTCAACTTCCGCAATACCGCCGTGGAGTTGCAATCCTCGAAACTTTCAGAACAATCGCCTCCCTGCAGCACAAACGACTGGCCCTCGTCTGCGAGCACGAGCTCATTCCGCAACCTCTCGACCTCCCACGCGGTGGTCAGTGTTGGCAGCGAAGCAAGTCGCTTCAGTGCTTCCGCCAGAGAGGCCCGGTCCGGGTACGTCGGCTGCTGTCGAGCAACGCAGTTTTTCCATGAGTCAGGAGTCCATTGGTGAGCCATCAGTTCCCCCGGTTCCGTGCGCGCATAAAAAAAGCCGCACTCCGAAGAGTGCGGCTAGATGGAAGATCCCGGCAGTACCTACTTTCGCGCTTTTGACACTATCATTGGCCTTGCAAGCTTAACGTTCGTGTTCGGAATGGGTACGCGTGTTTCCTTGCAAGTAAATCACCGGGAAACCACACGACCCGCGGCAGAGCCCGGTGTCGTGTGTATAATCAAAATGAAGTCTAAGTGCGTCTGACAATTGATCAAAATGACCAGATATTCCTCCATTAGTACCGGTCAGCTCAGACACTCTCATGCCTTACACAGCCAGCCTATCAACCTGGTGGTCTTCCAGGGGAGTCAAACGAAACCTAATCTTGGGAATGGCTTCACGCTTATATGCTTTCAGCGTTTATCACAACCGCACATAGCTACCCTGCGATGCCACTGGCGTGACAACAGGAACACCAGAGGTGCGTCCCTCCAAATCCTCTCGTACTAAAGAGAATATCCCTCAAGTTTCGTACGCCCACAGCAGATACGGACCAACCTGTCTCACGACGGTTTAAACCCAGCTCACGTACCACTTTAATCGGCGAACAGCCGAACCCTTGGGAGCTTCTTCACCCCCAGGATGTGATGAGCCGACATCGAGGTGCCAAACCCCGCCGCCGCTATGGACGCTCGGGCGGGATCAGCCTGTTATCCCCAGAGTACCTTTTATCTGTTGAGCGACGGCCCTTCCATTCGGAACCGCCGGATCACTAAGTCCAACTTTCGTTTCTGCTCGACTCATTTGTCTCGCAGTCAAGCACCCTTCTACCTTTACGCTCTTCGCCTGATTGCCAACCAGGCTGAGGGTACCTTTGAGCTCCTCCGTTACTCTTTGGGAGGAGACCGCCCCAGTCAAACTGCCCAACTGACAGTGTTCGCCGCCCGGGTTCACGGGTCAGCGTTAGACACCTAACAAGTTCAGGGTGGTATTTCAAGGTTGGCTCCATCGATACTGGCGTACCGACTTCTCCGCCTCCCACCTATCCTACACAAAACGTGCCAAGTGACAGTATCAGCCTGCAGTAAAGGTTCATGGGGTCTTTCCGTCACGCTGCGGGTACGTGGCATCTTCACCACGGCTACAATTTCACCGGGTCGCTGATTGAGACAGTGCACCAGTCGTTACGCCATTCATGCAGGTCGGAACTTACCCGACAAGGAATTTCGCTACCTTAGGACCGTCATAGTTACGGCCGCCGTTTACCGGAGCTTCAATTGCCGGCTTCGCCCGAGAGCTAACCGTCTTTATTAACTTACCGGTACCGGGCAGGCGTCAGTCTCTATACCTCCTCTTACGAGTTCGCAGAGACCTGTGTTTTTAGTAAACAGTCGCTAGTGCCGCTTTGCTGAGACCACCTTTCGATGGCACCCCTTATCCCGAAGTTACGGGGCCAATTTGCAGAGTTCCTTAACCAGCGTTCTCCCGAGCGCCTGAGGCTACGCGCCTCGCCTACCTGTGTCAGTTTTAGTACGGTCATATTATGTGGGCTTTTCTTGGTTGTGCTGCAGAACACTTCGCCCGAAAGCTCGACCTTGCGGTACGGGGGTTACCAACACCCCGATGTTCATTCACCCAACGTCCACCACAATAGGCGCAGGAATATTAACCTGCTTTCCATCGTCTACGCCTTTCGGCCTCGACTAAGGGACCGGCTAACCCTGGGCGGATTTACCTTCCCCAGGAAACCTTAGGCTTACGGCGAGCAGGATTCTCACCTGCTTTATCGTTACTTATTCCGGCATAATCACTCCTGAACGCTCCACGAATCCTCACGGTATCGCTTCAACGCATTCAGGACGCTCTCCTACCGCTCTTGCGAGCCCGCTGCTTCGGCAATTTGCTTACTCCCGTTCATTATTGGTGCCAGAGTACTCGACCGGTAAGCTATTACGCACTTTTTAAATGGTGGCTGCTTCTAAGCCAACATCCCGGCTGTCACAGTACTCAGACATCCTTTGTGACTGAGCAAATTTTTGGGACCTTAGCAGGCGATCTGGGTTGTTTCCCTCTCGACCATGCAGCTTCTCCCGCATGGACTAACTCCTGAGGTAAACGTCATGGTATTCGGAGTTTGGATAGGCAGGGTACCCTGGGAAGGGCCCCAAACCAGCTCAGTAGCTCTACCCCCACGACGCAATGGCTCAAGGCTAACCCTAAAGTTATTTCGGAGAGAACGAGCTATCTCCCGGTTTGATTAGACTTTTACTCCTCCCCACGGGTCATCCCCTAATTTTTCAATATTAGTGAGTTCGGTCCTCCACGCAGTCTTACCCGCGCTTCAACCTGCCCATGGGTAGATCACCGGGTTTCGCGTCTACCGCCGCCGACAAAATTCGCCCTATTCAGACTCGGTTTCCCTGAGGCTTCAGTCCTTAAGACTTTAACCATGCCGTCGACAGTAACTCGCCGGATCATTATGCAAAAGGCACGCCGTCACACAACAATGTGCTCCGACAGCTTGTAAGCGTGTGGTTTCAGGTCCTTTTTACTCCCCTTCCGGGGTGCTTTTCATCTTTCGCTCGCGCTACTTTTCCACTATCGGTCGCCAGAGAGTACTTAGCCTTGGGAGATGGGCCTCCCAGCTTCAGACCGGGTTCCACGTGACCGGTCCTACTCGGGGTTTCTCACGGAGTCTGATCAGTTGTCGGATACAGGACTATCACCCCCTATGGTGCAGCTTTCCAGCTGCTTCTCCTAACCGTCAGATTTGTAACTCCACATGTGAGCCCCACAACCCCGCCGGACATGCCGACGGTTTGGGCTGTTTCCTGTTCGCTCGCCGCTACTAGGGAAGTCGCTCTTGCTTTCTCTTCCTGTGGGTACTTAGATGTTTCAGTTCCCCACGTTCGCTCCGTTAGCCTATGTATTCAGCTAACGGTAATTCGGGAATCCCAGGATCAACGCTCGTTTGACAGCTCCCCCAGGCATTTCGCAGCCTTCCACGCCCTTCATCGCCTTCTGGCGCCAAGACATCCTCCACACGCCCTTATATATCTGGCCAATTTGATCAATCGCCACGACATATACACGATTCTTTTCTAAAGACTTAAGGCTTTCGCCCCAAGCCCTTCGCTCGGAAACGTTTACAGATGCCACTTAGACTTCATTAGATTGTCAAAGATCAGTCGCAAAACGCATTTCCCCGAAGGGTTGTTTTTTGCGAGCGGGGGAGTGTACCGAGGTTTGTGGCCCCTGTCAATCCCGCTGCCGAGGATTTCTCGTTTTCTCTTCTTCAGCACTGGAGACGATCGGGATCGAACCGACAACCTCTGCCTTGCAAGGGCAGCGCTCTCCCAGTTGAGCTACGTCCCCGAATTCATGGCCGAGAGTCCATCTCGGCTCACAGCCACCAAAAACAATTCACCACGCCAGATCCCTGACAAGGCAAACCGCACAGATAGCCATTTCCCACCACAGTCACCGACGTCGCACTTCTCAAAACCCCTGAAAGGGCCCAAAAAAGTACGCAACCCGCGCCAGTGGGCGTACGTGGACTCGAACCACGGACCTCAGCTTTATCAGAGCTGCGCTCTAACCATCTGAGCTATACGCCCCGAAAGCTGTTTCCAAATTCGGGGGCGGACATCCTGCCAGCTTTGGGCCCGATTGTCCAGTCTCCGGTCGCCCGATTCGGCGAGTTTTCCTAAGAGTGCGAGCAGCACTGGACATGCCAGACATGTCCCGCACTACCCTCCCTC
>Ga0208048_1001040_pt1 | contig 14698 bp, 14 predicted proteins | sample Malawi_45m_30L_FD_184163 | JGI IMG/M metagenome (GOLD analysis project Ga0208048, IMG submission 184163) | Freshwater microbial communities from Lake Malawi, Central Region, Malawi to study Microbial Dark Matter (Phase II) - Malawi_45m_30L... | ecosystem: Environmental > Aquatic > Freshwater >...
CTGGCGGAGATTGAAACGCTTCTCGGCGGCGACGAAGGCGTCCTCGGCGTCCGTCAGGGCGTTGAGGGCGCGGACGGCGCGCGGGGCGGTCGCGGGTCCGGCTTCCCGCGCGGCGATCACGCGACGGAACGCGAGCGCGAGCTCCCACGCCTCGGCGAAACGCTCGAGCCGACGACGCTGGGCGGCCTCACGCGGCGAGGCGCCGACCGGCAGGGCGCGCGCCTCGTCCACGCGGGCGGAGACCGCGACCGCGTCGGCGTCGGTGAGGACACGCGCCGAACTCTCCTTCAGGTAACGGGCCAGGCCGCGTCCGCCGCCGCTTCGCGCATCGGCGGCCCAGGCGCGCTCGATGACCGCGTAGGCGTCCCGCACGCGTGCGCCGGCCGGCCCGTAGGCGGCGTCGAACCAGCGGTCGAGCGCGGCCTGCGGGTCGACGGCGGGATCGGCGAGCAGACGTGAGCCCAGCCATGCCTTCGGGGCGTCGAAGGACCAGAGGGGGTAGAGTTCGGCGTACCAGCCCTTCACGCCGGCGCGATGCGCGGTGCGGATGGCCGAAACCTGGGCGGAGAAGTCCACGTGAGGCGACGCGTAGTCGGCGCCATGCCAATAATCATAGGCGCCCACGCGTCTCGCGCCCGAGCGCACCCAGGCGGAGAGATTGGCCTCGTCCTCCCGGGCGAACGCGGGGTCCGCATGTCCCATGCGGTCGAGGCAGACCCAGGGGAACACCGCCGGGCGGACCGGGACCGTCGGCGCCGCCAGCGTATGGAAGTAGGCGAGCGTGCCGATGGCGCGTCGCTCCCCCGTGAGGTCGCCGGACGGATCCCAGAACGAATCCGCGACCGCGTTGAGGAACCCGATGGCATGGTCGGTGCGCATCGGGCGGTCACGATACCAGCCGGAGGACGGGGCGTCGTCACCGTATTCCGTCGTGTCATTCACCCCGAGGGGCGCGCAGAACGCGTCAGGGTTTCGGTGGAACCAGTCGCGCGTGAATCGGGCGCCGAGTTCCGCCGCCTTCGGGTGGGAGAGATTCGGATTCGGATCGTAGCCCGAGCCCGTCGGCCGGACGCGCACCCCGTCGACTTGGACGAAGAGCGTCGGATCCTCCTTCCATTCACGCGGCCCGAAGGCGCGGAACAGGCCGTGCGAGAAGCTCAGCCCGCGGCCGTAGCCGACGCTGAAGGCCCAGTCCTCCGCGTCCTCGGTCGTGAGACCGCTGACCGAGCGCCAGGCGAAGGCCGGACGGAAGACCTCGCCCTCGGGCTGCAGCACCCGCGCCAGCGGACGCCAGTCCGTGCCGTCGGGTCCCGGGAAGAGGAACGTCACCCCGAGCGTGCGTTCGGCGAAACGCCCGACCGTCATGCGCGTGGCGGCGGGCGAGTCGCCAAGGAGGAAGACCCGGTCGTCGCGGACCGCGGTCATGAGCAGGTCGCCTTCCGGATCCGGCACGACGACGCCCGTGGCGGCGAAGGCCGCAGTGCGGCCGACGAAGAGCCCGACCGTCGGGGCCGCGCCCTGCCCTTCCGTGACCAGCTCGGGCCGGACGCCCGTCACCTTCTCGCAGAGGTCCTGGAGCGAGCGTGCCGCGCGCCATTCGTCGTCGGCCGGCGTAGCGGGCAGCACCACCGGGCCGTACCAGCGCCCGCCGTCGAACAGCGGCGCGGCCTGGAGCGAGGCGGCGAGCAGGAGGAGGAACGCCCGTGTCATGCATGGAGCATGGGCGCGGGCCGGACCGCGCGCAACCCATGAGCGGTCAGCGCATCAGCGCGGCGAGCAGCTCCTGCCGCCAGCGCCGGGCGGCCGGATCCCAGATGCCGAAGCCCGCCTGATATTCCCAGTAGGCGAAGGGGATGCCGAGCTCACGGGCCGTGCCGGCCATGAAGGCCGTCCAACGGGCCCGGTCCTCCGTCGAGGCGTGTTTCCCGTAGGCCCCGAACTCACCGAGGAAGACCGGACGCCCTTCCGCCTTGGACCAGGCGGTCGCCAGTCCGAACGTCCGGCGCAACGCCTCTTTCTCGGCGTCCGTGCCCGTCCAGCGCGTTCCGATGAATTTGTCGGCGCCCTTCGTCCAGCTCGCGCCCTGGTGCGTGAACGCGAAGGGATCGTAGCAGTGAAAATGCCCGATCAGGTGCCGGTCGTCCGCGGGCAGACGCAGGTCCTTGAGCGTCGCGGCCCGGTTCCATTGCACCCCGCCCACGTGCACCGCGCGCGTCGGATGCAACCGGCGCACCTCCGCGAGCGCGGCCGTCAGGTTGGCGTTCCAGAGCTCGGCCGTGTGCGCCCCATGCGGCTCATTGCTCAGTTCGAAATGCAGTTCATCCGGCGCGTTCCTGAAACGCTCTCCGATCTGCTTCCAGAGCGCCACGAACCTCGGACGCTGTCCCGCCGGGTCGGCGTCGAGCGCCTCGTAATGGTGGACGTTGAGCACCACCGCCAGCTTCCGTTCCAGCGCGGCCCGCACCAGTCCGTCGACCTTCTCCATGAAAACGGCCTCGATGGCGAAGGGCGCCTCCTTGCCGGCGTGGTCCGCCCAGCGCACCGGGATGCGCACCGAGTCGAAGCCCGCCGCGCGGATCCGGTCGAAGTCCTCCGGGCCGAACGCACGGCCCCAGGTCGCCCCCTTCGGCGCCTCGAGCGAGTTCCCCATGTTGACCCCGCGGCCCAGACGACGGGCCTGCTCGAAGACGTCGCCCGCCCAGCAGCAAACGGCGAGCAGCAGGAGGGCCAGGACGCGGGTCATCTCACAAGACTGCCTCCGCCCGGACCCTCGGGAAACAAAAAAGCCGCACGGAACCGTGCGGCTTGGGAGGAAGGAATGGCGAAAGGGTCAGCGAGGTGTCTCGCGGAAGTAGGCGATGGTCTTGGTCAGTCCATCGGCGAGAGGGACCTTCGGAGACCATCCCAGCAGCCGCTCGGCCTTGGCGATGTCGGGCTTCCTCTGCTTGGGGTCATCAGCCGGGAGAGGCATGCGAATGAGGGGCAGATTGGAGCCTGTGAGACGCTGCACCTCGGCCGCCAGCTGGAGCATCGTGAACTCGACCGGATTGCCCAAGTTGACCGGGCCCGGATTGCTCCCCAGCCCGACGACGCGGACCATGCCCTCGATCAGGTCGTCCACGAAACAGAACGAGCGGGTCTGGCTGCCGTCGCCGCTGATCGTCAGCGGCTTTCCTGAAAGGGACTGCATGATGAAATTGGTGACCACCCTGCCGTCGTCACCCCGCATCCTGGGCCCGTAGGTATTGAAGATGCGGATGATGCGGGCGTCGACCTTGCCCATCCTGGTGTAATCGGAACAGAGCGTCTCGCCCATCCGCTTGCCTTCGTCATAGCAGGCGCGGGGTCCGAGCGTGTTCACGTTGCCCCAGTAAGTCTCAGGCTGCGGGTGGACGAGCGGGTCGCCGTAAATTTCGGAAGTCGAGGCCTGCAGCAGGACCGCATTGTGCCGGGCGGCGTTTTCGAGCGCGTTGAGCGTTCCGATGACGGCGGTCTTCGCCGTGTTGATCGGCTCCTCCTGGTAGTGAGGAGGAGAAGCCGGGCACGCCAAGTTGCAGAGCACGTCGCAGCGCACGTCGAACGGCTCGATAACATCATGACGGAGGAAGCTGAAACGACCGTGGCCGCTCAGCCAGTCGACGTTTCGTTGCCGCCCTGAATGCAGGTTGTCGAGGCCGACGACCTCGTGGCCGTCCGCGAGGAGGCGGGCGCAGAGATTGGAGCCGAGAAAGCCGGCCGCGCCGGTCACCAGGTATCGCATAAGGTGATTTATTTGGAAAGTGCGCGGACGATCGCCTCGGCGGAGGAGGCGAAGGCCTCGGGCCCGTGCGTCCGCGCTGCCTGGACCGAGCACAGCCCTGCGGAAACCAGGGCGGCTCCTTCCAATGAGGCCAGTTTCAGAAGGCCGTCCTCCATCGATCTGACGTCCCCTGTCCTGAAGACACAGGAGTTGCCCGGAAGGGCGAAGTCATGGCGCGCTCCGATCGACTCTGAGAGCAGAAGCTGACAACCGGACAGGGCTGCCTCATGGACCACCAGCCCCCAGGCCTCGGAGAGGCTGGGGAGCGCGAAGATGCGCGCGGATTGATAGAGTGCGCCGAGCTGCTCTGGCTGGATGAAGCCGCTCACCTTGATCCTGGGGTGGAGGGGAATCGAGCCCTGCAGCGGTCCGTTTCCGTACATCTCCAATTCCCAGACGGGCATCCGTTCCGCGACGGATGCGAAAGCCTCGGCGAGCTGAACGCACTGCTTCCGCTCGACATACTGTCCGACGAATATGATGCGCTTGGGCCGTTCCGTGAGCGGCGGCCCGTTGAAGAAGACTTCGGGGTCCGCGCCGTACATGCCCTCCCAGATACGGGAGTCTGGAACGCCGTACCAACGGGCGAGTCTTCGTCCTGATTTGCCGGGCACGAAAACCGCGTCGAATTTCCGGCGCTGGAAGATTCTGTACCACGGGGCTCCCAGAAGCTGCCTGAAGTCGCCACGCCAATTGTTATCCATCAGCAGGCAGACTTTACCGCCGGAGCGCCTCACCTCGTCACCAAGGGCGTTGAATGCGGGGTAAGCCCAGCCTGACTGGAAGAAGACTTCCGGCGCCTGAAGCCCCAGCGAAGCCCATGAGGCAGGCCGTTCGGCATCAAGCCAGTGGACGGACTTGCCAAGGATCCGTTCCATGCCTTCGACGGGCACGGACGGCCGCGATCCAATCACCGGGCAGTCGAGCCCCGACCTTCGCATGAAGGCGGCGATCAGTCTGGCCGCATACTGCGGCAGCCCGTTCCAGGAGAATGCAGGCGGGCGGCTCATCGGGATTTCCTGATGGCGGACCAGATCCTCAGCGTCGGACCGTAGAGGAAGGGCGCGAGGGTGAGCAGGGAGAGCTTCAGCACATGCCGGAAGGACGCGCGCCCTGTCAGGAGCCGTCGGCTGAGCAGGCCCACCCAGCCGAACCAGGACCCCACGGCGAGGACGTCCGTCTCCAGCTCCGAATAGTCGGACTCGGCCCTGAGCCATGCGGAGAGCGCGGGCTGAACCGAGGATTGGGCCGACTGCACTAGGGCGAGGTCGCGGCGCAGCTGCCGGCAGAAGGCGGCCCGGCTCGGCGCGAAGCGGAGGATGCGACGCGCCATCTCCGAGGAGGACTGGCTGTGCGAAGGGCTGAAGAGATTGCCCGCATGGGTTCGGTAACGCACCAAGGCACGGCCGTCGAATCGGGCGCGACCGAGAAGCATTCCGCGCAGGGGCAGGATGACATCCTCCTGCATCAGTCCGACGTCGATCGGCCCGAAAAACCTGAAGACCTCCCGAGAATAGGAGCACGATGCGCCGACGATGGGAGGCATCTTGCCGGAAACGAAATCCGAAACGGTGCATTCCATGTCCTGTCGCATGCCGGCCTCTTCGATGAACGCGCCCGCCGCGTCCGTCTTCCTCACGGCCGAGTAATGGAATCCCGCCCCGGCGCTGACCGCCTCATGGGCGGCCCGGACTCGGTCCGGCTCAGAAACGTCGTCTCCAGCCACGAACACCAGCGTCTGCCCAACAAAATGCGCGGAGGCGCGGTTGATGATGCCGCCGATGCCGAGGTTGGTTTCCGCGTAGGCCCTGACGACCTCGATGTCGGCCGGGCAGGAACGCAGCTTGTCCTCTATTCTCGCACGCGTCGCGTCGGTTGAGGCGTCGTCACAGACCACGAGCCGGAAAGGGCGGAAGTTCTGGGCGAAGACGCCGTCGAGGGCGGCTTCGACGAAGCGCTCCTGATTGTAAGCGAACAGCGCCACCGTGACCTGGTGGCCGCTCATGAATGGGCGTTGACCGCACGCACGACCGTCGCGGCTTCCTCATCCGTGAGCACTGGGCTCATGGGCAGGGAGACGACTTCGCGATGGATGGCCTCCGTGACGGGCAGAGACAGACCGCCCAGGCTCGCAGCAAAGGCGCGCTGGCGATGCGGCGGGATCGGGTAATGGATCGAGGTCTCCACGCCGGCGGCGAGCAACCCTTCGCGGAAGGCGTCGCGATCGGTGACCCGCACCACGAAAAGGTGCCAGACGTGGGATTCTTCCGCGGCTCTCACCTTGGGCAACTGGACCTTGGCCGAGCGGATGCCTTCGCGGTAGATGCGGGCGATCTGGCGGCGACGGACGTTCTCCGAGTCAAGATGGGGCAGCTTCACCCTCAGGAACGCCGCCTGGAGTTCATCGAGCCGATCGTTCGGGCCCTGGACCTCATTGTGATACTTCTCGGCCGATCCGTAATTGCGCAGCTTGCGCAGCATGTCGGCGAGTGCGGCGTCCTTGCAGGTGACCGCGCCAGCGTCTCCCAGCGCGCCGAGATTCTTCGTGGGGTAGAAACTGAAGCCGGCGGCGTCGCCCCAGGCGCCCGCCTTCACGCCTTCGAGGACGGCTCCATGGGCCTGGGCCGCATCCTCAATGAGGAGCAGCCCCTTCCGGCGGCAAAGCTCGGCGATGGCGGGCATCTCAGCCAGCTGGCCGTAGAGGTGGACCGCCATGACGGCTTTCACCTGGGAAGTCAGCGCGCGCTCCAGCCCGGCGGCCGAGAGATTGAACGTCGCCTCATCCGGCTCGACCAGGACCGGCGTCAGCCGGCATTCCGTGATTGCGAGGATGGAGGCGATGTAGGTATTGGCCGGGACCACGACCCCGTCACCGTCCTTGAGGAGGCCGAGTTCCTTCCACGCGCGGAGCGCGAGGATGAGTGCCGACAAGCCGTCGGAGGTGCCGACGCAGTGCGGCGAGCCCGTCCAAGCGGCGAACTCCGTCTCGAAGGCCTTCACCTCTTCGCCGAGGACGTACCAACCCGAATCGATGACGCGGGCCGCGGCGGCCTTGAGGTCGGCGGCGTGGCGGGCGTTGATGGCCTTCAGGTCGAGGAAAGGGACGTTCATATCAGAGAGTGCGGACGACTCGGGCGGGATTCCCGACGACCAAAGTGCGCGGCGGGACGTCCTTCGTGACGACCGCACCCGCGCCGACCATGGCGCCTTCGCCGATGGTGAGCCCGGGGAGGATGGTGGCGTTGGCGCCGATCGACGCGCCCTTCTTCACGAGCGTCGGGTGCAACTTGGCTCCGGCGTTCCGCGACCGCGGCTCTCGGTCGTTGGTGAACGTCGCGTTGGGGCCGATGAAGACATCGTCCTCGAGCGTCACGCCGTCCCAGAGCTGAACCCCACACTTCAGCGTGACGCGGTCGCCGACGACGACTTGGTTCTCGATGAAGCAATGGGAGCAGATGTTGACGTCGCGGCCGATGACGGCGCCAGGGAGGACCACCACGAACTGCCAGATCCGCGTGCCTTCGCCGATCTGCTTCGATTGGACGTCCGAACTAGGATGTATGAACACGGCGGATGAATTGGTCGCGGTCGCGGATGTAGTCGGCCTCGTCGTACTCGGCGTCGGCGAAGACCATAAGCACGCAGTCCGGGGAGAAATCATGCATCTCGCGCCAGAGGCCCGGTCCGATGAGCACCCCTTTGGCGGAGGAGTCCAGCACGACGCTCTCTTCACGACGGCCGTCGAAGAGGCTAATCCGAACTGAGCCTTTCACGCATACGCAGAGCTGGTTGAGCTTCTTGTGCGAATGGAAGCCGCGCGAGACCCCTGGCTGGGTGCCATGAAGCCAGTAAGCGCGACGGACGACGAAGGGGAGCGCCCCGCCCAGCTCGGCGACGCTGAGGGACCCGCGCTGATCGCCATGGGTGGGGATGTCCACCAGCCGGATGAGTCCGCTCATGAACGTCCGGCGGCCACGAGTCCGCGCAGGTATTCGCCATAGCCCGACTTGGCGATGGGTTCGGCCAGCTTGAGCAACTGGGCGTCGTTGATGTAGCCCCGCCGCCAGGCGATCTCCTCGATGCAGCCGATCTTGAAGCCCTGCCGCGCCTCGACGACCTGCACGAACTGCGAAGCCTGGAGGAGAGAATCGAAGGTGCCGGTGTCGAGCCAGGCGGTGCCGCGGGGGAGCTGACGCACGCTGAGACGACCCTGCTTGAGATACTCACGATTGACGTCGGTGATCTCCAGTTCCCCGCGCGGGGAAGGCTTCAGAGCCTTGGCGACGGCGACGACGGAGCTGTCGTAGAAATAGAGGCCGGGCACGGCGAAGTTCGTGCGGGGCTTGGACGGCTTCTCCTCGATGCTGAGCGCCCTACCCTCAGTGTCGAATTCGACGACGCCGAAGCGCTCGGGATCCTTGACGTGATGGGCGAAGATCACCGCCCCGGCGGGCTGGAGACAAGACCTGAGGATCTGCCCGAATCCGGCGGCGTAGAAGAGATTGTCCCCCAGGATCAGGGCGACGGGCTCGCCGCCGATGAACTTCTCCCCGATGACGAAAGCCTGGGCGATGCCCTTGGGCTCCACCTGAGCGGCGTATTCGAAGCGGCAGCCCAGACGCGCGCCATCACCCAGGACCTCTCGGAAGCGAGGGAGGTCCTGCGGCGTGGAGATGATCAGGATCTCCCGGATGCCCGCAAGCATGAGCACGGACAGCGGGTAGTAGATCATCGGCTTGTCGTAGACGGGCAGGAGCTGCTTGCTCACGGCCGCCGTCAACGGATGCAGACGGGTGCCGGTACCTCCGGCGAGGATGATGCCTTTCATGTTTGTACTTAGAGTGGACGCATCAGCGAGCGGGACGTGAAAATTTCAATTTCAGGGATTGAGGCAGGAGCCGCTTTATAAATGAACGTGAAACGTAGCTCCAGCAGCGCGGGTGCCTAAATTCGGCTTTAAACATTTTCCAAGCACAGGCGCACCATCGGCTAAAACTAAACTCCTTCGAAAGCGTCGCATAGCCTAAACGTTGCAACGCACCCATTGAGTTGATTGCCTCAATTTCTTTTTCAAAATCTTCTCGTCCGATCACTTCCTTGGCTCGAGCGACGAGCAGGTCGGCTGCGTGCTGTTCGCATGCCTTTTGTCGTGACAGAAAAGAATTGGCGCGACGCTCCAATGTGAGTTCAGCCTGACGTTCGTCTAAAAGAGACCCTGAGGATAGATTGTTACCGTGCCATCGCCACTCGAGCAGAACCTCATTTGTAAAAGCGACATTCCCTAGCAGAAGCGCCCGGTAAACGTATGCCTCATCTTCAGATGGTGCGTGCTCCAGTGGTCCGAAAAAGTCTCGCAGGCTTCGGCGGTAAGCGGCACATGCACCAATGACGGGCGCACCACTCCAAAAGTCGAAGCCTGTTCTCAATGCACCTCTGGTGTGCTTTGAAAATTGAGGTCTCTTCTTCTCATAAACATCGTGCAGTACCTTTGAATTTGAATCGATTATGCGCACTTGGCTAAGAACTGCCATTGTATCCTGATGATTCGAAAAAATGTCTACAATGCGCGATATGCGCTGAGGGAGTGAAACATCATCGCCGGCCTGCGCCACAATGATGTCGCCAGTTGCGGCCCAAATTAAACGCTCCCAATTACCTACTAGGCCCAAATTTTGGTCCGATGGCAATAGCCTGGCTATATGCGAGCGGGGATGGGACAGCAATACCCTCTCAATTATCGACCTGGTTGCATCAGTTGATGCATCGTCACCAATCAATATTTCTATATCGGAGTAATCTTGGTTTAGTGCAGAAAGCAGCGAAGCCTCAATATATTCCGCCTGATTGAACGCCAAAAAGACTATAGATGCTTTGAGCATGTCACTCTCTAGTTAGAGATCTATAGCCAGCCCAAAAAAAGGGGGCGGAGATTATGACAAATGCGCCGGCTAAATGACCTAGGCCCAAGCATTCAGTGGAGGCAATTTGTGCTACTACCAATGCTAGTGCGGCAGCGCTAGCCCATTTCATGCTTTCAAGGGAAATCAGCTTCCCGGTCTTCCTGCGTACAAATGCTATCGCGACGACTCCGTAGGTGACCGCACCAAAAACGAATGCAATGCCCGAGCCGGTCAGTCCAGTCCAAGGAATTAGTGCGAATGTCATCGCCATCGTCGAGACAGACCCAAGCCCCTCTATCCAGAACAATTCCTTCGGAGTTGCGTGCGCAAGCAGCCAGTATCCAAGCGGCCAACTTACTAATCTGCAGGCTACGCCCCATGTCATCCATCGAATTAAAGGGATGGCCTCAAGAAACTCGTTGGAGTATAACAGCTGCACAAAGTAATGGCTGAAAAGAATTAGGCCGATGAAACAGGGTGTCGCAAGAATCGCTCCTTCTTTAACTTGCCGCTCTGTGATCAGCAGGGCCTCTGTTCCATTTTTGGCGGCCGCAACTCTAGGGTAAAAATCCACACTCATGGCCGCAAAAATGAATGCGGGGATATTTCCGGAGATAGAAAAAGCTGCCTGATAATAGCCCGCCTGAACTAGCCCGAGCTCATGAACGATTACCATTCTAACCAAATAAGCAGATGCCTGGGCAACGAAGATTGTTCCAATAAGAGCAAATCCCATGCCCACCAAGGGACTGACGCCACCGGTTGCGCTGAAGGTAACCTTATTTATCAAAAGAGGCAGCCCCACGTATTTTCGTAAAAAAATAATTGGCATGCTAACCGAAGCAAAAAGCGCTCCGACAATGCCCCACGTGCCGCCTGCATAGATTAATGGAACCGCGATAACGAAAGCGGCGACGGAGGCGTAGATTTGTGTCTTTGCGACGAGTAATATCGAGCCTCGCGCCTGCAAAATCGCACCTAGCGCTATGGAGACGACTGCGACTGAAGCGGCAAGACTCGCAGTAGCCACGTATGATAAGTTATCGAAGTTGCCAAATGTTGCGAGACATACTGGCAAGGCCGCAATTAACGACATTACCACACCATAAAAACCCAACCTGTAAGAAAAGGAAAAGACTGCGGCCTCTCGTTGCGCTCTTTCTTCACCTTCCACTCCAGCCAAATGTCTGACGGCAGAGTTCCCCAAGCCGAAGCTATAGATTTGTGTTAGCGACGTGATCAATTGACTGAGGACTCCCATCATGCCGACGCCTGCAGGCCCAAGCACCATCGCGACTAGCTTTCCGCGCAACAGACCTGTGGCCATAGAAATAGCCGAGGCGGAAGCCATTAGGACGCTGGCTTGAAATGTTTGGGGAAAAGCCATTCAGGCGATGAGCCGCTGGTAGGCGGCGGCGAGGTTCCGACGATAGGTATCCCAGCCCATGCCTTCCGCCTTCCGTCGTGCGGCCTGGCCGACCGCCAGCAGGCCAGCCGGATCCTCCAAGGCGGCCTGCATGACGCTTCGCAGGGCGTCAGGGTCTCCGGCGGGCACGACATAGCCGTCCTTGCCATGGGTGATGAAATCAGCCCCGCCGGTGGCATCGGTACAAAGCACGGGCACGCCGCAGGCCATGGCCTCCAGGATGACGAGGCCGAACCCCTCCGCGATCGAAGGCAGCACCAGCAGGTCGCAACGCCCCAGGTCCTCCGCGAGCGCGTCATCCGAAAGGCCGCGACGATACTGGACGTCAACCGTCTCCGCACCCGCGAGGAGCTCCCGGCTCACCGGAGCGCGGGAGTAAACGATGAGGCTGACCAGGCCGGCAGGAAAGGAAGCGAGGGCTTTCAGCAGATGGCTTGCGCCTTTTCTCTGTGAAAGCGTGCCCACGAAGGCGACTTTGAGCGAGCCGGACCTCGGCGCCCGGGTGCGCGACGTGAAGACCCCGGGATCGACGCCGTAGGGAATGACTTCGATCGGAACGTTACACCCCGCCTCGAGTAGGGAGCGGCGGGTGAACTGGCTGGTGCAGATCACGCCGGTCGCCAACGCCAGCGCATCATCGTTAGGCGCAAAGTCCGCAGCCATTTCGGCCTCTTCCATCAATGAAGCCCGCGCCTGCGGTACCCTGTCGATTTCCTCCCGATAGAGGCGCCGAAGCAGGCCGCCGTGCGGGTGAACTTGGAAGAGGATGCGGGGCAGGCCGGACTTTTCGAGAATGCGGAACGCGGGGCCGGCGTAGTAGCTGTATGCGACGAGGGGAGACTGCGTCCGCAGGGCGAGCCATCCGGCCTTTTCGCTGAGAGCCCGGTCCGATCGCGCCAGCCAAGGCGAGTTCTTGCCGCCGGTGATTCTCGCTATCGCCGCGCTGCAGAAGGCCGACCATGAGGTGCGGACACCGGAAGAAGGAATGGCGGGATGGTGTCGGGCGGAGGCGAACCTGTGGAAGGCGTGACCGAGGAGCCCAGTGCCCGAGAGGCCTGCGCCGAAGTAGGCCTCGGTGACCAGGCAGTCCAGCAGACCGCGCTCCTGCAAAGCCAGGGCGGTCTGATAGCGGTCGCGAGGACCGGCGAACACCATGACAGCGGGGCGGACGCTCATTTCAGGCCAAGAACCGCCACATGGGGGGCCGTCCGATAGAGGTTCCCTGACGGCCCTCCTGCTGTGTTAAGCAGATGGATCTTCCTGCAAGCCCGCCGGATCGCCGGAAGGTCGTTGAAAACGGAGTAGGAATAGAAGAGCCCGTCGCCTTCGGATTCGGAGTAGCCGCGGCCACGTGTCTTGATCCAGTTAGCCAGCGGCCAGAGTCCGAGGTGATCCAATGACTGCTTGAGGAACCGCGCAGCCGCCCCGCCCTGCCCGAAATTGTTGCAGTCGGAGATGAACACGGCACGGGAGGCGACCCTGAGCATCTCGTCCACGACCACGGAAGGGGTCCGCACGTGATGCAGGACGGCAAACTCACAGACGAGATCGAAGACGCCGGCGGGGTGCTCCAAGGCCAAGGCGTCGCCGTCCATGAGCTCCGCGGGCGAAAGGCCCGCGCGATACCCGACCTCCCTCAGCTCCTTCACCGGTTCGATGCCGACGAAGCGCACGTCGGGATGGCGCGCCTTGAGATAGGCCAGCGCCCGGCCGGTGCCGGAGCCGACATCGAGGACGGACTTGAAACCGTGATGGCTGATCATCGCGGACAGGAAGGCCAGCGCCACATAGTGCTCATCGCCTTCGGCGAGATGCATGGCCTCATAATCGGCCGCCGTGCGACGATAATACTCCCGCTGCTTCTCGGATTCCGAAAGGGACATGATTCAGGCCTTGCCGAGGCGCTCCAGACGATAGGTGCCGTCGAGTACGGCGGACACCCAAGGGAGGTTCTCGAGATACCAGCGTACGGTCTTCCGGAAGCCGCTGGCAGGGTCCTCGGCGGGCGACCAGCGGAGCTCGGTCCGGGCGCGACCGGCGTCGATGGCATACCTGAGGTCATGGCCGGGACGATCCTCCACGAAGGTGATGGACTCGGCATGGGGGCGACGGTCATCGCGCGGGGCCATCTCGTCCATCAGGCCGCAGAGGAGACGTACGAGGTCGATGTTCCGGAGTTCGTTGGAGCCGCCGAAGCAGTAGGTGCGGCCCGGCCGGCCCTGGGCAAAAGCGTCGAGTAGGCCGGCGGCGTGATCGTCGACGTAGAGCCAGTCGCGGACGTTCTCACCGCGGCCGTAGACGGGGATGGGCTCGCCCCGGAGGCATTTCTGGATGACGACTGGCACGAGTTTTTCGGGAAACTGCCGCGGGCCGTAGTTATTGGAACAGTTGGTGACGATGACGGGCAGGCCGTAGGTGTCATGCCAGGCGCGGGCGAGATGGTCGCTGGCGGCCTTGCTGGCGCTGTAGGGAGAATGGGGATCGTAAGGGGTGCTCTCGTCGAAGGGCCGGGCATCCGGTCCGAGTGAGCCGAACACTTCGTCGGTCGAGACATGGACGAAGCGGAACGCGCGGCGAGCGGAGTCGGACAGACCGCGCCAATGCCCCAGAGCGGCCTGCAGGAGCTGAAAGGTGCCGGTGACGTTGGTCTCGATGAACGCGCCGGGCGCGTCGATGGAGCGGTCGACGTGAGATTCGGCGGCGAGATGGAGCACGCCGCCGGGCTGATGCTCGGCGAAGATGCGGCGCAGGGCCGCAGCATCGCAGATGTCGGACTGCACGAAGGTGAACCCGGGGTGAGCGGCCACCTCGGCCAGGGAGGCGAGGTTCCCCGCATAGGTCAGCTTGTCGACGACGACCACGCGCAGGCCGGACTGCAGGGCACGACGCACGAGGGAGGAGCCGATGAAGCCGGCTCCGCCGGTGATGAGCACGGAAGATTGGGGCATGGATCAGGGGGCCTGCGCGGGGAAGACCCAGCGGTGGGCGAAGAGGAAATTGGCGACGGGCTGCACGGGGGCCTGGATCAGGAAAGAAAGGTCCGGACCGAGCCGCAGGACGTCATGGGCGAGCAGGAACACGAGGTAGGCGAGCAGGAAGCCGATCGCACGGGCCGGCAGGTAACGGAGGAAGTCGGCGCACCAGGAGCGGTCAGAGCCAAAGGTCCAGACGCGGTGCAGGCCGAAGGAGAAGATGAAGGCGGCGGCGAAGGCGACGGGCCTGGCGTAGGTGGGATCCAGACCGGCCAGGAGCAGGGCACGGAAGGCGGCGTAGTCGACGCCGGTGATGAGCAGCCCGGCGAGGGTGAAGCGCAGGAGCCGGCGACGGAGCTCAGGAGACATGGCGGGCATCGGGTCGCGCGGGCAGGCGTTCCAGCACCGGTCGACCGGTCAATCCGAGACGGAGACGGAGGAGATCTATGAACATCCTTCCGCCTGTGCTGAAAATACGCACTCCTGAGCCACTGCGATCGCTCCAAGCTATGGGCTCTTGATGGAATTTAGCCCCGAGTGCTCGAGCTCTCACCAGAAGTTCCACGTCGAAGGCCATGCCACTGAGCCGCATGCGGGGAAG
>Ga0208048_1001041_pt1 | contig 14695 bp, 17 predicted proteins | sample Malawi_45m_30L_FD_184163 | JGI IMG/M metagenome (GOLD analysis project Ga0208048, IMG submission 184163) | Freshwater microbial communities from Lake Malawi, Central Region, Malawi to study Microbial Dark Matter (Phase II) - Malawi_45m_30L... | ecosystem: Environmental > Aquatic > Freshwater >...
GTCTTACAAAAGTAATAGAATGTCATGATGGTAAAATGACGACGATGTGTTGGGTCAACATGAGACCATGATGATCGAAAATACGGGACCTCTACAATAAGCTTGCCACCCGGAGTTAGTATGCGATGAGCTTCGCCCAGTAATCCAGTGAAGTTATCTAAGTGTTCAAGGACTTGGTACGCATAGATTGTTGAGAAAGATGCCGACCTGAATGGTAAAGATTGCTCAAGATCTCCAATTACCGAAACAGCAGGTGTTCGAACGACATCAAGACCAATTGATGTGCCTATTGAGCTTGAGCCACAACCAAGGTTCAGTTCCAACTCTATGATTCGATCGATCTGCGTGTCTGCTAGACCCATGTAACTGTCCCAATTGTGTCTACAAACTCGCATGGCTCAGTTAGCTGTTTAATTCTCTTATCATTCAAAAACTGAAGAAGTGCATCAACACGTGTAAGTTCGGTATTACAATCGATCCGCTTTGGGATGTAGAAGAGATCGTCCGAAGCGACAACTTCCTTAGTCAAAGGCGCTTTTGAAACCACCATACCGGGCAGCCTGAATGGCCGTAGACAATACAGTCCAAACAGATAGAGTTGGGCGTTTCTTGCTAGGTGATCGGGAATTGAAGACTGAGGCCCTAAGTTTCGGAGTTGTTCGAGATAGGCCCTCTTTGATTCGGGCGCTATACAAAATCCGCCGTCTTCGTATCGCCCCATCCCAGCAGTGATGACGGTTTTCCCCTGTGCCGCCATTTCAATACCAGCAGTACCTCGCACAGTGACTCCAACGTCAGCGAGTGAAATCCAAGTAAGTGGCGACCAAGAATTGTCGGCAGCAATCAGTCTTACGTGAGCTGGCAATGCACTGGATAGAGACTCAATGATGCGCTCTTCCTCGTATTTGCCATCCAAAAAGCTCTTCAGCTCGCCTCTCCACATATTTGAAGGGTGCACTTTAATGAACCATTTGACTCGAGTGTTTCGTATCGCAGCAGTTACTGTTTCTCTCAGCCATTCTGAATAAGTATCGAAGAGATCATTGCCATAAAAGAACAGTGAATCGTAGAGTATGTGACTGAAGACAATTACAACAGTATCGTTGTCCTGTATTCCAAGTAGTTGTCGTGCGCGAGAGCGATCAAGTGTTTCAGATGTCGCAAAGTTTCTCTTAGCTCGGTACCACTTGTTGCTGTATCTGCTTTGAACTTCGTCATCAAGCAGTTTGAGTATCTTCTCGTATCGGGAACTCTGAAGGTGGCGAGTCAGTGGAGCAGCCAACGCTGCGTGGTGGCGTCTGATTGTCGTTTTGTCTACTCTCTCAACTAGGAATGCATCGTCGCGAGTAGTTCCGGCGAATCGAACCACGTCAATCTCACGGTTTACTGCAGAGAACGATAGCGCACCATATTCTTCTAGAAATAACTCGGTAGCGAATGCCTGTCTGAATGGCATCTTGTCGAAGAACTTGTTGACCCCTAAGACTAGTTTCGCAGTTCGATTGATCCAGTACTGAATTTCGTTACAGACGTTCTCGTCGAGAGTCGGATCTCCAGTTGCGTTATGACGGCAATAAGTTGAAAGAGCGAATTCGCCAACAGGGATATTGAGGAACGAGATCTGTCTTATGTTCCGGAGAGAGACATTAGATTCCGATATCTGGAGCCCAACGGACTGAGCAACTGATAACTCCACCTCCTGCTCGAGGTCACTGAGAGTAATCACACGAGCACCAACGAGTCTTAGATAGAGATTGAAGATGGTCACTCGGCTCTTATCAATCACCCAGAGGTTGTTGGGGCGATGCGGATAATGAGCCAAGATGGTCGCCCATATCTGACCCCATACAGGACCCATACCCCTTCCACCAAAAATTACGAGCGAATGTTCTAAATTCCGTGATGAGTATTGATGCTTACCGCGCGACTTACGAAGTGAAAAGTAGAAGATGACAAATTCCAGAAAGTGTCGAAGAGTATTCCTCGATAGCGTCAGTAGCTTCATTTTTAGTTTCGGTGATCTGCCTTCAGCAGTCTAATTGTCAGCCTAGTTTCTCGATATTCACGAATTCGGCCTGAACAAGTGCCTGAAGAATTGTCAGATCCCAGTTCGAATCGAGATTTAGACTCTGTTCAGGCTCCATTACGAACGGCGTAGTCCGAGATGGCAAAAAAGTCCGCTCTCTAATCAGGGTTTCGTATCCGGTGATATAGAAACATCCGTTGAGGGCGAATACTGGCCGAAGTGACTGTCGCGGGATCATCGTCTCCTTGCCCGAAAGAGATTTTACGAATCCATTTTCAATTATCTGAAGCTTGTCTGGATGAGGAGATAGGTGTCGCACAACGCTCACCATTGCGGCAGGGCTATTGAGACAAGTTTGCCATGCGCGGCAAAACAGATTAAAGTCCGAACTAGTTCGGAGTGGAGAAGTAACCTGAAGTAGCAAAACCCATCCACTTCTTATCTTTTTGTGGTTCAGTGCGTCAAGAACCACATCGATAGTCAATGAATCATCCTTAGCCAGATCCGAAGATCGAAGTTGACCCATTGATGCATCAAGCCGACACGATAGTTGATACATCTCCTCGCAGTCAGTGGAAACTATTACAGAGTCAACGAACTCACTGGCTTTCGCTATTTTGACTGCACGTCCAAGCAGGGTATCGCCTCCGAGTGAAAGGAGATTCTTTCCAGGAATCCCACGCGAACCCTTTCGAGCTGGGATTACCACCGTTAGGGGCGCACCTCTAAGCACGTCGAAATACTCCTAAGAGACGGCTGCCCAAGAAATTTTGGTGTATGTATCTTGGAGTAATGAAGTCAAACAAGTTCTCGGGATCGCCGTGGCCGTGATAGGGATGTTCACCTGACAGATAGCTCTTTATATTGTCAATCTCTGAGATAACGGTTTCAAGATGAATCTCAATGAATCCAGAACGCTCGAGCAAGGTACGTAAACTTCGCGCGGAGAAATGCGAAATGTGTTTCCAATTGAAAGTTGCTGACTTTTCTCGAATGATTCGCGTTGCTAGGCTCTCAACATTGGGAACCATTATCAGGAGCAATCCGGTATCACTCAGTAGCTTTCGTAGCTTTGACAAAACTTCGAATGGTTCGTAGATATGTTCCAAGACATTCCACATTGCAATTGCCGAAAAGTTTGAGCCAAGCGTCTCAGAATCAAGTGATTCAAAATTTGTGTTAATGAATTCAATTTCATGGCTGCCCTGGTAAGAACGCTGATAGTTTTGATTCGCATCAATTCCTATACAGCGAGTCCAGCCGGAGCTGTGTGCTTCGCGAAGAAACAGACCGACTCCACAACCAAAATCCAACAAGCCGTCCTTTTCGGTGTATCCCGCCCACTCCAAGAGTTGTAGACCGTACCGATATTTCCGTGAGTCAATCTCTAACTGCAGTGGCTGAGAGTAAATTGCGGCGGCAGTCCGATCATCGGCATACAACTCAATTGCTCTCTCAAGTGTGATTCGCGGATTCTGAAAGCGATGACCACAGTTGGAGCAGCGCTGGATCGTTAAGCCGAGTCTAGTGAGGAACGGTTTCTGATCGTTGTCATTACATGCAGGACAACAATCGACTGGTTCCCATGAATTGCCAATTGGCTGGTATCTCTCGTTGTGAGTGTCTTGAATGATCTTGGAGTGTTCAAAAACGAGGCCGCCTTCGCCTGGCCGACCCACTCCAGTGCGATTCGTCTCCTGATGGAATACTTTGGCTCCAAAAGCCAGATTACCGTCAAAACTGTCGATCGCCGAGAGACGAGTCTCAAAATCTGGAATCATTTAATTGCCAAGATTCCCTCAAAGCAAATGAATCGCTGGATGGGCATGATGTCTCGAAACCCAGATCGCTCGAGCATCTCCTTGTTGGCATTTGAGGAAAATGGCTCCAAAACTCCCTTCAACGACCGTGCCTTGGAGAGAATCTCGTCGCTAGAAAAACCGCGAGCAGACTTGTAGTCCTGGTAGAGCGATGTGAGGATGTCCTGGAACCGCGCATCAGGACCACGTACTTTCTCAAAAAGTACAAATGCTCCACCCCAATTCAAAGACTCGTATATGCGATTTACAATTGTCTGACGTATTGAGGGCGAGACAAACTGAAGCGTGTAGTAGCTAAGGACGAGATCACTCTTCCCAAATTCAAAATCCATTAGGTCGCTCGCGACAAATTCCACACCTGCAAAATCAACTGTCTTAAGGCGTTCAGATGCCCGTTCAATCATCGATGCCTCCACATCGATACCGCAGTAGATCACATCAGTCTTGTGCTGATTGAACTCAGCTATCGCGAGAGTAAGGGTTCCCGTTGAGCATCCAAGTTCAAGTACTCGCGAACCTGGCTTCACAAAAAAGTCACTCAACTCACAGACCAATCTGTGACCCTCTCGATACAGAGGTACAGACCTCTCGACATGTTCATCGAAAGTGTCAGCGACGCGACCTCCAAAGGTCCAACTACTGCGAGCTGCCCGAATCCCGTCGCCTACACTGTCATTCATCCGTCGCTCCAACTTGATGGCTAATTCTATAAATGGCAGTAGCCCCATGGAGCTGAATGTCATCGGCCTCTTCGAGCCACACTGAGATCTCAGTTATGTACCTGAGGAAGTCCGAAACATTGTCAATATGCATGTTCACATCTCGCAAAGCATTGGGAATTCGTTTACTTAAATCTTTGACCAAGTTGACATGATTTGCCTTGTCGTAGTCAACAGTCGTCAATAGTTCTGCTTCCAAACCAACTTCCTGGCACCATGACTCCATTGACCACGGGTGTATGAAGTGAATGTCAGTCAAAGACATGGGAATCTCAAACAAGGTCTGCAAAGTCATTCAAACTATGCCCCTCAAATTGATGAAATGAGGTACTGCAACTAGTGCAATTCCGGTCGATTTAAGGACACGGTGGATGATCTTCAACACTTCCGTCGGGCGGTCCATGTGCTCCAGCGTCCCGAGACAAGTAATGACATCGTATTTTTGATCGACTTGAATGGTTAGGAAATCATGGGCATGTAATTCAATACGAGTATCAAGGTTGCCAAGTCGGTTTTTGGCCTGCAAAATTGCATTTTCGGAATAGTTCGCGAGAATTTCACGTACCGCTTCAATATATTCTGATGTCATTTTCCCATTTTCAAAATAGGTAAATACTGACTCTTCACCCTGTGCGTATGCGTCTTGATAGAAGCGTTGCAATTCAGAATTGCTGCGACTTTTAGGATTTGTTCGTATGGTCATAATCGAGAGTTTTAAATTCCCGTCAACTCACGAACAGAGGAGTCCCAATTCACTATTGGACCCGCGGTAGTGCGGTTGATAAAGCGGCCCCGATAGTAGTGCCGATTCTGGAGCTCTATCTCAGACAGCTGCCGGTGCTCATCACCCATAGCAATGGTCACCTCCTCGGCCGTAAATCCGAGAGAGTCGGACTTCTGTTGGACTCCTAGATCCATAAACTCTCGGATCTTGCGCAGCTCACCTGGGGTAGTAGATACTTTGCCGTCCCGTGTTTCTTCTCTCGGAAGAACTGTGAAATGACGCTCAATTGCGGCTGCACCCGCCGAGAGAGCAATTAGGTCAGCACTAATTCCGAGTTCTGCTGCGCCAGGGTGACTACTGAGTCCGACATTGGAAGTGAACTGCTTCAGGTACGACATCCTTGAGAGGTGCATTTGCGTGAGTGGAGTTGGATAAATCGTAACGCAATGAAGAAGGGTAAACTCTCTTTCCATAGCTGCGAGCAGACTCGCTGCTGCCTCTATCTCATGATTATATGACGCACCAGTTGAGAGCACAACATGGTTGAAACACTCAGCTGCTGCCTCAACGAGTGGAAGCGACGCACAGTCATAGCTAGCAATCTTGATTGTTTGAATTCCAATTTCACGAATCATCGGAATTGTTGTGAGGTTGAAGGCTGTTGTCATTGGGGTGAGACCGCGCTTCTCACACTCAACAACGAATTGGGCCTGTTCAGCTACACTTAACTCAAGCGAATAGAGGCGCCGATATTCGGCAGCCCATGGACGAACCAAGAATGATTGGTTTGCAGGAGTTTTAGATAATCCCTCAAACTCGAGTCGGTATGAGAGGTCGTCTGCGAAAATTGTCTGAATTTTGGCATGAGTAGCCCCGGAATCGGCCGCTGCCGCAATCATCTCGCGTAAGACTGCAAAGCTGCCGTTATGGTTTTGACAGAACTCAGCAATTAGCATTCCACCAATAGTACGGCAACTTTAGCTCTGCCTACTAAGCCTTAATGAGTCTGCCCGATGGACTAACGCCGGGGCTCAACAACCTCGGACGATAGCTGGTTAATGACCCATTGCAAGTGTTCAGTCATACAGTTGGGCCGAGCAATATGTTTCCAAGTTTTAAGGGAGAACGATTGCTGGTTGGGGATCGGTACCAATTCGTTTGTATTGACATTGAGCCCGAATAGTCGCCGTTGTCTCAGTCGACTTTCGTGGTCCCGAAACATGAACTCGTTGATGGATTTGTTAACTCGAACAATGCTCAAAACAAATAAGTCCCCGCTTGAAGCCTTCATTATTGGTAGGTAGTCGCGGAAGGACACCATGTTCCAGTTGACCACAAGATAAAGGCGTGGAAGGGCCCGATCCGTTGCCGGAAACACCTGCAACGAACGTCGCGAACATTTGCGAGTACTCGAAATGAGCTGCGATGCCGCAACACTGGTCTCGGGTGAGACTGGGACAATCCTTGATCCTCCATGGTCAAACAACCAAATTTCCTCGAAGAGTTCACGAAGTACCAATCGCGGATTCAGAAACTCAACTAGAGAGTTTGCCCGACCTGTAAACAATGAGAGCTTCCCAGGATTGATCCGAGTTCGGTCACTTCGTTGTACTACAAGTAGCCAGTCATCATCGAAGATGTACGAACCTCCTCCACTGATGAACTTCAGATGCGCATCCCCCGAGACATTGGCAATCTCACAGTCGTTTGTCAGGACAGGAGCCTTCAATGCACGGGTAATATCCAGCTCCAGTTTCTCATTGGTTGACTCCAAGACATCCAACGCTGAATCAAGATTCAGAATTCGAAAATACTCTCGAGACCATGGATTTCTCATGAAGTTCCCAGGTAGCCAGGAGTGGCGTAAACCAGATGTTTGTACTGTTCGATGTCTTCGCGCTTGAATTGACCCCAACCGTCATACAACAACAGTTTCTTGTCTCGTTGCGCTAGGACTTGAGGAGTTATGAGTTGCGTGTGTTTGCGGTGATTATTCATAATCAATAACACATCTACGTCGCTAAGTGCAGATTGAATCTGATCACCGACAAATCGAGTCTTGTGGTCAGAATCGTCTAGATCCTTAATCACACAGTCTGCCAAAGTTGCTTTGCTTGGGGCCGGTAGTCGTTCCAATATTGACAGCGCTACTGAGGCACGAGTGTCCGATGTTTCGGGCTCGCCTTTGAAGGCCAGCCCCAAGATGAGCACCCTGAGATCAGCCAGGGCTCGATTAGTTTGTGCTGCAAATAAGGTCATCTTTCGAATGATGGACTCGACCACTTGTGTATTGACTTTGCGTCCAATCAGCCCGATGTGACTGTCCGCAATGGAGCGTTCAAGATCGTATGCAAAGAGAAGTGGATCTTTGTCAAGGCATATACCACCCACTCCTGGGCTCGGCATCGCTACTTGACTGCGCGGGTAGCCCTCATTGGCTAGCCGGATGACATCTCTTGCGACGAGATTGAATCGATCACAAGTGAGCGAGATCTCATTTGCTAGCGCGAACATGGTTGCTCGGTATGTGTTATTGATTAGTTTGATCAATTCGGCTGCTTCAAGACTGTCTACAACAACCACCGAGTGCGTCAACTTTCGAAACAGTTGTTCCGCCATCTGGATGCTCACCTTGTCGAACCCGCCAATTATCTGAGGTAGCGTCCGCAATTCCTTTAACGCGTTACCTTCCACAGTTCGCTCAGGAGCAAACGCTAAGTGAAAATCACCGCCAATTCGCAGTCCTGAACTTTCCAGTATCGGAATCGCCAACATTCTGCAGGTGCCGGCCGGAACGGTGGAACGTAGGATCACCAGGTCACCGTGCTTCAGCTGACGTGCGACTTGACTGAGTGCTTCGTTCAGCGGTTCGAGATTTGGGTATCCAGCCTCATCTACAGGCGTACCTACGCTGATCATGTAGATATCCGCTATCGGCATCTGCAGATTATCAATCAAAGAGAGATTCGCTTTTACTTTTGGGTGTCGCATTAGGTCGTCAAGGTCAGCCTCATAAAAGTGAGGCTGACCTTGACGAAGACCATTCAGAATCTCACGATTTACATCGAAACCCAGCACATCTACTCCGGCGCTGGCGAGTGACACGGCAAGTGTCAGACCTACGAAGCCCAACCCAACAACGGCAACCGTTCGCTCGTCGATGGGAATATCAATAATCTTTCTGGATGGCAGAACTTCCAGAAAGCGATTGTTCTCATCTACGACGACTATAAATTTGTAGCGATCGGTAGATGCCCCAGTTGACCGAAGTTGCACCAGGAGCTCCGTTCGCATTCGAGAACGTGAGTCAAATCGCTTGATACACACCGGCAGTCGGTTGGAGATTCCAATCGCGGGATCGTCTAACGTCGCTCCACGATTCAGAGCACGTCGAATGTCGCCATCCGATACGACACCAAGTAGCTTCATATTCTCGTCAACCACTACTAAGAATCCCGGGGTTGTAGAGCTGGGCAAGCTCATCTGCTTCAGAGCATCTCGTATTGTTGATTTTGAACTCAGCATTTGAAACCCCAATTCTTCTGAATGAGATCCGGCAGATTAGTGAAGTCACTTACGAAGATTTGATCTGTCGTTGCCCACTCTCGAACAATATCCGTCGGTCGAAGTACTCTTACGAACTTCACACCGGCTGTGCGCGTAAGCTGATAGTCAATCTCGTCATCACCAACGTACACAAGTTTCTCTAATCCAACGCCGTGATATGCACAGATCTCACGAAAGTGATCGGCGCCCTTGTGCAAGTTAATTTGACTTCCCAATACCGGTGCAATACTCACGGCAATTTCCACGGGTAGGAAGCGTTGAACTAGCCCTTGTAGTTCTCGCTGCGGCACCGACGATGAGATGCTCATCGCAACATCATGTATTGCGAACCTTTTTAATATGGGGAATACGTCTGGGAATATCGAAGTCCTGCCCATTTCACGATCGATTCTTTTTGCTATTGCCAAACAAGTGGTCTCAATCTCGTCAATTGATGGAGAGTGACCCAAAGCCTTAAAGAGTGCTTCCACGAGAACACTTCTAGGCAGTCCACTTAGTCGATCAAATTCACAACCTAGATGCGAACCGTCAACTAAAATATTGAACCTGGTCGTCAACAATTCGCGTACAGAGTCGCAGAAACTATCTCGCTTAAGACTTTTTGAGTCAAGAAGCGTGCCATCCCAGTCAAAGACAATAATGAAGCAACTCATAGCTACGCCAGACTGTCATTGTTTGAATGTTGTTTCACTTGTGGTTTCCAACCCAATGCTTGGGACGGAGAACAAGGCGAGCCAAACAAGCTTGAATGGACGGAGTCAAGTGGGAGTTCCTTAAAACTGTCAACAAATGAACACATTTTGGAGACGGCGACGTAACCAACTTAACTCGAACGGAACTGGATAGCAAAATGTGGTCTGCGAATTCTGCTGCTTTGTCCAGAGTTGGTGAAGAGGAACGCCGAAAGGGATGACTGGAACTCTCGTGAGTATGCGCACCATTGCAACAAATTGTGTTTTTGGATCATGATTAGTCATAATTCCATGAGCACCGAATGTGATGGGTCAAATCCAAAGTGACTCTTCGCTTTCTGTGATGAGAATTTTACTCCTGCCACATATTGCTTCTTCTTATAGTCTGACAGGCGAATAGGCACTCTGACCCCAAACTTGTACGCCGCATCTCGGAACTTCCAGCGAATGAGGCGAGAGGTAAATGGTGGTAAGCGAGTTCTGTTACGTACTCCAAGCTGCAATTCAATCTGTTCAAACAACTGTGGGTAAGGGACGCATTCACCATTAATGATGTATTCCTCAGAAACGTCGCCGTAAGCCCGACTACTTGAAAGCAATATTGCACTGGCTAGATCGTCTGCATGAATCATGTTTGCAATACCTACTTTTGTGTCGTCAAGCAGAAAGTATCCACTCTTTAGATCATGACGAAGCCTTTGAATTCGAGGGCTTTGCCGGTCCCATATCAGCGAAGGGTGCAGAACCGTGACCGGGAAATTACAACCGAGATTTAGAACAGCCTGTGTTGCATCAGCCTTATTCTGTGAATATGAGTCGTACACAGAGAAAGGAGAGGACTCAGTCACAAATGGTCCATTGGGTATCAGCCCATAAACTGAGACGCTTCCAACGTAGACAAAGTGTATGAGGTCTAAATTTTTAATTAGTCGTCCGAGGTCAATTGCCGATTCAGTTGTAACGCGCCGGTTGACGTTAGGTGAACTTGTTGTGCTGTAGGCGAGATGACACACTACATCAATTTCTCCTATCATGTCTTTGAGAAATAAAGGCCAGCCTGGTACAGCAAGATCAATTTGTAACTGGGTCAGGAGTCGGTGATGGTCAAGACTTCGGGAGCGCGCGATAGAAGTTACTTGGAAGTCAAGGCTCAAGAGTTTGCGAACGAGATAGCGCCCAACGAGACCGGTACCGCCAACGACAAGCACATGCACAAACTGTAAGATATAGCTCTCACTGGTAGACGCGTATATTCGACAGCCCATTGGGTACTCGGCGCATTTGTCTGCCTGAATTCAGCGATTTGATGCCCCACCCTCCTGTGGCAAAGTGGTTCTCTGTGGGAAGTCCCAAGCGATGCGCAACTGACGCCTTGCCAAACTTGTTGTCTGGGACACCTGCTTCTTACATCAGCAGCAAGTTCACGTGGATATCGTAATGAGGAATGAGATCTCGTGACGACGATAGCGTCCAAGAAGTTGTTGATTCTGAAGGACACCGACTTGCACTCGTAGTGCGGCAGAGTTTTGTCCCACTTGGGGTTCAGTTTCTCTCAAATGCGAGAGACAATCAACAGATCGCTTATATGGCTCGTCCTAAAGGTGAATACATCACTGCACATTCTCACCTACCTTTTGTGAGGGAAGTTACAGGCACATCAGAAGTGCTAGTAATGCGAAAGGGCACAATGAGGCTTGATTTGTTCTCACCGAGTCGAAAATATGTCGGGAGTCTTCATCTGCACGCCGGGGACGTGGTTGTGCTGATGCTCGGAGGACACGGATTTGAGTTGCTGGAAGACGTTGACTTTATTGAAGTAAAGCAAGGTCCTTATGTGGATGGGAAGGATAAAGAGAAATTCGTCCCGGATACATTTGATGTTGCGTATCTCGATACTTGAATTAGACTATGACCTGGCCAGTGTTGAGATCTAGCTTCTCATCGACGGATTAATGATGAGACCATTGAAGTGGAACACCGGCAGCATTGTGGGTGACTTGTTGCATAGGCTTGGATGCGAGCGAGAGTGATTCAGACGATTACTTATGACTACGCATTCCTTTGATTCGAGTTACGCCAAAACCTATGACTTTACTTATCAGAACAAGAACTATGGTGAGGAAGTCAAGTTCATTCTGGATCTGTTCAGTCGACATGTTGAGCTTGGTCAACCTACGCATGTACTCGACATTGGGTGTGGAACAGGTAAACACTTGAGCGGTTTTCCTGAGTCAGTACTCAAGTGTGGCGTGGACAGGAGCGCAGCGATGATAGCAGAGGCCAGGACGAAATCAATCAGTAACTGTTTGTTCTTTGAAAATGACATTGCCGAGTTTCGAATACCTAATCGATTTGACCTTGTTTACTCACTTTTTCATGTTCTCAGTTATCAAACGACTGCGACTGCGGTCAAGGAGATGCTGCGAGCAATTGCACATCATCTCACCGACGATGGACTTGCGATCTTGGATTTTTGGCATCGTCCTGCATGGGAGTGCGATCCCCCTAAAACGCGCCTAATGGTTCGTGACACGAAAGAGTTTTCGGTCGTTCGAGTGAGTAGTCCGAGTGTAGATTTGGTGCAGTCAATCGCAACAATAGATATTCGGACATTCTCAAAGAAATCCACCACGGATAACTTCACCCTGAGTCGTGAGATTCACCAGATGCGCGCATTTACAACGCTAGAACTCGAGTTATTGTGCGAGAGTCAGGACTTGAGAATTGTTGATTCGGGCCCTTGGATGTCAAGCGATCGCGGTTTACACGCTGACGACTGGTATGGATGGATAGCACTTCGTCATCGTGAGCGATCGTTGACCGCCTCAACGCTCAAATGAAGGCCGGAGTCGTTGTTCTTGCTAACCCTAAGTCGGGTGGAGCTTACCGATACGAGATGGGTGTGATTCGAGGGTTGCAAAGATCCAGCAATCTAGATTTCGTGGTGTTTGTGCCGAAACGCTGCAAGCGTCAATATCAGGCAGAGTTTCCGCGGTCTGAGACTCAGACCTATAAGTATTCGAAAACCACACTCTTTGGGTTGTGGTTACGAAGTTCAATTTTGGGATTTCACATTCTTACGAAACTTAATTTGCGATACTCGCAGTTGGAGAAGTCAGTATTAGCCGCAGGCTGTAATCTGATCTATTTCCTGTCTCCAAATCCTCTCGCGTTAGGGATTGTTGATTTGCCACTTATCAGTACGGTTTGGGATTTGGGACATCGGGAAATTCCCGTATATCCCGAGATTTCGGGAAATCGTCACTTTGAGGAACGAGAGCACTACTTCTCATCTGTCCTGCCGAAATCAACGGCAATTATTGTCGATAGCGAGTCCACTCGACAGAATCTCAAGAACTATTACGCCATTGATGAGGAGAAGGTTTTGGTTGGGGGGATGCCGTTCGAGTTGAACTCCGAAGAGCTATCTGAAGTGTTGGCATTTGATACGACAAAGGTCGTGAGTAATCCGTACTTGATATATCCTGCGCACTTTTGGCCTCACAAGAGACATATTCTACTATTGAAAGCATTTTCGCAGATAGCAAGGCGGTTCCCCGATCTGACTCTCGTGCTTACTGGTTCAAACAAAGGGAACGCTGGCTTCGTAAAAGAAACTGCAATGGAACTGGGAATAAGTAATCGAGTTCTTTTCACTGGATTTCTTCCTTACACGAATGTCTTGGCGTTGATTCGGAATGCTGAACTCCTAGTGTTTCCATCTGATCTTGGCCCGACAAATATTCCGCCGCTTGAAGCAAGATTCTTCGGAACCCCATCAGTGCTTAGCAAAGTGCATGATACCCAAATTCACAGTGCGCCAACGGTGTCATTTGTTCCTGAGCAATCAGCGCAGCAGTGGTGTGACGCAATCTGTGATGCCTTAAACAAAAAACAACGTGACAATAGAACTATCGTCCCCGCGGAGCCGCATCGCTCTTCACTGCTTTCAGACGAGCTCGTTGCTTTCTTGAAATCAAAGATTAATGAGTGGCGCAGCCCTCAATTTTATCGAATTGATGACTAATGACTTGATGTGGAACATGGGTGCTATTCCGCTAAACCACTTTGCTTCATTTACTGGGCAACGAGAACATGTTCAAAATTATTGGTGGGCGTCAAATCACTTTACTGTCGGACTGCAGCTGCTGTGACTTACTACTTAATGGCGACGTGTCTCGGGTGCTGAATTTAGACGCGGGCTTAGACGAGCAAGCGAATTACAAAGTACTTTTACGATTAGCAAAATTGCGTGGAACGGTCGTGCTGTTGATTGGCCATGCAAACGTGGCGAAAGTGCGGCGGGAATTTCTGTAACGCGGTAACCCGCACGTGAAGCCGCAACCGTTGACTCAAATGTGTCTCCCAGATAATGAGTTGGGAATTCGCGGGCGAACTCACTTAAGAGTGGTTCGCAAATAATTCTAAATCCACTAGTGGAGTCGGTAAGCGTTCGTCCCGCACTTTTAGAAGCAAGAAAACCAAGCCAACTCATGACGATTCGTCGTAACGTTGTGGGTTTGAGAGTGGCATCGCTTGATAAGTAACGACTTCCAATAACGAGGTGAGCCTGCTCTGTTTCAGCCGCTCGAGCTAGATCGATTATCTGATGTAGTGGATGTTGACCGTCCGCATCAACCTGAACTACAGAGGAGTAATCGTGATCAACTGCATAGCGAAATCCCGCTCGCAATGCGCCGCCAACTCCAACATTGAACGGAAGTCGCAGTACCATTGCACCAGCGTTTGCAGCAAGTTCAGAGGTGGGATCTGTCGAGCCGTCGTCAACTACCAACACGTTTAAATTCAGAGCGAGCACACCATCGACAACCTGGGCGATGGTCGCTGCCTCATTGAACGCTGGAATGATGACCAGCAGGCCACTATGCATTACGTGATGCGGACTGGCGAAGTCGAGCGAGTTCTTCTGCGAGAGTCTGATTCTGTTTCTGCAAGCCGGAGATGGAGATAGAGAGCTGGATAGCAATCACCACAAAGAATAGGAGTGCAAGGAGTGCCAGGAGTGCTGCTGCCGAGAGGCCCAGGGCGTTAGCCACCGGTTCGGCAAGTGGTACCAACAACCCACCGAGGATGCCGATGCTGGCTACCGCAATCCATCCAACGGTGTAGCGAAACGAAAGTTGACC
>Ga0208048_1001048_pt1 | contig 14613 bp, 13 predicted proteins | sample Malawi_45m_30L_FD_184163 | JGI IMG/M metagenome (GOLD analysis project Ga0208048, IMG submission 184163) | Freshwater microbial communities from Lake Malawi, Central Region, Malawi to study Microbial Dark Matter (Phase II) - Malawi_45m_30L... | ecosystem: Environmental > Aquatic > Freshwater >...
TCTCCTGTTGCAGGGTCACATCTGAAATACCGCCCCTAATGGGCGGTAAGTGAGTAGAACTACCGACTTTTGAGAGAACTTGTGGGCGGTGAGGGTTTCGAACCCCCGACATCCTCGGTGTAAGCGAGGCGCTCTACCGCTGAGCTAACCACCCAGTAAAGCAACGACCAGAAGTCTAACGTATAAAAACTCGCCTGAAACTAGAGCTTTGCGAGAGCTCCTTTATATGCAGCAATATCACGAGCCTCTCCTGGGCCATTCAAAACACTCCACGCAACCTTGCCGCTCTTATCAATGATGAAGGTGCCGCGAGATGCCATACCGCGCTCAGGCATAAATACACCATAAGCCTTGGCGACATCCCCATGTGGCCAGAAATCTGCAAGGAGTGAGAACTTGTAACCCTCATGTTCTGCAAATGCTTTGAGGCTAAACATGGGATCACATGAGATGGCAAGCAGCTCGACGTTATCGTTCTGGAATGCAGCGAGATCATCGCGGAGCGAACAGAGTTCGCCAGTGCAGATGCCAGAGAATGCAAATGGATAAAAAATCACCACAACATTCTTCTTACCTCTGAAAGAAGCGAGTGCAACCTTTTCGCCATGTTGATTAGTGAGTTCAAACTCTGGGGCCATCGTTCCAACTGCAGGTGCCGACATGATTTCTCCTTTATTTCTCTTTATTTCTGCTATCTCAAGTAGGTAAGTATGTAGGGTTTTATCGCCGCCCGCCTTTTGGAGCGGTCAACTTGGTCGCACTCCAATCAGCACACGCAGCAAAAGTCGATGTTTGCGCAAGCCCAGCAGTCTGTGCGCTCTCTTGAATATCGCTCGGCTCAACATGGCCAGCCCGACCCATCTTCGGCGTTAACAACCAAATCACACCATGGGCATCGAGAAAGGTAAGCGAGTCCACTAAACCATCAACGAGATCGCCATCATCTTCGCGCCACCAGAGGAGAACGAGATCAACAACCTCTTGTGCACCATCGCCCACTGGCTCACTACCAGCGGCGGTAAAAATCTCACTCCTGAGAGCCTCATCAGCGTCTGCACGCTTTCCACTCTCCAGGATCACATCTCCCGGCTTTATCCCTAACCGGGCAGCCATTCCTGTGCTGCTCACTCACTTCCCTTCCTACCCACCCGCACAACACTCCAGTCAACCCTTGACCAGAGAACCAGCCTTAATCCCACTACCAAAGCGGAAGGTTGGCAAGAGGGGGCAAGCACCGCTCGATTATGAACCTGAGGGGTAAAGGGGGGAAGATAAGGGCCTACAGGGAAGGCCATACTCGACCAGAGCAGGGAGGGACATGTCTCGGGAGCTCCCCAAAGACACTGACATCCAGTTGATAGATCAACTGGTCGATAGCGACCCTGAAGAGACTGCCGAATGGCACCAATCCCTCGATGCCGCACTCAAGAGCGATGGCCCAGAGCGTGTGCGCTACCTCTTATTAAGTATGTTGCAACGTGCCCGCGAAAATGGCGTCGGCGTCGCATCCCTCCGCACCACTGATTACATCAACACCATCCCACCAGATCGCGAACCCGAGTTCCCTGGTGATGAATATCTAGAACGTCGCATCCGCGCATACATCCGGTGGAACGCTGCAATCACCGTCCATCGCGCACAACGCCCTGGCGTTGGAGTCGGTGGACACATCTCAACCTACGCATCATCAGCATCACTCTATGAAGTCGGCTTCAACCACTTCTTCCGCGGCCCCGAACATCCCGGTGGCGGAGATCAAGTCTTCTTCCAAGGTCATGCATCCCCTGGTGTCTACGGTCGTGCATTTGTCGAAGGACGATTAACCGAGCAACAGATGGATGGATTCCGTCAGGAACTCTCACACGCAGGTGGTGGACTCTCGTCATACCCACATCCGCGTCTGATGCCAGAGTTCTGGCAATTCCCCACCGTCTCGATGGGACTTGGCCCACTCAATGCAATCTATCAAGCGCGCTTTAATCGTTACTTACATAACCGCGGCATCAAAGATACAAGTGAACAACGAGTCTGGGCATTTCTCGGCGATGGTGAGATTGACGAACCAGAGAGCATCAGCGCACTCTCCCTCGCCGCACGCGAGCAACTCGATAATTTAACGTTTGTCGTCAATTGCAACTTGCAACGCCTCGATGGCCCAGTGCGCGGTAATGGAAAAATTATTCAAGAGTTGGAATCACTCTTCGGCGGCGCAGGATGGAATGTCATCAAAGTGGTCTGGGGTCGCGAGTGGGATGAACTGCTCGCCCAAGATCGCGAAGGCGCACTCGTCAACATCATGAACACCACACTCGATGGTGACTTCCAAACTTACAAAGCAGAAGATGGTGGATTTATCCGCCAACACTTCTTCGGAAAAGATCCACGGACCTCTGCAATGGTCGCCAACTGGAGCGATGAGAAGATCTGGAATCTCAAGCGCGGTGGCCACGACTATCGCAAGCTCTACGCCGCATACCAAGCAGCAACTACGCACACTGGACAACCCACAGTCATCCTCGCAAAGACCATCAAGGGTTGGACGCTCGGCTCCCACTTCGAAGGGCGCAACGCCACTCACCAGATGAAGAAGATGACCGCCGAAGATTTAAAGGAGTTCCGCGATCGCCTACTCCTACCAATAAAAGATGAAGAGCTAGATCCTTACCTACCTCCCTACCTCTCCTTCCCGAAAGATTCACCCGAGCACGAGTACCTCATGGAGCGCAGGCGCGCCCTCGGTGGCTTCATTCCCTCACGTCGTGCAACCTCGCGCCCACTCCCAGCCCCGGCAGAATCCGCCTTCGAGAGCGCCACACGCGGCTCGGGCCACCAGGCAGTCGCCACCACGATGGCCTTCGTCCGCCTTCTCAAAGATCTCGCTAAGGACCCAGGCATCGGCCCACGAATCGTCCCGATCATCCCCGACGAAGCGCGCACCTTCGGAATGGATTCACTCTTTCCCACGATGAAGATCTACTCACCGCAAGGGCAGAAGTACACCGCTGTCGATCGCGAGTTGATGCTCTCCTACAAAGAATCGACATCAGGCGTGATTCTCCACGAAGGAATCAACGAAGCAGGTTCAGTTGCATCATTTACTGCAGTGGGAAGTTCATACTCCACACATAACGAACCAATGATTCCCATTTATATCTTCTACTCGATGTTTGGATTCCAACGTACCGGTGATTCATTCTGGGCAGCAGCCGATCAACTCGTCCGAGGCTTTGTCTTGGGCGCAACCGCAGGACGGACCACACTCAACGGCGAAGGTCTCCAGCACGAAGATGGCCACTCGCATCTACTCGCCTCAACAAATCCCGCAGTCATCGCATATGACCCAGCATTCGCATACGAAGTCGGTCACATCATCAAAGATGGCATCAAGAGAATGTATGGTGAGAATAGTGAGAATATCTATTACTACCTCACCGTCTACAACGAGCCCTATGTGCAACCTGCAGAACCAGAGAACCTCGATGTCGAGGGCTTACTCAAAGGTATCTATCACCTCAAAGCGGGAGCCGAAGCCACGGAATCAGCGCCGCTGAAAGCGCAGATCTTGGCCTCTGGAGTTGCTGTTAACTGGGCGCTCAAGGCGCAAGAGCTCTTGCTCGCTGATTGGAAGGTAAGCGCCGACATCTGGTCAGTGACATCATGGAATGAACTCCGCCGCGATGGTTTAGCGGTAGATCGCCACAACATGATGCACCCCAATAATCTTGAGAAGGCGTATGTAGCCCAGAAACTTGAGGGAACGAGCGGCCCAATAGTGGCCGTCAGTGATTTCATGCGAAGCGTTCAGGATCAAATCGCACCATGGCTCGGCGCTCGCTTCTCCTCACTCGGCACCGATGGCTTCGGACTCTCCGACACTCGCGGAGCGCTCCGCCGTCACTTCCGCGTCGATGCAGAATCGATTGTCGTAGCTACGCTGGCACGACTTGCTCTCGAAGGAAAGATTGCAGCCGCTGTCGTTGAGCAAGCAATCGACAAATATACGTTACATGATGTTTCTGCCGCAGATCCAGGGAATACCGAGGGTTCAGGCTAGATAGATAAAGTTTTAATTGACGCTCGCACGTCTTAAGAAGTACCCAACGAACATCAACATGATGCAGGGAATCAACATCGCAATCGGTAACCCAAAGATTCCGGCTGCAATCGCTACGAGGTTCTTCACCACAAAGACCGAGAGGTTCTGAAAGAGCGCCAATTGCGAGATTACCGCGCTCGTTCCTAGATCGCTCCGCTCAATCCCGCGCAGGTTGAATACCGCCCACATAAAGGAGAGGCCGTATCCCCCACCGGCAAATCCAATACCGCAGACCACTAATCCAAGAATCGGTGCGGAGCCGGCAACCACTTTGCCGAAGATGATTCCAAGGCCCATAGATAAGCCGCCAGCAATTCCAAAAACTGTAACCAGCTTCTCTAAGTTATATCTTTTCTCGAGTTTGCTGAAATTAAAGCGCCCCAGAATCATCGCAAAGATGAAGATGAAGTAGGGAACCACGCTGAGCGAAGCATCAAGGCCTAACTCTTCACGTCCATAGATCGATGACCAGTCAGCAGTAACGAACTCCAAGATGCTCCCAAAGAGAAGTCCGAATGCGACTATCCAATCAATTTTCAAGCTAGTGAAGAACTTGGCGAGAACGAAGGCATCCTTCTCAGCCTCTTGCGGATTCTTACCCAAGAAGATCGGTGAGAGTTTCCGAATAATAATCAAGGTAACTACGGTGACAATCGCGCTGAGTGCAGTGACATGAATTTCTATGGAAAGCAATTTCGCGACGAGAATAGAAATCACAGAGGTGAGCAGAGCACCGATTGACCAAACACCAGACATCCGAGAGGCAAATCCATTCTGCAGCCGCTCCTGCATCCACATTGTCTGCGTCGTGATGGAGACGTGGAATCCTGAGATAGCGGCAGCGATAAAAATATTGAAGAACATGAAAAAGACTGGACTGGTAATCCACGTTGCGGCAGCAATCAACATAAATGCACTAATCGAGCTGATGGTCAGAATGCGACGGACGCCATGTATATGGACAAGATGGCCCATAACGAGAAAGGCGGTTAGCGCTCCGATTGTTCCTATGGTGAGAAGGGAGCCGAATTCAGCATTACTCAACCCGAGATTTCGTTTCACATCGACGAAGCGAGTGACCCAACTCATGATTCCAAGACCAAAGAGGAAATGTAGGGTGGAAAAGAGGCGAACCTGTCCGGGGGTTACTTCCCCACCTGCTGTGGAATTCACTTCACTACTCAAAATAACGCCCTCGCCAATGCACTTCTCGCCTTTACCAATTCCGGATCATCGGGTTTCAACATTGCAAAGAGCGACAATACCTGAATTCGGATGGATTCTCGTTCATCTCCGACTGTGAGTTGTATGAGATTAATCAAACGTGAAAATGCTCCAGAGATATCTCCGGATAAAAATTGAAAATCCGCTGCAATCTTCTGATTCTCAATATCGTGCGCATCCGACTCTGCTTTTGCCATCACCTCCCCTCCATCATGTCCGGTAATTCGAGTAAGCAGCGCAATGTTGGCTAGACCTTGGAGCGCATCTTTATCATTGGGTTTACGGGCCAGTAACTTCTCGAACTCCGATTGAGCACGAGCGAGATCATTGACAGCGAGCGCACCATATGCGGCGATTACCTCTGGCTCCTCGGCCTCTTGCGCCGGATCACCCTCGCTAGCGCCTCCAGCAACTCCCTGTTTCTTTGCCAGTTCGACGACTTTTTCCAACAATTCACTCAATTGCTCGGGCGGAATGAGTCCTTCAAAAAGTGGGGCAACTTGTCCGGCAATAAGGGCAATTGTGGTGGGAACTCCAGTGGCCCGGAGCGCCTCGACAATCGCGCTCTCCACATCAGCGTTAACTGTTGCTAATTGCCAAGCGTGGGATTGCTCTGCCTCTCGCGAGATTCTCGTCAGGAGATCAACGAGAGCAACGCTCTCACTGCTGCGCGGAGTCCAGAGCACGACCACTACTAATTTCTGCTTCGAGAGCGGAATCAATTGTTCAACAAATATCCGCTCATTCGCTTCAATGACCGTTCCGCCTGGAATGCTAGGCGGCTCTTTCAATGAACTCAGGTCAAATGCGCGATTAAACTGACTGGGGAGTTTGGCCATAGCGCTATCCTAGCGAGAAAGCTAGCTAGTAATCCGGGCGCGAAATTGTTGATGGCCAGTGAGAGCATCAAGGAGTTCAGATATTCCGCTTCGCTCCAATGCGCTCACAATCACCACTGGCGCAACCCAACCATCACTGCGCTGTGAGATTTCTTGTGACCGAATTATTTCTTGTCGTAACTTTTGGGCACCTGCAAGATCTCGATCGCTCTTGTTGATGACAAAAATATCCGCTACTTCCATGATGCCTGCTTTGGCGCTCTGAATATCATCGCCGGCGCCAGGTGATAACACTAGAAGCGTGGTATCAACATGGTGCATCACTTCTACCTCACTCTGACCTACGCCAACTGTCTCCACGATTACCGGTGAATAGCCAGCCAAAGTAAGTACTTTGCTGGCAAGTGGGGTTGCTCGTGCAAGGCCGCCGAGGTGTCCGCGTGCGCTCATCGAGCGGATGAAAACGTTCGAATCACGATAATGCTCATGCATCCGGATTCGATCTCCAAGAAGGGCGCCACCGCTAATCACTGAGGAGGGATCTACGGCGAGCACGCCAACTTTTCGCCCTTGATTGCGAAACTCCTTAATTAAAACCCCCGTCAAGGTCGACTTACCTACTCCAGGACTTCCGGTGATCCCTATCCTCTGGCGAGCATCAGCAGGTAGTTGAGTGACAAGGCCTTCAATTGCAGATGCTGCTGCCGAATCGACCTCACCATTCTCAACAGCGCTAATCGCCTCCGCCACCAACTCCATCTTGCCACCGGCGAGCGCCGCAAGACTTATCTCTCCCACATCTGCCACGATACGACTATATGAGCCCCATTGCGATTACCGGAATCCTTGCCATCGATCATGTAGGCATTGCCGTCCCTGATCTGGCGGCAGCCATCACCTTCTACCAAGGTGCCTTTAATGCGCAGGTACTCCATCAAGAGGAGAACCAGGAGCAGGGCGTAGTGGAGGCGATGTTGGCGATAGGCAGCGAGGTTGGCTCAAACTCCGAAACGCTCATTCAGCTTCTTGCCCCGCTCACACCTGACTCAGCTATCGCGCGTTTTCTCGATAAGAGCGGGCCAGGGATGCAGCAACTCGCCTTTCGCGTGGAAGATGTGCGGCAGGCGGCTGCGCAAGCGCGTGCTCTTCATATTCGCACTCTCTACGAGGAGCCAAAACGCGGGACTCACGGCTGGCTCATCAACTTTCTCCACCCCAAAGATTGCGGTGGAGTTCTTATTGAATTGATTGAAGAGCAGTAAAGCTGCTCGATAAACTCCTCATATGGCTCGAGATCTCGGTAAAGAGTTCGGTGAGGCAGGCGCACCTTTTAGCAGAACGCACCCGTTCTATTTCGGTTTTATCGCCGCACTTGGTGCACTCGCCGCGCTCACGCTGACTCGGGCATTGGCCTCAGCAAGTCAGGTTTTTGTCTTGATTCTGGTCTCGCTCTTTATTGCGATGGGGCTCAACCCAGCAATTGAATTTCTTCGTGGTCGAGGGCTAAGCAGACCACTTGCTGTAATAGTGATGCTTTTCTCCGTCTTGAGCTTTGTCACACTATTTTTGATTTTGATTATTCCTCCGATTATTTCTCAAACTAATCAACTAGTCACTTCGGCGCCAGATCTCATTAATCAATTACGGTCCAATGCGACTTTTGCCCACCTTAATGACCAATATGGATTCCTCGATACGTTGGAGAAGAACACCCGGCTGTGGATTGAAGATGACAAATTGGTCCTCACTGCGTTTGGCGGACTTGTCGGAGTAGGAAAGTTTGTCCTTAATGGCACATTCGCTACGTTAACTATCTTGATACTTACCCTCTATTTCATGGCATCGCTTCCACAAATCACAAAAATTGCTTACCGAATCGCTCCAGCATCGCGACGAGAGCGAATCGCGAAGATCTCTGATGCAATCATCGCGCGCATCGGAACTTTCGTGGGAAGTCAGATTTTGGTTGCCTTTCTTGCTGCGCTCTTCATTGGAATCTTCTCGGCGATTTTAAGTCTGCCGTATGCAGTATCACTCGGGATGTTCGTCTTTGTCTGTGCCTTGATTCCTTTGATAGGTCATTTCATCGGTGCAGCAGTGGTGACTCTCGTTGCTTTCTCACAGAGTCCAACTAAAGGCTTGATAATCCTCATTGCCTACATCCTCTATCAGCAGATTGAGAATTACATCATTGTGCCGCGAATTATGAAGCGAAACTTGGCGATTCCTGGTCTCGTGACAATCATCGCCGCACTCGTCGGTACCTCACTATTAGGTCTAGTAGGTGCGCTTCTGGCTGTGCCGATTGCCGCCGCTGTGCTACTGATTATTGATGAAGTTGTTTTACCGCGAGCAGAGACTAAGTAAGTTCATATTCGGTTGGAAGCGGATACTTCGTCGGATTAACGATCTTCACAATCTCATTATGAATCTGTTGTACCGAAGGTTCACCTATCCATAGATGCTTACCATTTTCTACTTCAATCATCTCCAATTGAGTGAGTTTGGCAAACCGCACTCGTGCTTGATTGGGTGGTAGAAAATCATCGAATTCCGGAACTATCGCGATAACTCGTCGTCCATCATTGGCCCACCACTCCAAATCGCTCTCTTGTGAAGTGCGCAGCGGAGGGCTTAGTAAGATCAAACCTTTGACGCGCGGATCACGTGCATGTTGTAGCGCAAGGTCGGTACCAAATGACCAACCCACCACCCAGATGTTGGATACATCAGGCAACTCTCGGGCGACAAACTCAATTGCCGCATCGACATCAAAGCGTTCATCGACTCCATTGGTGAACTCACCCTCACTCTTACCTTGTTCACTCTCGGTACCTCGCGTGTTAAAGCGAAAGATTGCTAAGTCGGCGAGCGCGGGGAGACGATTGGCAGCTTTGCGATAGATGTGGCTATCCATCATCCCGCCATGAGTCGGAAGGGGGTGGAGCATGATCAATGCCCCCACCACCGAACCGTGCTCGGGCAATGCCAGTTCACCGACTAGGGAAAACCCATCGGCGGTCCGCAGCCGAACGGGGGTTCGCAGTGCTGGCAGTACCGTTGCAGCGCGGATAACCTCTAGCCTTGTCATAAGAGGGTAAGTATCGCAGGAGAGGGCGCTCATGAGTGATGTAGCAACGTTCTCTACCTTTGATCCGGCAACTGGAGAGCTATCTCATACCTACCCAATCACCAGCGATGACGAGATAGCGCAATCGATCAATCGGGCAAGAGCAGCGGCGCTCTGGTGGGCCAATCTCTCATTTAGTAAACGACGGGCGATTCTCCTGAAATGGAATGCGCTCCTAATTTCGCGCTTAACAGAGGCGGCAGATTTGATAGTTGCCGAATCTGGTAAACCGCGAAGCGATGCCGATTTAGAGGCAGCGATTGCCTGCGAACATGTTGCCTGGGCTGCTCGAAAGGCCTCTTTCTATTTACGTCCACATCACCGCCCCCCAGGACTCTTGATGGCAAATATGAGCGCACATGTAGATCGAGTTCCCTTTGGCGTGGTCGGGGTCATTGGGCCATGGAACTATCCGATTTTCACTCCAATAGGTTCAATTGCATACGCACTTGCTGCAGGGAACACGGTAATTTTCAAACCGAGTGAATTCACTCCAGGAATTGGCCTTTGGTTAGCGCAGACACTTGCAGAGATCGTGCCGGAACATCATCTGCTCCAAGTTGTCACGGGCGCTGGAAGTGTAGGCGCTGCGTTGATCAATCACGGCGTCGATAAAATCTCCTTCACAGGTTCTACTGCAACGGCGAAGAAGGTAGCCGCAGCATGTGTAGAGCGGATGATTCCCTTTGTCCTTGAGTGTGGCGGCAAAGACCCAGTGCTTATTGATAGTGATGCCGATTTAAATAGAGCAGCAGAGCACGCGCTCTGGTCGGGGATGGCAAATGCTGGGCAGAGTTGTATCGGAGCAGAGCGGATTTACGTCCATCACGAAGTAGCTGAGCGATTCCTGGAAATATTGAAAGAACGTGCTCATGAAATCAAGGCGGGCGTAAATTACGGTGCCGCTACTCGCCCTGCTCAAATAGAGATCATAAAACGCCATGTGGATGATGCGCTCAAACATGGTCAGCAGGTAGTTGGAGACCAGAGCTCAGTGGGCGAACGATTTGTGGAGCCGGTGATCATCACAAATGTTCCAGAGGATGCACCCTCGATGCGTGAAGAGACTTTTGGTCCAGTGCTCATAGTCAATACCGTGCGCGATATGAAGGAAGCGATTGAAAAGGCAAATAACACCTCGTTCGGGCTTGCTGCCTCTGTCTGGTCGCGGCGCAATGGCGAGAAGATTGCTTCGCAATTACATTGTGGGATGGTCTCTATCAACTCGGTCTTCACCTTTGCCGCGATGGGCTCCATGCCTTTTGGCGGAGTGAAAGATAGCGGGATGGGCAGAATTCATGGACCGGAGGGGCTATTGGAATTTACCTACCCGAGATCGGTAGTTAAGCCACGATTTCATCTTCCTCTTGAATTCACTTCATTCAAGCGGAGCGCTTTCGCAGATAAAGTCATCACAACGTTGAGTAGAATTCGACACAAATGAGAGCGCTATTTCGACGCCGAGCAGTACTTGTAACTTTGATTGCGTTGGTTTCAATCTTGGGAACGGCCTTGCCAAGTAAGAGCGCATCGATTTTTGATTTACTCCCCGATGGGCTTGCGACCCCTGGCTATCTCGGATTTACCTTTGAGGAGACCCGTCCTGGTCTCGGTCAATTAGTCTCGACTATCGACAGCAATGTGCTCCGAAAAGATAAGAACGATCTTGGCGGAATGTATCTCTGTGCTTCGATGGATGATCCGGAGTGCACAAAGGGGGCTTCGATCAATGCGCAACTGATTTTGCCTCCGTGCGCCACTGCTGCTCAACGAATGTGCATTGAGTCTCTTGCTCTTGGATCTGGCACAGGCCCGCTTGAGCAGACTCTTTTAGAGCGCGAGATTGCTGGGCCACGAACTCCGGCTGATCCAGTGACGGGCCTACCCGCAGGTGGCGGACCAAGTTTGTGGAGCGCACCCACCATTACCAATAAAGCGGGAACGAAGAGTTATGGGGTCTCGGTCAAGGTGATGTATTTCCAGAATCGCGAAGGGGTAGGTAGCGCCAGCAAACGAAACGCGCCGATTTCTCTCCAATCGATGCGGATAGATGTTTTTCCTGTGGAGATTATTCCGGGAGATTTCTCGCCGTTAGAAACCTATTCGAGCGTCAATCCTGATGGCGCACCAACATACGGTGTGCGCCCCGCTGGAGGGTCTCAAGGTACCTATAAAGATCCAGCCTGGCTCGATAGTGGCAGTTATGGCAAGGCGGCAGATTTTGCTGACGATACTCGCGCTGCGCTCACTCTTCGTATGGGTAATGAAATGACAGGTTGGTTATACGGACGCCTTAAAGATATAAAAGTGGATGTCACTCCTTTAGATAATAAATTCAACAAGATCACGATCGAAGGTGCCCCGGTTGCTGCACCTGGTGCATATGGGGTGATCAAGAAGAGTGAGTTACAGAACTATCCAGCAATTGATGCTCGAGTTCGACTAGGAAGTAATGATTTTGGGTATAACGAATTGGTCAATACTCCTGGTACCCGCGGACTTGGATATAGCCCAGTTGGTAACTTCACTGACTTTGCCACCTTCGAACCTATTCTCAAGACTATGCCTGGGGCTAAGGCGCAATGGCTCATTCAATCGGGTGCCAGTGCAAATGGGTATCAACCGCAAGTAACCTCACAGTGTTTTAACGATAAGACTAAGCTCCTGGGAATTGTGACGACTAATGCGCTGATCTATGAGAATGGGGCGCCTGAATTTAAAAATGGAACACTCAACTATAAAGTTGCAGGTCTTCATCATCTAGCAGATGGAGTAACCCTCACTCGCGGAACTTATGATTTGGCAATTCGAAGTGAGACCGCTCGTTGCGTCTATGGCTTCAGCGATGCGCCATTCCAAGCATCAATTTCCGTAGTTGGCGCTGATGGTCAAGAGCAAACGATTGCCACTGAGAGCATTCGTGAAGATGCCAAACGAGAATGGCTCTTCTTATCGGCTCAAAATTTCACCTTCTCCTCCCCCGTCATCAAAGTGAAGTTAACTCAGGAGAAGAAGCTCGCTAAGGCGGCTGCGACCACAAAGACTCAGAAGAAAGTAGTAACCAAATCGATCTCCTGCGTAAAAGGAAAAGTGATTCGGAAGGTCTTTGGTACAAATCCCAAATGCCCGGCAGGCTTCAAACAACGCTGAGCAAGTCAATAGCGCGGTGCGTTGCGAGTCCGTTCTATCTTTGGTCCACGCTTATTCCGTGAATTCCAACAAGGGGTATGCCAATGTCTGCGAGTATCCGGATCTTCGGTAGGCCACGCCACGATATGTGGAGTGGCCGTGCGGATTTCCTGATCACAACCGGGACAGCGATAGACCTTTGTCGAACTCGAACCCGTGAGCGAACGGACTGTGAATCCATCCTCTTCCCACTCATTTGATGGTCGAGGCTCACGCTCTGCCCCTTCGGAATTATCCGGGCGCGCTCCCTTGGATCGATAGTTCTTCCGTGGACTCACTCAGGTATTTTCGCAGGTAATTGTGAGTATTTCGCGGTAAATCTCAGGGTGATTATGAGCGATAGACTGTGGTCTGTGAGCAATGCAATCGCAGTTCGCGCCTTAACCAAGTCATACCGAAATGGCAAAGGCGCGCGTATTGACGCAGTCAAGGGAATAGACCTTGAGGTGGCAACGGGAGAGATATTTGCCCTCCTTGGCCCAAATGGCGCTGGGAAGACCAGCACTATCGAAATCCTTGAGGGCTATCGAAAACGCGATGGTGGTGAGCTCTCCGTTCTCGGCGAGGATCCTGCGCGGACTAATCTGCCCGCCTGGCGAAATCGAGTGGGAATCGTCCTCCAATCTACGAAGGATGCTGCTGATCTTTCAGTAGTAGAAATTCTCACCCACTTTGCTAAGTACTACTCACATCCTCGCGATGTCGATGAGGTGATAGCAGCAGTGGGTTTGCAGGAGAAGCGGAATGCTCGAGGCGAACATCTCTCGGGAGGTCAACGTCGCAGATTAGATGTTGCACTGGGAATCATCGGCAATCCGGAGCTGCTCTTCCTCGATGAGCCGACCACAGGTTTTGATCCAGAGGCGCGTCGCTCGTTCTGGGATCTCATTCGCTCACTTCGAAAAAACGGCACAACAATTCTAATGAGCACCCATTATCTTGATGAGGCGGAAGCCCTTGCAGATCGCGTCGCCGTCATGAACCATGGCGTGATTGTCGATTGTGCTACCCCAGAGAAATTAGGTGGACGAGATCGCGAGAAGGTCAATGTTCGTTGGCGCGAGAATGGCGCGCTTCACCACGCGCTCACCGATACTCCCACTCAATTGGTGAGAGAGCTTGCTGCGCGAATTCCTGGTGAGATTCCGGAACTCACGATGGTTCGCCCAACTTTGGAAGAGATCTACCTACAGATGATTGGCGGACAGGCGTGAGCGAGAAGGTAAAACAACCGGGCGTGCTCGCGATTGGATTTGTGCGTGGCATCTTGGAAATCAAACAATTTATGCGACAGCATGAGAGCGTTGTCTTCACCCTCCTTTTCCCAATTCTTCTCCTCTTCATCTTTGGCTCAGTCTTTAATGATGAGATTGCACCTGGAGTTACCTTCAGCCAATATTTTGTCGCTGGGATGATTGCATCAGGCCTTGTGAATACCGGATTCCAGCAATTAGCCATCACCATCCCGATGGAGCGCGATGATGGCACCCTCAAGCGCTTGCGCGGTACGCCAGCGCCGACCGCCTCTTATTTCATAGGAAAAGTGATTCTGGTATTTGTCAGCATGATCATTCAGGTCGGATTATTATTGGCTTTTGGCGTCGCGCTCTATGGAATATCGCTACCTACTACTGCTGATAAGTGGATAACTCTTACATGGGTGATGTTCTTGGGAATCACCAGCTCGACCATTCTTGGAATCGCCTTCTCAGTTGTACCCAAGAGCGGTCGTGGGGCATCTGCGGTTGTTTCACCAATCGTGATCATTCTTCAATTCTTTAGCGGTGTCTTCTTCGTCTTCACTCAGCTACCAACCTGGATGCAGAACTTTGCCGCTCTCTTCCCTTTAAAGTGGCTTACGCAAGGGGTTCGCTCGGTCTTTCTCCCTGATTCCTTTGCCGCACAAGAGGTAGCAAAGAGTTGGGAGCATGGCCGAACCGCTCTTGTGCTCACTGCATGGTTAGTTGCTGGCTTCGCCATCGCAATCAAGACCTTCCGCTGGGAACGAAGATAAGAAGGCAGTTTCAGATTTTAGGTAGCGCACTCGCGCTCCTTTTACTCTGCTCGACAAGTAGCTTTCTGATTTCTGCCGGCGCAAGCGCTGCAAGCACCCCCAAACCAAAATCTTCGCCAAC
>Ga0208048_1001050_pt1 | contig 14561 bp, 18 predicted proteins | sample Malawi_45m_30L_FD_184163 | JGI IMG/M metagenome (GOLD analysis project Ga0208048, IMG submission 184163) | Freshwater microbial communities from Lake Malawi, Central Region, Malawi to study Microbial Dark Matter (Phase II) - Malawi_45m_30L... | ecosystem: Environmental > Aquatic > Freshwater >...
GCGTTCTTGTGAGCGCTGGCGTGTCGGAGTACCACGGTGACCGCGTAGCTTGGGGATAATCGGCAACTCAAGCCATGAAACTCGGTCTCGATAACCTCGACGCCCATCTCAAGCAGGCTGCGCAAGGTTGCCAGCTCGCTGCCACCTACCTGGTGTCGGGCGATGAGGATTTGCTCGTTGCAGAGGCTTGCGATGCCATTCGCGCCGCCGCGCGGCAGGTGGGCTACAGCGAGCGCGAAGTGCATTTCCCGGAGCGCAATGCCGATTGGGCAGAGATGGTCGCCTCGGTAGGATCGATGTCGCTGTTTGGCGATCGGCGGGTGATCGAGCTGCGTTTTTCAGGCAAGGCCGGCAAGGAGGGCAGTGCTGCACTGCAGTCGCTGATCGCGCGCGAGGGTGACGAAACTTTACTGCTGTTGATTACGCCGCGTCTCGACTTTGCCGCGCAGAGCACAGCGTGGGTCAAGGCCGTCGAGGCCAAGGGTGCGTGGCTGCCGATTTGGGAAGTGGGTCCGCGGCAGCTCGAGGTTTGGTTGTCGCAGCGCCTGCGTGCCGCCGGGCTGGAGCCCACTGCGGATGCCGTGACGCTGCTCGCGGCGCGTGTCGAGGGCAATCTCCTCGCGGCGCAGCAGGAGATCGAAAAACTCAAATTGCTGGCACTGGTGGGTCGTCTCGATGCGGCCGCGGTGTTGAATGCGGTCGCCTCGAGCGCTCGGTACGACGTGTTTGCGCTCAGCGAAGCTGTATTGATGGGTGATGCAGCGCGTGCATTGCGCATTCTTTCCGGTCTACGCGGTGAGGGTACCGAGCCGACTCTCGTGTTGTGGGCGATCACCCGCGAGCTGCGACATCTTTGGTCACTGAAGCAGGGCTATGACCCTTCACGACGGCCGGGTCCACGTTTGACTTCGGCGCAGCTCGCAGCGCTCGAGCGTGCTCGACCGCGCGTATCGCGTTTGCCGTTCGCGAGACTCTCCTCACGAGCACTACGGGCAGATCGTATGATCAAAGGGCGACTGGCCGGTGATCCTTGGGATGAGCTGACCCTGCTATGCGCCGAATTTTGCGGCCTGCGTCCGGTTCGATGACTCTGATATCTGCAGCTGAAGATGGGCCGCTCGGAATCTTTGGCGGTACTTTTGATCCGGTGCACGCGGGCCATCTGCGTACGGGCTATGAGCTGATGCGCGCCCTGCGGCTCGCCGAGCTGCGCTGGATTCCGGTGGGTAACCCGGGCCATCGCGACCCGCCACTGGTATCCGCCGCACTGCGCCTCGAGATGCTGCGAGTGGCCATTTCAGATCAGCCCGGGTTCGTGCTCGATGATCGCGAGATCAAGCGCGGCGGGGTTAGTTACACCATAGATACGTTAAGCGAGTTGCGCGGTGAGTATCCGCAGCGCTCGTTGTGTTTGTTACTTGGTATGGACGCCTTTGTGAGTTTTACCTCCTGGCATCGCTGGCAGGCGATTTTCGCCGTAGCCCATGTGGTCGTCGCGCATCGACCGGGTTGGCAAGCACCGACCACCGGGCCGCTCGCTGCATTGCTGACCGAGCGTGGAGTCGCCGATGTTGCCGAGTTGCATGCGCGCCGTGCAGGCTGCGTTCATGTGCGCAAGGTCACGCCGCTCGAGATTTCTTCGACCGATTTGCGCGAACTGCTGGTGAGCGGTGGCGACCCGCGTTTTCTTGTACCGGAGCCTGTACGCAGCATTATTCTCGAGTCGGAGTGCTATGCTCTCGCGCATGAACGAACGCAGATCCGGCCGTAAGCCCGTCCGCAAGACCACCGCAAAATCCGTACGTAAATCTGCCCCTGGAGCTGCGACCGCGGCAAAGCCACGCAAGCCTCCCGCCGCCAAACCGGTGCAAGCCAGGCATCGACGTCCTTCTGCTGTACCGCCTGCGCTGCCCGTCGTACAGGCTGCGCTCGCCGATATGAAGGCGGTCGATGTGCGCGTGCTCGATGTACGCGGCGTTAGCGACGTCGCCGACTTCATGGTAATCGCGAGCGGCATGTCGGACCGTCACCTGCGTTCAATCGCCGATCGCGTGGTGCAGATGGTCAAGGCGGCCGGTCAGCGACCGCTGGGCGTGGAGGGCGAGCGGCAGGGTGAATGGGTGCTAGTCGATTTGCCGGATGTGATGGTGCACGTGATGTTGCCCCGCACCCGCGAGTTCTATCAGCTCGAGCGTCTTTGGGACGTGCCGCGTCCGGCTGCGCGCGGCCGCGCCTTAGAGCGCATCGCTCGGCCGTAGGTTTTTGATGCGACTGCGCATCATCACGGTCGGCGCCAAGCAGCCGAGCTGGGTAGATGCAGCCGTCACCGACTATCTGCGCCGGTTCAAATCACCGTGGAGAGTGGAGCTGCTCGAGATCGAAGTCGCCACGCGCGGTGCCACACGTAGCGCTGGGACCGCCGTGCGGCGCGAGGGCGAGCGTGTATTGGCTGCCTTGCGTGACCGCGAGCGGGTCATCTTGCTCGACGAAGCCGGGAAATCTTTGAGCACGCGCGAGCTGGCCAGCAAGCTCGAGGCCTGCGCGCGCGAGGCCCCCGATCTGGCCTTGCTAATCGGTGGTCCCGATGGGCATGCGGCTGCGGTGCGCGAGCGCGCCGCAGCGAGTTGGTCGCTGTCGCGGCTCACGCTACCGCACGGACTCACGCGAGTGTTACTAGTCGAACAACTCTATCGCACATATACCTTGGCGAGCGGACACCCTTATCACCGTGACTGAAACCCCCCGCGCCGTAATTTGTCTTGCTTCGATTTCACCGCGTCGACGCGAGTTGCTGCAACAAATCGGCGTGCCGCATATCGTGCAGCCTGCCGATCTCGACGAGAGTGCGCTGCCCAGCGAGACGCCGGCGAGCTACGTCGAAAGATTGGCGCGTGCGAAAGCAGAATGGGTATACGCCGATCGTCTGCGACGCAGTGCGCCCGCGCTGCCGGTGCTCGGTGCCGACACCACTGTCACCCTCGATGGTCTGCTGCTCGGTAAACCCGCTGACGAGGCAGCGCTGATGGCCACTCTCGCGCAGCTCGCTGCGCGTACTCACGAGGTGCTGTCGGCAGTCGCGCTAGTCACGAGCTTGGGCACGCGGTCGGCGGTGTCGCGAACCCATGTGACCTTTCGTGCGATCTGCGAGGACGAAGCCAGGCGTTATTGGGTGAGCGGCGAGGCGCGTGACAAGGCGGGTGGCTACGCTATCCAGGGGCAGGGTGCGGTGTTCGTCGAACGCATCGAGGGCAGTTATTCCGGCGTGATGGGTTTGCCGCTGGCTGAGACGGCCGCCCTGCTGGTCGCCACCGGCGTGGGCGTATGGCACTCTGGGGCATGAGCGCGGAAATCCTCATCAACATCGCGCCCCGCGAGACGCGCGCCGCGCTGCTTGAGGGCGGCGTGCTGCAAGAGGTATTCATCGAGCGGGCGAGTCGACGGGGTCTCGTCGGCAATGTCTACAAGGGCCGGATCACGCGCGTGTTACCCGGCATGCAGGCGGCATTCGTCGAGCTTGGGCTCGCGCGTACGGGCTTTTTGCACGTCAACGATATCGTCAGTGAGGGTACGCATTTCGACGCGCAGCATGTGGCCGCCGCGGGCACCTCCGGCGGACCTTCAGGGCTGCCATCGACGGTCCGTGAAGAGACTGTCGACATCGGCCGTCTGGTCAACCAGGGCGACGACATCGTGGTGCAGGTCGTCAAGGACCCGATGGGCGCGAAGGGCGCAAGGCTGACGACCTTCATTTCTTTGCCGTCGCGCTATCTCGTATTTATGCCGAGTGGTCGCGGGATCGGTATCTCGGCGAAGATCGAAGAAGAGGCCGAGCGGCAACGTCTGCGAGAGACCATGCAGCAAATCGTTGGCGATACGCATCTCGGCGGGTACATTGTACGCACCGCAGCCGAGGGCATCGACGCAAAACTTCTTGCCAGCGATTTCGAGTACCTCGAACGCTTATGGCGTCATGTTCGCGAGCGTTCTTTGCGCGCCGCCGTTGGCGAGCTCGTGCACCAAGATCTGCCGCTTGCGCTGCGCGTGCTGCGCGATGAACTCAGTCGAGGCGTCGAGCGCGTGCTCGTTGATAATGAGCCCGAGCTCGCGCGTCTGCAGCAGTTCGTGCGCGATTTCACGCCGGCGCATGCGCCGCGAATCGAATGGCACGCCAGAGCCCGTCCGATCTTCGATCTGCATGGCGTCGAGGAAGAGATCAATCGCGCGCTCGAGCGTAAGGTTTCTTTGAAGTCGGGTGGTTATCTGGTCATCGATCAGACCGAGTCGATGACCACCATCGACGTCAACACGGGCGGCTTTGTCGGTCATCGCAATCTCGAGGACACTATTTTTCGTACTAACCTCGAGGCGGCGGTGGCGATCGCTCGGCAACTGCGGCTACGCAATCTCGGTGGCATCATAATCATTGATTTCATCGATATGGTCGTCGAGGCCCATCGCGAGCAGGTTCTTGCCGCCTTGCGGCAGTCGCTCTCGGGTGATCATGCACAGACCCAGGTCGCGCCGATCTCGCCGCTGGGACTCGTCGAGATGACGCGCAAGCGTACCCGCGAAAGTCTCGAGCGTCTGCTTTGTGAAAATTGTCCGACCTGCGAGGGTCGTGGCTCGATTCGTTCCGTCGAGACGATTTGTCAAGATATCTTTAGAGAAATCCTCCGACAAGCACGCCAGTTCGATAGCCGCGAATTGTTGGTGCTTGCCCACCAGGATGTGGTCGAACGTCTGCTTGGTGACGAGTCGCCGGTGCTCGCGGAACTCGAAAGCGATATCGCGCGACCCATCCGTCTGCAGGCTGAATCGCTGTACGAGGTGGATCGTTACGATGTCGTCCTCGCCTGATAAGTTCTGCTCGTCGGTGCAGGACAAACCTAGAGTCGCTGCTGTGCAGATGACGAGCGGTCCCGATGTTGCGAGCAATCTCGCCATCGCCGATCGGCTGTTGCGTGTGGCTGCCGATGAGGGTGCCTGCATCGTCGTGCTCCCCGAGAACTTCTCATGTATGGCGTTGAGTGATACCGATCGGCTCGCCATAACCGAGGACGACGGTATAGGGTTTGCGCAGGATGCCATTGCGGCACTTGCGGCGCGTCTCAAGATTTGGGTCATTGCCGGGACGATCCCGCTGCGGGTTCCGGGTGAGCGTCGTGTCGGGGCGGCCTGTCTCGTATTCGACTCGGCAGGCGAGCGACGAGCGCGCTACGACAAGATTCATTTGTTCGATGTCGATGTTCCAGGTCGCGGCGAGTCGCATCGCGAATCGGCCAATTTTCGTCCGGGCACCGAGGTGGTGACGGTCGATACGCCCGCTGGTCGGGTCGGTCTCTCGGTATGCTACGATCTGCGTTTCCCCGAGCTTTATCGACGTCTGAGCGCCGCCGGCGCCGACTGGTTCGTAGTGCCAGCGGCGTTTACCGTGCCCACAGGGCGGGCGCATTGGGAAGTCCTGCTGCGCGCTCGTGCCACCGAAAATCTCGCGGCGGTAGTTGCGCCGGGGCAAAGCGGTTTCCATGCGAGTGGACGCGAGACCTACGGCGACTCGATGATCGTCAATCATTGGGGTGAGATACTCGCCCGGCTGCCACGTGGCGAGGGTGTTGTGACCGCAATCTTTGAGCGTGCGGCCCAGCAAACGGCACGCAGTAGTTTCCCGGCGCTCTCACATCGAACCTTGTTTTGAGATACTGAAGAAGCCATGACTAATACCAAACTTGCACCCGATGCCTTCGGGCTTGCCCGCAGGCTGATCCTCGAACCCGCCGGTCTCGACGAGGGGCACATCGAAAGAGCGCTCCGCTTGGTGCGCGCTTCTGCTATCGATGCTGCTGATGTCTACTTCCAATTTGCGCGGGATGAATCCTGGTCGCTCGAAGACGGCATCGTCAAAGAGGGCAGCGCGAGCATCGAGCAGGGTGTTGGCGTTCGGGCGCTCGCGGGCGAGAAAACCGGTTTCGCCTATTCCGACGAGATTTTGCCATCGGCACTCGAAGAGGCGGCGCTCGCTGCACGGGCGATTGCTGCGGCGGGCCATGCCGGTCGGCAGCTTGTGCTGCGACGCAGCACGGGACATGCCCTTTATTCGGCGCTAGATCCTGTGGGTTCGCTCTCGGACGACGATAAAGTACGTTGGTTGGAGCGCGTCGATCGTGAAACGCGGCGTATCGATCCGTGCATCGTGCAGGTGATGGCATCGCTATCATCCTCTTACGACGTCATTTTATTGGCCGATGCCGACGGCACGCTCGCCGCCGATGTGCGCCCGCTAGTTCGCTTCAATGTTTCGGTGATCGCTGAGCGCGAAGGTCGTCGCGAGGTCGGTTCCTCCGGCATGGGTGGGCGTCACTCGCTCGCCGAACTCGTCGCGGGCGATCGACCATTCGCCCTCGGTCGCGAGGCGGCGCGACAGGCGATCGTAAATCTCGATGCGATCGCGGCGCCTGCCGGCGCAATGACCGTGGTGCTCGGTGCAGGCTGGCCAGGCATTTTGCTGCATGAGGCCATCGGCCATGGTCTCGAGGGTGATTTCAATCGCAAGGGCACGTCGGCATTCAGCAATCGAATCGGCGAGAAAGTCGCCTCAGAGCATTGCACTGTGGTCGACGACGGTACGCTATCGGCGCGGCGCGGCTCGCTCAACATTGACGATGAAGGCACGCCTACGCGATGTACCACGCTGATCGAAAACGGCGTGCTCAAAGGCTATCTGCAAGACAAGATGAACGCGCGATTGATGGGTATGCAGTCGACCGGAAACGGGCGTCGCGAGTCGTTCGCCCACATGACGCTGCCGCGCATGACCAACACCTACATGCGGCGCGGGCGATACGACCCGGCCGAAATCATTGCCTCCGTCGATCGAGGCATCTATGCAGTCAACTTCGGCGGCGGTCAGGTGGACATTACCTCGGGTAAGTTCGTATTCTCGGCGAGCGAGGCCTATCTCGTCGAGAACGGCCGTGTCGGCGCGCCGATCAAGGGCGCAACGCTGGTCGGCAATGGTCCCGATGTACTCACGCGAGTCGCCATGGTCGGCAACGATCTAAAGCTCGACGATGGCATCGGCACCTGCGGCAAGGAAGGTCAGAGTGTGCCGGTGGGCGTTGGGCAGCCGACTTTGCGTATCGATGGTTTGACGGTGGGTGGCACAGGCTAGTCGCCGCAGCACGTGTCAGCATCACCCGCCGCCAGCGCCAGCGTCCCCCGCAGTACGCGCCGCGCCCAGCGCAAAGTTCCGTGCGCTCAGGCCTCTATTTTTCGCAGAATTCTTCGTGCGCGGGCATCGCTCGCCGCAGCGCTGCTATCGAGCAACGTGAGGTGGCCGACTTTACGTCCCGCACGCGCTGATTTGCCGTAGTCGTGCCAGTGCAGTTCGCGTTCGCCGAGAAAGCGCTCGCGCGCGGGTAGTTCACCGATGAGGTTGATCATTGCGGCGTGACCGCGTGCGCGGGTTGAACCCAGCGGCAGGCCGAGTATGGCCCGCAAGTGATTTTCGAACTGACTGGTCGCAGCGCCCTCGATGGTCCAGTGTCCTGAGTTATGTACGCGCGGTGCGGTTTCGTTGGCCACCAAGCGACCCTTATGTACAAAGAATTCGATATTCAGCACACCTTCGTAGCGATAGTGTGTGAGTACGCGACGCAAATAGCTCGCCGCGCAGCGCTGCAGCGACGCATCACCCCAAGGCGCACGCGTGAGTCGCAAAATGCCTTCGCGATGTAGGTTGCGGTTGAGCGGATAGATGATGACTTCGCCCTGCCGATTGCGTGCGCCGATGATCGACACTTCGTAATCGAAGGGCACGAATTCTTCGTAGATGAGTTGCGCGCTCTTCAGGATCGCGAAAGCCCGATGAGCGTCGTCGCGATTACGCACCACTGCCTGGCCCTTGCCGTCGTAGCCCAGGCGGCGCGTCTTGATGACGCCGGGCAGGCCGACCTCGCGCAGCGCACGCTCTAGACTTACTGCGGAGTAGACGGCGGCGTGACGTGTGGTTGGAATCCCAAGTTTCGCAAACAGTTTTTTTTCGGCGATGCGGTCTTGCGACATCGCGAGCGCCGCGAGTGACGGCGCGATTCGCGCCGAGCGACCGAGAGCGCGCAGACTTGAGATCGAGACGTTTTCCCAGTCGAATGTCAACACTTCACTGCGTTGCGCGAGTTCGCGCAGCAATTTTCGATCAGTGAATTCGCCGACTAGACTCGCTGCCACTCGCGCGGCGGGAGTGTCGTCGGAGCGATCGAGAGAAAGAAAGTCGAGACCGAGCGGATAGCCCGCGAGCGCCAGCATGCGCCCGAGCTGGCCGCCGCCCACGATGCCAACGGTTGTCCGCCGGGTCACGGTACACGCGGGTCGGGATGCTCGAGCACGGCTGCGGTCTGCGCCGCACGATGTGCCTTGAGTGCGCGATCGAGCGCTGGATCGGCGAGCGCTAGTATGGCGGCGGCGCTGAGTGCCGCGTTGGTCGCCCCCGCGACCCCTATGGCGAAGGTCGGCACAGGCACGCCCGCCGGCATTTGCACGATCGACAGCAGCGAGTCGAGACCGTGAAGGGTCTTCGATTGCACTGGCACACCGAGCACGGGCAGCGTGGTTTTGGCGGCGAGCATTCCAGGTAAATGTGCGGCACCGCCGGCACCGGCAATGATGACCTTGATGCCGCGCGCCTCGGCCGTGTTCGCATAATCGAACAGCAGATCAGGGGTGCGATGCGCCGAGACCACACGCACTTCGTGAGCGACGCTGAGTTTCTCGAGCGTCTCGGCGGCCGAGCGCAGTGTCTCCCAGTCGGAGCGCGACCCCATGACGATGCCAACCACAGGCTTCATCGACCAAGGATAGCGAAAAAGCCCGTGAAAATCAGCGCAAGTTATCTAGCGCCTTTTCGATTTCGGCGGTATCCAGATCGCGCATAAGTTTACCGATGTACTGCTTTTGACGGACGAGCCCACCGCGGGCCTTGATGCGCCGGGCCGTGCGCACGGCCTCGAGCAGCGTCTCGGGGATTGGCAGCCGCAACAGATCGCTTTCCTTGAGCTTGATCAGTTGCTCCCCCAAGGCCTGTGCCGCATGCGCTGCGCGTTTGCGTGCGCTTTTACTCGGGCGTTCTTCCTCGCTGGGTTCGAGGTCGGCTTCCGGTAGGTATCTGCCATGTCGCGACACGGCTACAATTCTGCCTCATGTCGCAGCAAGTTGATCCCTTGCGCATACCCGAACTCGAAAGAGTGGTGATGCAGGCCCTGGAGACGGCCAAAAAATCCGGTGCCTCGCAGGCTGAGGCCGACGCCAGCCTGTCGAAGGGGCTGAGCGTTACGGTCCGTCTCGGCGAGGTCGAGACCGTCGAATATCAGCGTGATCGCGGCCTCGGCATCACCGTCTATTTCGGCACGCGCAAAGGTTCGGCAAGTACGGCAGATCTCGGCGACGAGTCGGTGCGTGAAACGGTCGCCAAGGCGTGTGCCATTGCGCGCCACACCGCACTAGATGCCTGCGCGGGTCTCGCCGATCCTGAACTGCTCGCGCGTGACTTCCCCGATTTGCAACTCGATTTCCCATGGGAGATTACGCCTGATGTGGCGGTGGTTTTGGCGCGCGAATGCGAGGCGGCGGGGCTCGCCGTCGACATGCGAGTCGGTAACTCCGAAGGTGCTAGTGTGGGCAGTCAGCGCGGCGTCCGCGTCTACGGTAATAGTCACGGCTTTCTGGCGGGCGATTGCGCATCGAGCCATTCTTTGAGCTGCGTGCTGCTTGCGCAGGCGGGCGAAGACATGCAGCGCGACTATTGGTATTCCTCGACGCGCGATCCCAAAGATCTTGAAGATGCTGTAAGCATCGGTCGGCATGCCGCCGCACGGGCGATCGCCCGGTTGGACGCACGCCGACTGCCGACCGGCAAGGCTGCGGTGCTGTTCGCTCCCGAAGTGGCGCGCGGTTTCATTGGTCATTTCATTGGTGCGATTCGCGGCGGTGTGCAGTACCGCAAAGCGAGCTTCCTGCTCGGCGCGGCGGGGCAACAGCTGTTCCCGAGTTGGGTACAGATGCATGAGCGGCCGCGGCTACCCAAAGCTTTTGCCAGTGCGAATTGGGATAGCGAGGGCGTGGGTACGCAGGATCGCGAGTTGGTGCGTGACGGCGTGGTCGACGGCTATCTGCTCGGCAGCTACAGCGCGCGCAAACTCGGTTTGCGCAGCACCGGCAATGCCGGTGGCCTGCATAATCTTTTGATCGATCCCTCGGCTGGTGCGCCCGATCAGGCGGCGCTGCTGCGGCAGATGGGCAAAGGCCTGCTAGTTACCGAACTCATGGGGCAGGGCGTGAATGGTGTGACCGGCGATTATTCGCGCGGCGCCAGCGGCTTCTGGGTGGAAGGTGGCGAACTCGCTTATCCAGTCCACGAGATCACCATCGCCGGTAACCTCAAAGAGCTTTACCCCAACGTGGTCGCGATCGGTGGCGACATCGACATGCGCGGCGGTATTCGCATGGGCTCGCTGCTGGTCGACGGGTTCACGATCGCGGGCGAGTGAGGCACTAGCCGCCGGTCAGGCGACTGAGCACCTCACGATACTTTTCGCTGGTTCGCCGAGTGATTTCCTCGGGCAGGCGTGGCCCCGGCGCTTTTTTGTTCCAGTCCAGCGTCTCGAGATAATCGCGCACGAACTGCTTGTCGAATGATGGTGGGCTGATGCCGATGCGATAGGTGTCGACGGGCCAGAAGCGCGACGAGTCCGGCGTCAACACTTCGTCGATCAGCACCAACCGGCCTGTGGCATCAACGCCAAATTCGAACTTAGTGTCGGCGATGATGATGCCGCGCTGGCGCGCATGCGCCGCCGCAAAATCGTAGAGCGCGAGCGAGGTATCGCGGATCTGCGCAGCGAGTCGCGCGCCGATCAAAGATTCGACTTCGGCGAAGCTGATGTTCTCATCGTGCTGACCCACCGGCGCCTTGCTGGCCGGCGTAAAGATGGGCTGCGGCAGACGTTCGGCGAGTTGCAACCCCCCGGGCAGCGGAATGCCGCAGACTGCGGCGCTGCGCTGGTAGTCCCTCCAGGCAGAGCCGATCAGGTATCCGCGGACCACGGCCTCGACCGGCAGCGCCTTGAGTCGACGCACGACGCTTGCACGCCCCACGAGCAAGGCGCGCTCATCGGCATCGAGATTGAGCTGTGCGAGGCTCATGCCCGACAAGTGGTTGGGTACGATGGCCGTGGTGTGCCGAAACCAGAAATCGGAAATTTTGGTGAGCACGCGGCCTTTGCACGGGATGGGATCGGGCAGGACCACGTCAAAAGCAGACAGCCGGTCGGTGGTGACGATGAGCATGCGCTCGGGGTCGACCTCATAAATATCGCGTACCTTGCCCGTATGCAGGCGACGCAGGTGCCGCAGCGCCGTGGTGTGCACCGTCTGGATCTCGTCCACTTCGGGGTCTCGCTGTCTCCGGCGGGCTGCCGGGGGTTGCTAGTATTGCAGTATGGAGTGGGGCGGGAAACTCGTGGGTGGAGCCTTGGGCTTCCTGCTGGGAGCCTGGGTCGGTGCCGCGCTGGGCGTGATCGGCGGTCATCTCGTCGATGATCGCCTCGGTTCGACGCGCAACTCCAAACCGCCACCGCTGCGCAAGCCCGCGCGCCCAAGCAAAATCTACCACGTCGAAGATACCGATCCCGTCGCCGCGCAGGGCAGCGATACCGGCAGCGAGCTTGATACCGATGAGGGGCCGTCGGTCGAAAATCCCGAGGCTGTTGCCAAGCAGTTTTTCCAAATGACCTTTGAAGTGATGGGTTACGTCGCCAAGAGCGATGGGCGAGTCTCAGAAAGTGACATCCGCGCCGCCCGCGCGGTGATGAGGGACTTCGCACTGGATGACGCGCAAGTGGCGCGCGCCATCGCCAGCTTCAATGTTGGCAAGCAGACCGAGTACGACACCGAGCGTACCGTGATGTCGTTGCGCCGCACCTGCGCCGGGCGACCCGATCTGCTGCGTACCTTCCTCGAAATTCAGGTGCGCGCGGCCATCGGCGGCTCGGATTTGCAGGGTCCGTCGCGTCCGCTGCTCAATCGCGTTGCCGCAATGCTCGGCGTGGGCGGCCTCGAGTTTGCACAGCTCGAGACTTTGCTGCGTATTCGTTATCGTACGCGTGGTAAGCGCGGTGAGGCTGCGGACTGGAATCGTGCAGCCGATGGCGGCGCGACGCTCGATTCCGCAGGCCCCTCGCAACGCCAGAGTTCCAGCGGCGGCGCCCACGGCCCTTCGACGAGCGGCGCACGCATGACGCTGCAAGAGGCGTATCAAGTGCTCGGCGTGTTGCCGGGTGCTCCGATGCCCGAAATCACCAAAGCGTATCGTCGGCAGTTGTCGCGGCATCACCCCGACAAGCTGAAGGCCAACGGTTTGCCCGAGTCCATGCTCAACTTCGCCCAGGTGCAGACGCAGCTGGTCATCGAAGCGTTCAACATCCTTCGCGAATCACAGGGAGAAGCTCCTTGAATCAGTCTCGTCCGGCGTGGATTGCGCCGTCGATCCTTGCCGCGGACTTTGCGCGCCTCGGCGCCGAGGTCGATGCCGTACTCGCTGCGGGCGCTGATCTCATTCACTTCGATGTGATGGATAACCATTACGTCCCAAACCTCACCGTGGGTCCGCCCGTTTGCGCAGCGCTGCGCAAATACGGCGTGACCGCACCGATCGACGTGCACTTGATGGTGCGGCCGGTTGATCGACTGGCAACCGACTTTGCCAAGGCGGGTGCGACCTGGATCACTTTCCATCCCGAGGCTAGCGAGCATGTTGATCGCACCATCGCGTTGATTCGCGAGCACGGCTGTCGGCCAGGACTCGTACTCAATCCGGCAACGCCGCTCGGCTGGCTCGATCACACCCTCGATCAGCTCGATATGGTGCTTTTGATGTCTGTGAATCCGGGTTTTGGCGGACAGCAATTCATTTCGAGCGTGCTCGACAAATTACGCGCGGTGCGCGAACGCATCGCAGCCTCGGGGCGCGACATACGGCTCGAGATCGACGGTGGGATCAAGGTAGACAACATCGGCGCCGCTGCCGCAGCGGGCGCCGATACTTTTGTCGCCGGGTCGGCAATCTTTGGTAGCGCCGACTATGCGGCGACGGTGTGCGCCATGCGCGGGGCCATCGCTACCGCTGCAGGCTGAGCGGCGGCTGTCGCTCCGAGCAAACGCGTCGGTCGCAGACCGAGAATCACTGTCGTCTTGCCGCACGCACGCAGCGTGCCTTGTTCTACGAGCGCGTGCAGCACGCGGCCCTCCGTTTCGCGCACGCAGCCGACGAGGCGGGCGAGTTCTTGACTCAACACGCGAATCTGCATGCCTTCCGGATGCGTGAGTGCGTCGGGCTGTTCGCTAAAGTTCGCCGAGTGCCCGCAAGGTGCGACCGCTGACATCGATAAAGGCGAGATCGTGCAGTTTGCGCGTGGCCCGCTCGAGCCGTGCGGCGAGCTGCGCTACGAGTTCGAGCGCAAGCACCGGATCGGATGCCGCGACTTGCCGGAAGCGCGAATAGACCATCTCGGCGATTTCGCTGCGGCTAAGCGCGCCCGTAGGCGCCGCGACCCAGGGTGGAATCGAGCAGGCCTGTTTCACCAAATAATTCACCCTTGCCAAGGTAGGCGAGAACCAGTTCCTTGCCATTCTCGTCATCGATCAGTACTTCGACTGAGCTGGCGATCGCGTAGAGGAGTTCATCCGGTGCCTCCCCCAAACGAGTGAGCAGCGCACGCGACGGAACCACGCGTCGCGGTCATTTCTCAAGAGAGCGCTGCATCGGAGTTACCGCGGTGCGTGGCCTCGCGCTGAGGTGGATCCTGGGGGGCGCGCCTTGCGTCAATCAGAGCCAGTAGCTAGTGGTGGTCATGACGCGCGCGGTTACGCGCATCGCAGATTGCACACGAGGGGAAAGCTCGGTACCGCCAGCCGCACGAGCGGCCGCACCATGCGCCATCTCGTCGGCACGCATCTGCTCGAGTACGGCACGACTGCGGGTATCGCCCGCCGGCAGCTTCTCGAGGTGCGAGTCAATATGCCCTTCCACCTGACGCTCGGTTTCGCTGACGAAGCCGAGACTGATCGCATCGCCGGCCGCGGCCGCAGCCGCGCCGATGGCGAACGACCCTGCATACCAGAATGGGCCGAGCACACTCGGTCGCGAACCGAGTTCGTGCAGGCGCTGGTCACACCAGGCCAAGTGGTCAGCCTCTTCGCGAGCGGCCCGCAATAGCATATCGCGAACCTCTGGTCGCCGTGCGAAGATCGCCTGGCCGTTATACAAGCCTTGGGCGGCAACTTCGCCGGCATGGTTGACGCGCATGAGGCTGGCCGACTCGCGCCGTTCCGCTGCCGAAAGCGTGGCTTCGTTCGCGCCCGGGACGCCGGCGGGCCTGGGGACGGGCCGCGTCGCCGTCGGGGTCGTAAACACGGCCCGGAGAGCGCGGTCCACGCTGACGAGCAGGTTGTCGATGGGGCTATCGGTGACCATTTCAAAATTATAGCTGACGCCGGCGGTACAACTTGAGGCT
>Ga0208048_1001051_pt1 | contig 14539 bp, 14 predicted proteins | sample Malawi_45m_30L_FD_184163 | JGI IMG/M metagenome (GOLD analysis project Ga0208048, IMG submission 184163) | Freshwater microbial communities from Lake Malawi, Central Region, Malawi to study Microbial Dark Matter (Phase II) - Malawi_45m_30L... | ecosystem: Environmental > Aquatic > Freshwater >...
ATCCCCGCTTCGCAAGCAAGTGTGATTGCGATGTTGGAGCCTGTGATTGCTGGCGGAATTGCCTGGTTGGTTTTAAGTGAGGCGCTTACGCCACTTCAGATAATTGGTGGCGCTACAGTCTTAGCAGGAATCTATTTGACCGAACTATCTCGTGTCGGAGCAGATAACTAAAGCAGTGTTATAGCTGTTGCGCCATATCAACAAAGCGCGAGAAGTGCCCTTGGAATGCAACGGTTACTGTTTTCGTTGGTCCATTACGATGCTTGGCGACAATAAGATCTGCTTCGCCTTGACGAGGAGAGTCACGCTCATAGACATCTTCACGATGAAGCAAGATCACCATATCGGCATCTTGTTCGATAGAGCCTGACTCACGGAGATCCGAGAGCAGCGGACGCTTATCTGCGCGTTGCTCAGGTGAACGATTGAGCTGTGAGATAGCTACAACAGGGCAATCGAGCTCCTTCGCAAGAAGTTTTAATTGTCGAGAGAATTCCGAGACCTCTTGCTGACGATTCTCCACTCGCTTGCCGCTGGTCATCAACTGCAAATAATCGATGATGACGAGCTTGAGATTATGCCGCTGTTTCAAGCGTCGGGCTTTGGCGCGAATCTCCATGATATTGAGATTGGGTGAATCATCAATAAAGAGCGGAGCATTAGAAATATCACCTACACGACGAGCAAGTCGCGTCCATTCATCATCACTCATCGTTCCTGAACGCATATTTTGCAGGGGCACTCGCGCTTCAGCAGAGAGCATACGCATCGTGATCTCGCTCTTGCCCATTTCTAGTGAGAAGATGACTGAAGTTAAGCCATGTTTTATCGAGGCATTACGCGCTAGATCCAAACCAAGCGTTGATTTACCGATTGCAGGGCGAGCAGCAAGGACCACCATATTTCCTGGGTGTAAACCATTGGTCAATTCATCGAGATCTTTAAAACCGGTAGGTACGCCGGTGAGTTGGCCATCGCGAGCGCCAATTGCTTCAATCTCATCGAGCGTTCCAGGAAGGAGCGTGCTTAGTTGTTGATAATCCTCACTCACGCGCCGTTCAGTGACTGCATAGACCTCGGCTTGAGCAACATCAACTGCATCGTCGACATCGCCTTCGCTCGAATAACCTATTTGAACAATCTTCGTTCCCGCTTCAACGAGACGACGTAAGATTGCGCGCTCACGGACAATCTTTCCGTAATATCCCGCATTTGCAGCGGTGGGAACTGAGGCGATGAGCGTATGTAAGTATGGTGCGCCGCCAACTCGCGTGAGATCACCATTCCGGGTTAATTCAGCGGAGACTGTGACTGCATCGACAGGTTCACCGCGGCCATAAAGATCAAGGATTGTCTCGAAAATTGTTTGATGAGCGGGGCGATAGAAATCATTTCCTCGAAGTGTTTCAACAACATCAGCAATTGCATCTTTGCTCAGCAACATGCCGCCAAGAACGCCTTGTTCTGCAACAGTGTCATTAGGTGGAACGCGTTCAAAGCCATCGCCACGTTGCGGAAGTTCAGCAACTGACATATGACACCTCCACGAAGAGTTCCGATGCGACTTCTCTCTGCGTGACTATAGAAGTACCCGGTGACATTGCCAGTGAGGGTGTGGGGCTAGGTGTTGGAGGGGATGTGGGAAAGGGCGCCTTCGCTGTTGACGGCCTGTGGATGGGATGGGGAGAACTCGCGCCAAACCCTGAACTACCCGCAGAAATAGCCGCTCTCACTTGTGGAGAGAGAAAAAAAGCGCCATCTCACCTATTGAACAGGGCGCAGAGAACAGAGCGCAGAGTGCAGAAAAGAGCAGGGCCCCCGAGAAATCTCGAGGGCCGTTAGCTAACGAATCTTCTCGTTACGCAGGAACTACCTCTACTGCAACATTTGCCGAGACATTTGATGCGAGGGAGATCTTCACGACATGGCGACCAAGGCTCTTGATATGGCCATTGGTCTTAATGCGATGGCGATCGAGTTCGATGCCGGTTGCTGCCTTAACGGCGAGCGCAATATCTTTTTCAGTTACTGAACCAAAGAGGCGACCTGCGCTACCTACCTTTGCGCCCACTGTGATGCCAGCACCTTCGAGCGATGACTTAATCTCACGAGCATGCTCGACATCGCGGATTTCGCGCGCCTTACGTGCACGGCGGATTGAGGAGATCTGCTTCTCGCCGCCAAGTGACCAAGCAATTGCCTTGCCACGTGGAATAAGGAAGTTACGGCCAAAGCCATCTTTGACTGTAACGACATCTCCAGGATGTCCAAGGCCAGCTACCTCTTGAGTAAGGATGAGTTTCATTAGTAGTTCACTCTTCCTTAGCGAGCCGTCGAGGTGTAGGGAAGAAGCGCCATCTCGCGTGCATTTTTGATTGCACGTGCCAATTCGCGCTGCTGTTGGACACTTACTCCCGTGATGCGGCGGGAACGAATCTTCCCGCGATCAGAGATAAAGCGACGGAGCAGATTTGTATCTTTGTAATCGATGTAATCAAGTTTGTCGAGAGGATTTGGCTTCTTCTTAAATGGCTTGAGCTGCGCTGCAGCTTTGCCTCGAGGGGCCTTTCCCTTTTTCTCTTTGAATCCCATTCTTATTTCTCCTTATAAATATCTGATATTTGGTTTAGAACGGAGGTTCGTCGTTAGCGCCGACTGGTGAACCCCAGGAACCTGATGCGGCCCAAGGATCGTCGTTGCCTCCGCTACTTGCTCCGCCAGCGCTTGAACCAGCGCCTGCTCGGTTGGTCTTTGATACTTTGGCAGTTGCATTGCGTAGCGATGGACCGACTTCGTCGACCTCAATCTCGTACACAGTGCGCTTCTCGCCCTCTTTTGTCTCATAGGAGCGTTGCTTTAAACGTCCTTGGACGATAACTCGCATTCCGCGGGTAAGTGATTCGGCAACATTTTCGGCTGCTTGACGCCAAACATTGCAAGAGAGATAGAGCGAATCTCCATCTTTCCATTCATTTGTTGCCTTATCGAGGTAACGCGGTGTTGAAGCGATGCGAAACTTCGCAACCGCTGCACCGTTTGGTGTAAAGCGTAATTCTGGATCGTCAACTAAATTGCCGACGATGGTGATTACTGTATCTCCAGCAGCCATCTGTATACCTTCTTCTCTATCTACTCGTAGTGGATTTGATTCTTATTTACTTACCGGGACGGATTACTTTGGTGCGAAGCACTGCTTCATTGAGATTGAGTTGGCGATCCAACTCTTTGATCGCTGCCGGTTCGCATTTCATATCAACGACTGCGTAGATGCCCTCAGGCTTCTTTGCAATCTCAAATGCCATTCGGCGTCGACCCCAAATATCGAGACGATCTACTGAACCACCAGAATCCTTGATGATTTTGAGATATGTCTCTAGTGAAGGAGCAACGGTCCGTTCCTCAAGATCTGGGTCGAGGATGACCATCATTTCGTAACGTCGCATAATCCCAACCTCCTCTGGACTAAACGGCTACGGTCGTTCCGTAGCAGGAGGGTTATTGCGTTGGGCGTAATCTATCGCCCCCCAGCGACACGGGCGAAATCCCTGGGGAGGGCCGTAGGCTCCACCTGTGGAGATTCGCCAAATTTCAAGCGCGGAGCACCAGGCATTCCTTATATATAGGAGCGAACTCGACCCCTCTTTCCTCCAATCCCCCTCATGGGGCGAGGTGAAGAAGGGGGCCTGGCGTTATCACTCCATCGGATTCTTTGCGGGCTCGACCGAGCAGGAGCTCATCGGCGCCGCCTTGATCCTCGCTCGGAAGGCTCCGAAAATAAATAAATACTTCTTCTATATCCCTGAAGGTCCGACACTTCCTGCCGATAAGTACGAGAGCGCACTCCCATTGCTCACTGAATACGCCAAGGCGCAAGGGGCATTCGCACTTCGTATTGGACCTATGATCATTAAATCGCGTTGGGAGTCAGATCTCATTAAAAGTGCGCTCGCCGATGAGAGCGCCACATCGCTTAATCAGATCACGCCCTCTTACATCAATCCGGTAGCGAAAAGTTTGCAGGGCGTTCTACTCAAGGCGGGCTTTCAACTAAGTGGCGATGATCCCGAAGGTTTCGGAGCGGGACAACCACGGTTCCTGTATCAACTCCCAATAAAAGATAAATCGCGAGATCAATTACTTGCGGGGTTTAATCAACTCTGGCGAAGGAATATTAAGAAGAGCGAGAATGAAGGGGTTCGCGTTCGAATAGGTACTCGCGATGACCTTGGTGAATTTCATCGAATCTATCTTGAGACAGCTACTCGAGATAAATTCACTCCTCGTCCACTCTCCTATTTTCAGCAAATGTGGGATGCATTTAATCAAGATAGTAGTGAGCCAGAACTCGTATTATTCCTCGCAGAATGGAATAGCCAAGTTATAGCTGCATCTATTTATATCGAATTGGGATTTCATTCCTGGTACCTCTATGGCGCATCCAGCACTGAAGGTCGCGAAGTTCGGCCAAGTAATGCGATTCAGTGGGCAATGATGGAGCGATCACTTCAAAAGGGTGCATATACATATGACCTGCGCGGAATCACTGCGACTCTTGATAAAGAGAACCCTCATGTTGGGCTACTCCAATTCAAAGTAGGTGTTGGTGGGCGCGCAGTTGAAGTGATGGGCGAGTGGGATTACTCCATTAATCCCCTGCTCTACAGAGCCTTTCGTGCATATCTGAATAGACGGTGAGAAGATAACTCCATGAGCGGACTGACTCTTCATGTAGATGGCGAACGTTGGCGCCACCACATCGCTCACTATGTAGCACGCCATCAAGGCGATCTGATCCCAGTGATAAAAGGAAATGGTTACGGATTTGGGATTCCAACTCTTGCCCGTGAAGCCTTATCCTTCGAGGCAGAATGTGTTGCATGTTATAGCGCCGAGGAAGCAGCGGTGATTCGCTCCCAATTTCAAGGAGATGTCTTACTGCTCGCGCCACAGCAAAGCCTCGAGGAAAAATGGGTAATCCATACGATTGCCCCTAACTCAGAAGAGTTCTTAGAGCAAAAACCTGCACGATTCGTTATCGAAATGCTCTCCCCCGTGAAACGACATGGTTACTTACCAACTGATATCGCTCATGCAATCACGAAATTCACTTCAATTGGAAGTTGTGAAGGGCTTGCGATTCATTTACCAATTAATCAGAAGAGTTCAATAACTACATGGATAAATAATCAACTTAATGAGCTTGGCCGTCTGGGAATTTCGCCAAAGCAATATCAAAACTCTATTTGGATATCCCATATCACTGCAGAAGATTTGATTGCATTGAAGAAGCAGTGGCCGGGAATTCGTTGGCGAGTGCGAGTAGGTACGGATCTATGGCTTGGAGCGCGAACTTCTCTCACTGCGAACGCGACGGTCGTAGATCGACATCGAATTGCCGCTGGTGAGCGGGTTGGATACCGCCAGAACAGACCAGGCGCTGGTTGGCTCATCGTGGCAACAGGTGGCACTAGTCAAGGAGTTGGATTAGAAGCGCCAGCACGGGATCTGAAGTCGCTCGTCAAATCGATCCTTCGATTCTTTGGATGGAGCCCCAGCCCTTACAGCTGGAACGGTAAATCACTAGCTCTAATTGAAGCTCCGCACATGCATAATTCACTTCTCTTCCTTAAAGGCGATAGCGCCCCGGAGATTGGTGAGGAAATCGGCTTAAATGTTCGCTTCACTATTACGACTTTTGATGAAATCGTTTTCGAGTAGATAGAGCGCATATCCCGCAAGCAGCAATAATGTCGTTATTCGAAAGAGCGTTATAGAGATGTAAGTGCTGTTAGCGATTCCGCTACCTTCACCTAAGACAGTGAGAATGTGGCGCCAAATACTAAATTGGTAGAGGAGTTCTCCGCCCTGCCAGAGTACGAACAATCCAAGAAAGGTTCTAGTTTTTGGAAAGTAAAGTATCGCTACTACCGTTAACCAAATCACATATTGTGGCGAGTACACCTTATTTAAGGTGAAGAAAATGACTGAGACTAAGAAGATATTCCCCAATAAGTCATCTCGGTATCTATACGAACATCCGATTAGCAGCGCAAGAATAATTGGAGCAGCAATCCAATTGAGGTGAGATATCCAAGATCCCTGCATGGAGATTAAATACCAAATCGAGCCGAAATCTACCTCTCGCTCAAAATTGAAGCGATAGAACTTGAACCAGCCATCGAATTGCACCACCAAGATAGGAATGTTAATTCCTGCAGCAGAGATGAGTAGCCCCTTGAGAAATTGCCTTTGTGCAAATCGATTGTGGGCAAGAAAAAGTACTATCGGAAGAATATAAATAATTGGGAAGAACTTGAAGAAGATGCTGATTGAAAGTAGAACCCCAGCAAACGTATAACGACCGCGCCCTACAAATACCAGTGAAAGCACCAACGGTGCGACCGCCCATAGATCCCAATTGATGAAGAGCGCTGAAATTACAGCTGGGGCAAGTGCAAAGAGAAATCCATTTTTACGATCTAATTTCGATAATTGAAAAACGACTATCGCATAAGCACAAGAAAGTGCGAAGAGATTCCATCGAAAGAATTCCAGTAAACCTGCAGATCCATCCTTAGTTAAAAGTGAGATCAGCCAAATTCCAAGCCCTGAGAGAACTGGATACTCCAATGATCTTGCCCCAGACCCGTAGGGCCATGCATCAGTGGCGAAGTTTCGCGCGTCATACAACGGAGTTAAATCGGTATAACAACCTTGTAGATAAACATCTGGTGTAAGCCAACCCACCGAGATACATCGAAAGAATTTAAAATAGCTAACTGCAAGTGCAAGTGTGGCGACTACAAGCACGCTCCAGGAAAATGAGCGCGTCCGCATTAATTTCCAGATTTAGTGGGAGTTGGTGAGGCTGATGCACTCGCGCTTGGTAGCGGGGCAGGAACCTCGACATCTTCAAAACCTGGAGGCTTGGGAATGATGTTATAAACCGAGCCATCGGCGAGCGCATCTTCGCCAATAAAGACTGGCTCTGGGAAATCTAATTTGGGTTCCCCCTTCAACGCACCTTTCATGAACTCTGTCCAAATCCGAGCGGGGAAAGAACCGCCAGTAAGGGTCCGCATCCCTCCGATGCCGCGCAAGGATTCAGTCGCATCATCGCGATAAAAGGCAACTGATGCAGCAATCTGTGGGGTGTATCCGTTCCACCATGCAGAGCTATTCTCTTGACTGGTTCCAGTCTTTCCCGCCGCTGGACGTCCGAGCTTGTTCGCGGCAAATCCCGATCCAAATTTCACAACGCTTGCCAGCGAGTAGGTGAGATCTGCCATTACCTCTTTCGAAAATACCTCTTGCCCTTGTGGCTTTGCCTTGTACAGCACGCCACCGTTTCGATTGATTACCTCAACAACCAAGAAAGGTTTTGCATACACCCCTTCAGCAGCAAATGTGGCATAGGCATTTGCAACATCTATTACCCGTGGACTTGCAACACCCAAGACTACAGAGGGAGTTGGCACCATCTCCACTGTTGTCGGAATTCCTGCGCGCCGAGCAGCGTCAATCACTTTGTCTGGACCTACCGCAATACCTAACGGTACATAAACTGTATTAACCGACTTCTCTGTCGCCTCTAACAGGGTGAGGTTCTTAAATGATTTCTTCCCGTAATTAGCAACTTCATAGGGCTTGCCATTGTCATCAAAAGTCTGAGGGGAACGTCCATCCCAGACGGTATCGATAGATATTCCCGCCTCTAATGCAGCAATCAAAGCAAATGGTTTAAAACTAGATCCTGCTTGAGTAATTCCCTGAGTGGCATTATTTAATTGCCGTTCCACATAATCTTTTCCACCATACATCGCAAGAATTGCTCCAGTGCCGGGACGAACTGCGGCAAGACCAATGTGCAAATCATCTGGCGCCTCTTTTGGACCCTCTTTTTCAACCGCGAGTACCGCTGATTCTTGAGCTTTCTTATTGAGCGTTGTCATTACCCGAAGGCCACCAACCATTAACTTCTCATCAGAGAATCCAAGTTTATTAAGCTCCTTTTGCACTGCAGAAACTAAATAGCCCTTCGGACCTGCCAGAATTCCAGTCTTTGATCGAGAGAGAACTCTTGGCATCTCGAGGTTCTCCAATAACTTCTTGTCGCCCCAACCAGCCGAGACCATGCCACGAATGGTGTAGCGATAGCGTGCTGCCAAACGCTCAGCATTTCCCTCGCGCAAGCCCGGATCGTAATAACCAGGTGACCGTAGTACCGATGCAAGCACAGCCGATTGGCGGAGAGTTAAATCTCGAACGCTCTTACCAAAATAGAGCTGTGATGCCGTTTCGACACCATAAGCACCACGACCAAAATAAATGGTGTTGAGATAACTTTCGAGAATCTCATCTTTAGTCATAATGTTCTCAAGCTTGATCGCTATGATCAACTCACGGATTTTCCTCTTAATTGTTTGATCTGGAGTAAGAAAAGCAGTTTTTGCATATTGCTGCGTGATAGTAGAACCGCCTTGAACACTTCCTCCTCGCGCCATATTAAATAGCGCTCTGATAATTCCAGTTGGGCTTATTGCAAGTTCGCTATAGAAATTGCGATTTTCGGCTGCAAGTACTGCATGGCGCAGATCAAGGGGAATCTTTCCTAATGGAACGCTCGTTCGATTTTGCGCTCCGATTCGCGCAAACTCACTCCCATCGTCATACGTCAAAATTGTCGCTTGACTTGTCACGTATGCATTTGGATCAGGAATCTGTACGGTGAAATATGAAAAGACCAACAACACTGAGCCGGCAAAGAAACCAAGACCCCCCATGAAGAGCGCCCAACGGAGCGCTAAGCGCTTTCGCGAGACTTTCCGCCCCGAGCGTTGTTTTGCCATAAGAGTAGGTTACTAATTAACGAGCAAAATCCTCATCCTCAAGGGTACGCACTCGTCGAGGTGGCTTGCGCGTACGCCCATCACCCAATAAATATGAGGTGTGGAGATGATTCCAGCGACACCGTTGGCAAATTTCGACAACATAGACTCGGAACTCGCCATGTTCATTCTCAAGTTCCTCTAACTCTTTACTTGATTTCAAGCGACCCGAGTATTGCCCAAGTTCATCGCCAAAAATGTAATTGAGCTCGACTAATTTCTCTCTCCTGCACAGGGGGCAATCTCGATCTGTCTCTTCACCATGAAACTTCGCAGCCTTGAAAAGATACGGGTCGGCGTCTGTGGGATCACTTGTGGTGCCGTGAAAAGCGTATTTCAAAAAGTTCAATATCGTGGTCCGCTTCTGCAAGGAATAATCGATTATCGAACGTTTCGACCACATGGGATAAGGGTAATCGGAAAAAAGGCTCTAGGCTTTCGGACATGTCCTTGCCGCATTTTGGTCGATTCTGGCGATTGATTGCCGTGCGCTGGATGGGCCAAGGCACAGACGGTCTTTATCAAAGCGCGCTCGCTGCTTTCTTACTCTTCTCTCCTGAGCGTGCCGCGAGTGCACAGGCAGCCGCCGTCGCGTTCGCTGTAGTTCTACTTCCATACTCACTCATCGGACCAGTTGTTGGAACTGTATTGGATAAATTTTCAAGAAGGCAGATTATCTTTTTTGCTAACAATTTACGGGCTCTGGTCTTGATATTTGTTGCTTGCGTCTTACTCCTTGGCAATACTGGAATTCTTCTCACATTTACCGTTCTGGTTTCCTTTGGAATCAATCGACTCATTCTTGCCGGTCTCTCCGCCGCTACACCGCGCTTAGTTAGTCCGGAAAATTTGATTGGTGCAAATGCTCTGAGCGTCACTGGCGGCACCATTGCAATTGTCCTTGGCGGAGGGGTGGGAGTTGGACTTCGACAAATCTTCAATTCGGTGGCAGATCCCGATCAGGCTGATTCACTATTGGTAATAGTTGCGGCTGTTGGCTATTTCATTGCAGCGCTCCTTGCTTTACGTGCTAAGAGAGATGAATTTGGCCCAGAACCACATGTGGTTGCACCGGCCTGGTATGAAGGCTTTAACGAAATGCGTGAAGGTTTTAGATACCTTACAGAGCGCACTACAAGTTTTATCGCAATAGTGGTTGTTGCGATACAAAGAGGTGGGCTCACTGCTCTTACCTTGATGGCGTTGATACTTGAACGTAACACCTTTAATGATGCTGACAATCCAGATGCGGGATTGGGTGGCTTTGCTTTTGCACTCGTGCTTTCAGGTGTAGGAATCATGCTTGGTGCAATCATCACCCCAGCAGCGACGCGAATCATCAATCGCTACACCTGGAGTCGATACTCGATGGTTGCCGCTGCAATCATGCCTATAGTCTTTGCTCTGACTCTCAATGAGATCACATTGATACTTATGGGATTCTTCACTGGAATGGCTGGCCAGGCAGTAAAGGTCACTAACGATGCCATCGTGCAACAAACGACGAGTGATATATATCGAGGGCGTGTCTTTGCTGTTTATGATGTAATTGTCAATGCAGCAATAGTTTCTGGCGCACTACTTTGTGCCGCTTTCTTACCTACGAGCGGGTTAACTCGAACTGTTCCGATTGGCATTTGCATCGCTTATCTCTTTGCAGCCTTGGCTCTTATGAATAAGCGCATATTCAAGTAATCTATCGCGATGAGAAAAATTCTTGGCCCAATCCTCCTTGCCATATCAATGATTGTTCTATCGAGCTCCATTGCTCAAGCTGCCATCAGTGAAGCTGACGCGAAGTACGCTCAATTAGCCGGAAAGGCCACTCAGGAATTCTCTACAGCAATCGGTAATTGGGGCGACACCTACCAGGGCGCTCCAGACAAAGTTAACTCTGCGGAATATCGAAATTGGATGAAAAAGGCCCAGGCTGCCGATAAGGCAGTAAAAGTTACGCTCACAAATTTCTCAAAGATCAAAGTGTCGGCAGGATATAAGAGTTCTGATGCAAGCTTAAGAAAATTTATCAAGGCTTACAACAACGCAATCGACTTGTATGCGCCAGCAATAAAGAAGAATGATCGAAAATTGGTGAAGAAAGCGAACGATGCGCTAATGGCTGCAACCACACTCTTTACTAATTGGGGAAATGAATTTGCGAAGGATACTTCTCGTTTAGCTCAATGAAAGCGGTTTGATTAATCCACTTTCTTCTAATTCATTCCACACAGAGTCAGCAATCTCCACATCGAAATCTGCGACATTAGCCCGTAACTCCGCCGAGTTTCGTGAACCAGTAAGTACGGTCATAACGGCTGGATGGCGAAGTGGGAATTGGATTGCTGCTGCAGTCAACGAGACTCCGCGCTTAGCGAGAAAATCCTTTATGGCAATTGCACGGTCAAGAAGGTCATCGCTGACCGGTGCATAGTTATACGCAGCTCCCTTTACAGGGTTGGCCAAGACTCCAGAGTTGTAAACGCCCCCGATGATCATCGATACATTCTTCTTCAGCGCAAGTGGAAATAGCTCTTCCTGCGCCTCTTGATCAAGAAGGGTGTAACGACCAGCAATCAATGCACAATCAAGATCAGTCTCCTTCATCACTGCCACCGATGGAGCGCAGAGATTTAAACCCATTCCAACAGCCTTGATGATCCCCTGGGAACGATAACTATCTAGTACTGGATAAGCTTCACGGAGAGTTTGCTCCAAATAATCTTCACAATCATGTAAGAGCACCATGTCCACATGGTCCAAGCCAAGTCTTTCCAGACTTTCATTGATAGAGCGCTTCACTCCATCGGCGCTCCAGTCATAAACTGAAATCTTTGTTGGGTCAGCATCTTTAAAAAATTCTTTATCTGGTTGATCTGTTGCATCTAATACCCGGCCAACTTTTGTTGAGATTACGAAATCTTTTTTAGCAGCGCGAAGTGCGCGTCCAAGTCGTACCTCTGATTGCCCATGTCCATAAAGAGGTGCGGTATCAAAGTAATTGATTCCTAATTCAAAGGCGGTAGCAATCAATTCATCGCTCTCACTCTCAGCTACCGAATTGAACATTCCGCCCAAAGGCGCTGTCCCTAGACCCAATCGTGTAACTTCTAGTGGAACTCTTTTCAGTGAAACTTTTTGATTATGGCGCGACATTCCTGAATCGTATAGGATTTTTACGATAAAGCGAAAGGGTCTCATGGCAACAATTACTGGCTTTCGAATCGCCGATATTCGTTTTCCCACCTCACGTTCGCTCGATGGTTCCGATGCCATGAATAAAGATCCTGATTACTCGGCGGCATATCTCATTCTCGACACTGACTCACCGTTAACCGGACATGGGTTCTCTTTTACCCTCGGACGCGGAACTGAGTTGCAGTGTGCAACCATCGAATTGCTTGCGCCAAAGGTTGTCGGCATAAAAGTCGAAGAGTTAAAAGGTGCGCTTGGCGAAATTGCTCGAGATTTAGTTAGTGACTCGCAGATTCGTTGGTTAGGTCCAGAAAAAGGTCTGACGCATATGGCAGTGGGTGCACTCCTCACCGCGCTATGGGATCTTGTCGCAAAACACGAGCGTAAACCGCTCTGGGAAGTACTCGCTGATATGAGCCCTGAGGAAATTGTTGCTCTCGTGGATTTTCGCTATATCCGTGATGTGCTCACTCCTGAAGAAGCGCTCGAAATCTTGAAGAAAGCAGAACCCACCAAAGCAGAACGGAAGGCAAAACTACTTGAAGCCGGAATACCTGCGTACACCACCTCACCTGGTTGGCTGGGATATACCGACGAGAAGATGGTCCGCCTTGCCAAAGAGGCGGTCGCTGAAGGTTTTACCCTCATCAAATTAAAGTGTGGCGGTTCAATTGAAGATGACAAACGTCGTTTGCGATTGGCGCGAGAGGCAGTCGGTCCACATGTACGCCTTGCTATTGATGCAAATCAAGTATGGAGCGTCGGCGAGGCAATTGCTTGGTTACAAGAACTTCATGGTGTTGATCTTTACTGGATTGAAGAGCCTACCTCTCCCGATGATGCCCTTGGCCACGCAACTATTGCAAAAGCTATTGCACCTATTCGAGTGGCGACAGGTGAGCACGTTCAGAATCGAATTATCTTCAAACAAATGCTCCAACTAGGAGCTTTCTCATTTATGCAAATAGATTCCACACGAGTTGCCGGGCCCAATGAAAATATTGCGAACATACTCATGGCAGCGAAATTCGGAATCCCGGTCTGCCCCCATGCAGGAGGGGTAGGACTCTGTGAGTTAGTCCAACACCTATCTATGTTTGACTACGTAGCTGTTTCCGGAGAGAACGATGCTCGAGTGATTGAATTTGTCGATCATCTACATGAGCACTTTGTAACTCCAGTCGAGATCAAGAATGGCCGATATTTAGCCCCTACTAAAGCAGGCGCTGGTGGCGAGATGTTCCCTGATTCTATTAAGCGGTTTACCTTCCCAGATGGAGCGGAATGGCAATGAAAAATGTAACCATCTCAACTAAGGGGAAAGCACCAGACTGGGCGGTTCTGGAACGAGAAATCATAGCCAAACTCAACTTAGCGGCACCTGAGTTTGTTAAGAAGTACACCAACGTAGACGGCACGCTCAAATGGAAGAGTGAATTTGGGAGTATGGATGGATCTGACGATCCATACGAGGCGTTCCACAATCTCGCTCTTCTATATGCGATCGGCGGTAGCGAAGAAATCTACGAATTAGCTCGGAAGATGTGGGAGTCCATCACCTTGCAGTGGACTGAATATGGCCAGATCTATCGAGAATTTGATGGCTACTACGACTGGATGCACCATGGTGAAGGTTATTTGTACTTTTACTTTCTTGGATTAACAAAGCCAGAAAGTTTGATGGATCGTCAACGAGCGCGGCGCTTTGCACGGATGTATATGGGTGAAGACCCGTTAGCGGAGAATTACGACAAGGAGAAGAAACTAATCCGATCGCCTCTTAATGGCAGTCGTGGGCCACGTTTTGTCGTTACCGAAGAGGATTGGTACACCCATCGCACCGTTCTCGATGATTACCTTGCACCTTATGAAGATATTGAGGGCGTTGATTTTGCTTCGATGAAATGTAACTGGTCTGATCCAGTAATTTACAAACGATTGATTGAGAAGATGAACGAGCGGATGAATCGTGGTGATGTGCCACTCAATCTCAATGCAACAACGATGATTACCCATGCCTACATGTACTCACACGACGCCAAGGAGAAGCAGTGGGTCCTTGATTACATCAAGGTCTGGGCTGATCGAGCAAACGCTAACGATGGTTATATGCCAGATAATGTCGGGTTAAGTGGCAAGGTGGGCGAATATAACGATGGGAAATGGTGGGGCGGATACTACGGATGGCGCTGGCCACACGGATTGATGACCATCATGGAGCCTCTCACCAATGCGGTGATGAATGCAGTATTGCTCACTGGTGATTACTCATACCTTGATGTAGCTCGCCAACAATTCGATAAGAACTGGGAGTTACGTAAGGTTGAAGGTGATCGGGTCCTCGTTCCGCACCGACATTTCGATGCGGGCTGGGGCGATTACCGTGATGCCTCACCACGGCACTTGATTTACCTCTGGACTACCTCTTTAGAAGACCAAGATCTCAAGCGAATCGCTGC
>Ga0208048_1001052_pt1 | contig 14530 bp, 19 predicted proteins | sample Malawi_45m_30L_FD_184163 | JGI IMG/M metagenome (GOLD analysis project Ga0208048, IMG submission 184163) | Freshwater microbial communities from Lake Malawi, Central Region, Malawi to study Microbial Dark Matter (Phase II) - Malawi_45m_30L... | ecosystem: Environmental > Aquatic > Freshwater >...
GTGTGGAAGCTCCGGGAGTCGTATCCCATCTTCCGGAAGTATTGCCTCCAGAAATGGATGGCCCTCCTCCGAGCGTCGTTGGCTTGGTGACATTCTCGAAGGGTCAGGTTTCGGATGCCCATGTTCTGGCTCACGCACATAGCCATGGAGCATGGATTTGGTGGTACGAGCATTCATGACCCAAGATCACCCTCTTCGTGGATGAATGGCGGCGTGCCGCCTTTGGGTTTGGCAACTCAACTGAGAGTGTTCATTGACCCGGACTTGTTGCAGTACGACGAGGTGTGGGCTGCGGCGGGTACGTGGAACGACAACTTTGGTGCTGCGCCTGCGGACATCGTGCGAGTTGCTGGTGGCGTCGTCACCGACCTGAAACGTAGCTAGTCCACTTAGTTGTCCAACGATTGCGCAGTGAGAGCGTCGGTGTCGCGGGCATCGAGAGCGACGGCGCGGGCTCCGGGAATCTCGGTTCCACTCCTGCTCACGACCTCGACGTCGATCCCGCGAGAGAGCGCCGAGGCGGTGATGGCCCGGGCAACGGGGCCGGCTCCGAGAATGACGTGACGAGTCATGGTGATCTCCTTCTGGTGGTGAGGTGAATTGGCGGTTCGCGGGTGTTGGGCGAGAAGGTCGGATGCGCTGCGTGCGAGGTGGCGCCTCAGGCGGGGGTGAGCGCTCGGGTGCGGGCGGGGAGGAATCGCAGTGCGAGCAACGAGCCGATGATGGCCACCGCACCGACGGTGGTGCAGGCCGCCTGGAATCCATCGAGGAACGAGGCGCCGGCGATCTCCCGGATTGCTCCGGCGGCGGCTGGGTCGCCGATCTGGTCCGCCACGGCGAATGCGGCACCCACCGATTCCTCCGCGGCCGAGACGGCCGCCCCCGGGAGGCTCAGTGGGGTGAGCAACTCGACGATGCGCGGTCCGTACGTGGTGGCAAAGATGCTGCCGATGATCGCGACACCGAGGGTGCCACCAATCTCGCGGCTGGTGTCGTTGATCGCCGAACCGACGCCGGCCATCTCCCGGGGGAGTGCACCCATCACCGACTCCGACGAGGGGCTCGTCACGAGCGACAAACCGCTCGCCATCAACATCATGCTTCCCACGACAGGCCCGAAGTAGGTCGAATCAACCGAGAACGTTCCCGCCCAGATCTGGGCAGTGCCCATGCACAACAGTCCCACGGGCACCACGCGCTTGGGTCCGTACCGCAGTGCCAGGCGCGCAGCGATCGGGGCGGTCACACCCGCGCCGATCGCGAACGGGACAGTGCGCAGGCCCGATTCGAGCGGGTCGTAGCCGCGCACGAACTGGAAGTACTGCGTCACGAGGAACGTGAAGCCGAACAGCGAGAAGAACGCGATCATGATTGACGAGGTCGCCGCCGTGACGCGCATGTCGCGGAAGACGCGCACATTCAGGAGTGGGTGCGGAGTGCTCCGCTCGCGCACGATGAATGCCGCCCCGAGAATGACGGTGCCCGCGAAACCGAGGAGGGTCTCCCCGCTCGTCCAACCTCGATGAGGGCCTTCGATGATGGTGTAGACGAGCAGGGAGACGAACGAGATCGACAGCAGGAAGCCGGGGATGTCGAGGCGCTCGGCGTTGGGATCCCTCGATTCGGGCACGAAGCGCCACTGCAGCACCAGCGCGATCGCCACGATCGGGGTGTTGATGAGGAACACCGATCCCCACCAGAAGTGCTCGAGCAGGAAGCCACCCGTGACCGGACCGAATGCGACCGCCGCGCCCCCGACCGCCGACCAGACTCCGATCGCCTTGGCACGCTCGGTCGGGTCGCGGAAGACATCGATGAGGATCGCGAGTGTGGCGGGGAAGATCAGTGCTGCTCCGATCCCGAGCAGTCCGCGCGCGACGATCAGCTCGCCGGTCGAGTTGGTGAAGGCTGCCCATGCCGAGAACGCACCGAACAGGAACAGCCCGGTCTGCATCGTCTTCAGGCGACCGAACCTGTCACCGAGACCGCCGCAGGCGAGCAGCAGACCGGCAAAGACCAGCGCGTATGCATCGACGATCCACTGGAGACCACTCGTGGTCGCGCCCAATTCCCTCGCGAGAGTGGGGATCGCCACGTTGATGATCAGGTTGTCGACCACCGCCAGAAACACCGACAGGCACAGGATCGCCAGGATCCACCAGCGGCGCCGGTGGACGGCGGGATCGGGATAGGCCATGGTCGTGACTGCGGTCATGTTGACAGTGTCTAGTCCGGGAACTTGATAGTGTCAAGTCGTGGCCGAGACCCTCCGCGACCGTGTCCTCGAGGCGGCGGTCGACCACATCGCCGAGCACGGACCAGATGGACTCTCGTTGCGCCAGATCGCTGCCGATGCGGGGGTGAGCCATCAGGCGCCCTATCACCACTTCGGGGATCGAAACGCCGTGTTCACCGCGATCGCGATCGAGGGGTTCCAGAAGTTCACCGCCGAGATGATCGCACCGCCCCGCAAGGGCGAGGATGATGACTCGGCAGTGAGACTCTGTGAGCGCTACGTCGCATTCGCCCTCGCCAACACCGGCCACTTCCGTGTGATGTTCCGGTCGGACCTGTGCGGGATGTCCGACTCCGAGGAGTTGCAGACCGTCGCCGATGCCGCCTTCCAGACGCTGGTCGATGTGGTCGACTCGATTGTGGACGGGAAGGGCACCGTGGACGACGTGCGGATTCTCGCGACCACGATGTGGTCCGTGGCGCACGGTCTCGCCTCGCTGTTGATCGACAGCCCTCTCGAGGGCAAGATCGGCAAGATCGCTGACCGACGCGCGCTCGTGCGCAGCGTCGCTCGGCGCGCACGCGCCGGCTTCTGACCCGAATCCCACCCTGACGGGCGGCGAGCACTCGCCTACATTCTGGTGATGCCCGCTGGTGACCACGCGCCCCACAGCCCGCGCACCACGGTGCGGCGCGGTGCGAAGCGGGCGACCTACGACCCCGCCGACATCCACGGGATCCTCGCCGACGGGATCGTGGCCCATGTCGCGGTCGTCACCGAAGACGGCCCGCTCGTCATGCCGATGGTCTACGGCGTCGCGGGGGACACGATGTATCTCCACGGTGCCCTCGCGAACTCGTTGCTGCGCGCCGGTGGCGATGCCGAGGTGTGTGCAACCGTCACGATCGTCGACGCCCTGGTGTTCGCCAAGACGTCGTTCAACCACTCGATGAACTACCGCAGCGTGGTGGTGAGGGGACGGGCACGGGTGGTCACCGACGAGGGCGAGCACGTGGCGGCCCTGCGCACGATCACGGAGCACATCGTCGAGACATGGGACACCACGCGCCCGCCGTCGGCCGCGGAACTGCGCGCGACGAGAGTCATCGCATTGCCCCTCGACGAGGTGTCGGCGAAGGTGCGCACAGGACCCGCCGTCAACGAGGCCGAGGATGCAGACCAACCCTTCTGGTCGGGCCAGGTGCCGATCGTGACGGTGTTCGGCGCACCGATCGACAACGCCGATGCCTCTGCCGGAGTCCCGGGCCGTGTCGCTGGTCTCGAGGGCCACGATGTCCACGGGGACACACGCAGCAGTTGAGAGTGTCCTGCGCGTCGACCCTGTGGGCACCCGCACGGTCAACTCCGACAGTGCGATGCGGGCGAGAAGCACCATGTCGGTGGCATGGCTGTTCTCGCTGGACCGTCACAGTGGGCGAGGTCCGCAGTTAGGGTTCTTCCATGATTGTCGAGCCGCCAGCACCAGAAGATCTCGAGACACTGATCAACAACATCGCAGACGAGGAGGCAGGGGCGACGGCTCGCTCGCAGAGGAGCGAGCAGGTTCGGTCTGAGGGGCTCGTCGCGGCGAAGTACTGGGGAGGAATCCAGTACCGGATCATCGTGACCTTCGTTGTGTTCTCAGTCTGTTGGACGGGAGTTCTCGTGGTCGGCCTGGGGGGAGCCATTCCGCTGTGGCTGGGTCTCGCTCTCAATTCTGTTCTCGCATCGACGTTCTACATGCCGATGCATGAGGCGGCCCACAAGAACATCATGGGCAAGTCCACGAAGGGTCGGTGGCTCGAGGAGATGATCGGGCGACTCACATCGATCCCGACGGGACTCGAGTTCACGTCGCACCGCGCGAGTCACATGCGGCATCATGCGCACACGAACGACCCTGAGCGCGACCCCGATCACTTCACCGAAGGACGGCTGGGGGAACTCCCGGTCAAGTTCTACGGCATGACGATGCTGTACGCCTTCCTGCCGTTCTTCGCCCTGATCGCTCCGTTGCGCGTCCTTTTGCCTGAATCCCTTCGCTCGAAGCTCGGGAGCCGTGACGGATCGAGGGCGGAGGGAAAGGCGCAGATGCGTTTCTGGTTGTTGTCGAGCGTCGTCCTCGTCTCGGCGTTCGCCACTGGGCACGGCCTCGCAGCCCTGTGTCTCTGGTGGTTGCCCGCGCGCTTCCAACTGTGCTGGCTCATGTTCATCTTCGCGTGGTACCCGCACCATCCGGCCCGCGAGACCAGTCGGTACCGCCACACCCGCGTGGCGGTCTTCCCGGGATCGGGTCTGCTCATCCGCGGACACGACTACCACGCGATCCATCATCTCTATCCGAGGGTGCCCCACTACCGATTGAAGGCGGTGTGGAACGAGTTGTCAGCAGATCTCGTCGGTCGCGGGGTGCGAACCGAGGGTCGGGCCAAGGGCGCGACCTCGCCTGTCGTGTGGTGATCACCATCGACGAGCACGGTCACCCCGAACCTCCGATCGCGGCGTCCGAACAGGAGACTCTGATCGGCCTGGGGTCGGTGTGTTGCGTGCGCAACCGTGCAATGAATTGCTTGCGCACGCAACCAATTGACTGTGCGTCGTTATGATCACGTGGTGGCAGTGAGATGGCTCGACCCCAACGAGATGGCCGCGTGGCGCCACTACATCGAGACGAGCGGTGACCTGTTGCGCGCCATCGAGCGTGACCTCGAGCCCTTCGGGCTCGACCGCGGCGACTACCAATTGCTCGCGATGCTCTCGGAGGCCCCCGGCGGCAAACTGCGACTCTGCGACCTGGCCGACACGCTCCGACTGACACGTGGTGGTCTCACGCGGCGCATGGAGGGTGTGGTGCGCAAGAAACTGGTTGTCCGTGAGCAGTCGACGCACGACCGTCGTGTCGCGCACGCGTGCCTCACCCCGAAGGGTCTCGCCCTCCTCAAGAGGGCTGCACCGCACCACCTGCGCAGCGTGCGTCGACTGATGATCGATCACTTGAGCGCGACCGAGATCCGCGCGATCGCGAGTGCCTTCGACAAGATCGCCGCGAACCTCGCCACAGACTGAGTTCGCCGGTGTGTCCAGCCGGCCCGTCGGACCGGTTCGCTCAACCGGCCTTGAGGGCGTCCTTGGCGGCGCGCATCCCCGCCACGAGCGCCTCGCGCTCGGCGTCGGACAGCACGGCGTACGCAGGTTCGACGATCCGATCGGTGATGGCCTCGGCCTCGGCGAGCTTCGCGGTGATCTCCGCGGTGATCTCGGGCTTGGACTCCTCGGTGTAGCCGAAGACCTTCCACATGTCGGGACGCTTGGCGGCGTGGGCCACCGGCGAGGGCAGACCCACCGTGCGCAATGCGACAAGGTGCGCGCTGCCGCGGAACTCGCGCAGGAGGGCGATCAACTGCATCGCGCGACCGGGGGCGTCCGGGGCGAGCGGCTCCGTGGTCATCGCCGCGTACAGGCTGAGTCCGTCAGGATCGGTGGCTTCCCTCACTTTGTCGAGCGCGGCGACGAGTCCCTCGAGTCCGTCGAGGGATGCGAACTTGGCGCGACCGAGGTTCGCCGCGCACTCGAGATGAGCCGAGCCAGCCTTGCGGGGCGGGCACTTTGCCGCGGCGTCACCCCACACCTTGACGAGGAAGTCCGGGTTGAAGTAGCCGAATGCAGCAGCGATGGCGCGGCCGTCGCAGTCGCCCATCGAGCCACCGCGACCCAGCACGTAGAACTCCATGCCACCGAGGCCGAGTTCCTTGCCGACAGCGCCGGTCTCGGGAATGAAGTAGAAGGCCGAGCCGAGCTCTCCGATGAGGGGGCAGGCCGAGTCGAGAAGCGTCTTGGTGTCCATGACGGGTCACAGTAGCGACGCTGCTCCCGCCTACGCTCACCGGGTGCGCAGGCTGGCTCCGGGGCTCTTCGTGGTGCTCTGGAGCACCGGGTTCATCGTGGCGCGCTACAGCACCCGTGATGCGGGGCCCCTCACTTTCCTCGCCCTGCGCACCGCGATCGCGGCCCTGTTGCTCTTCGGTCTCGCACGATTGACGGGCGAGACGCGACTGTCCCGGGCACAGGCCCGTGGCCAGATGACGGCCGGGCTCGGACTGCATGCGATGTACCTGGGCGGGGTGTTCGTCGCGATCGACCTCGGACTCCCCTCGGGTGTGAGTGCATTGATCGCCGCGCTCCACCCGGTGGTCACGACGGTGGGTGCGCGCGTGTGGTTGGGCGAGCCGATCGGGGCGCGTCGCTCGGTCGGGATCGCACTCGGTGCGGCCGGCGTGGTAGCGGTGGTCGTCGAACGTGGAAACGCCGGTGACGAGGTTTCCGTGGGGGCGCTCGTGGGGATGGCCGTCGCCGTGACCGGGATCGCGGCCGGAACGCTGTGGCAGCGTCGCATCGGGGGCGATGTCCCTCTCCTGGGTGGGACCGCATGGCAATACGTGGCGACCACGGTGGTGCTCTTCGTGCCCGCACTGGGCGTGGAGCGCCTCGATTTCACCGCGACAGTGCGATCGGTCGCGAGTCTGGCCTGGGCAGTCGGGGTTCTCTCGGTCGCTGCGATTCTCACGATGCTGTGGTTGTTGAAGCGTCAGGTGGCGTCGTCGGTCAGCAGTCTGTTCTTCCTCACGCCCGCATTGAGCGCGGTCCAGGCATCGGTGCTGTTCGACGAGCGACTCGGCGTGCTCTCGCTCGTCGGGTTCGCCGCGGCGACGGTCGGGGTGTGGTTGGCCACATCGCGCGGTGCCCCCGTGGGGTGAGAGACCCCGAGGTGCGGGACCCGCTCAGGCCGAGACGGAGGTCAGATCGGGGCCGACGATGATCGGTCCCGAGAAGTGCGCGGCGGCGAGTGCCCGCCATTCATCCTCGCCACCGGGTTGTATCGCCGGGACGTAGTGCGTGAGAACGAGGGTCCCCACCCCGGCGCGCGAGGCGGTCTGGGCGGCCTGTTCCACCGTCGAGTGGTAGTCGAGGATGTCGAGGAACCGGTCCCCGATCGGCACGAGCGGCGCGAACGTGCGCACGAGATCCTCGCGCACGACCGTCTGGACATAGAGATCTGCTCCCCGGCACATCTCGTCGAGTTCGGCGCAGGGAACAGTGTCGCCCGCGAGTGCCGCTGATTTTCCGTCGGCCTCGATGCGGAAGCCGATCGTGGGTGCGACCGGGCGGTGGTCGGTGCGATGCACCGACACCGACACCTCGCCGATCCGGAACGAGTCTCCCGGCTCCACCTCGACAACGTTGACCGCCATACCGATGCCGGCCCGCAGATCGTCGTGGTGGTCGAGTCGGTACGAGACATCGGCAGCGAGCATCGCAAACAACCCCTCGACCATCGCCTTCGTGCCGACGGGTCCCCAGATGTCGAGGGGTGTGGCGGCCGGAGATGCCACCCAGCGCGTGGTCACCACGTCGTTCAGATCGCAGATGTGGTCCGAGTGGAGGTGCGTGAGCAGCACCGCGCCCACGAGCGGTGGGGGACACATCGCGCCGGCCAGGCGCATGACCACCGCTCGCCCGGCGTCGACGAGGATGTTCTGCCCGCCGGCCTGCACCAGCGTGGACGGCCCGGCACACGTGGCGCTGGGCAGGGGAGAGCCGGTGCCCAGGAGGGTCACTTTCATGTCCGCAACCTAGACCCGATGGTCGGGGAGACCGACGAAGAGAGCGTGTTCACGCCCGGGCAGGATCGTGGTGAACCGCGTCAGCGGGGCTTGGGGCGGAAGGCGTCGCGGATGAGCGGCTCGAAGTGCGCGAGATCGAAGCTCTGGTACTCGCTGTCGAAGGCCGGCGAGTCGTACAGCGCGCAGAACTCTTCGGTGTGTCCGAACCATGGGGAGTCACGGAACTGCTCGCGTGTGTCGCGGTCGAGACCGATGTGGTGCCAGAAGTAGTAACCCTGGAAGATTCCGTGGTGCTTGGTCATCCACCAGTTCTTCTCCGACACGAAGGGCTTGAGGATGCCGGCGGCGATGTCGGGGTGGTTGAACGGCGCGAGGTTGTCGCCGATGTCGTGGATGAGCGCACAGAGCACGTACTCGTCGTCGCGACCGTCGCGCTCGGCGCGCGTCGCGGTCTGCAGGCAGTGCTCGAGACGGTTGACCGGGAACCCGCCCTGGTCGGCCTCGAGGTAGCGGAGCTGTTCGAGGACGCGGTCGGCGACCATCGACTGGGTCTCCTGCAAGCAGACCATGATCTCGGCCCATTCCTCCTTGGTCGACTCCTGGAAGGACTTGAAGCTTGCTCGTGTCGCCATGGCGGTCGTGTCTCCTGGCCCGCGGCCGCGGTGGCGAGCGGGTTGCAGAAAAACTACATCGCCACCCGGGAGGTTGTCAGCCCCGCGAGCGCACCACCGAGACGGTGGCCCCGATCCGCATGTTCTCGAACAGCCACTTGGCGTCGGTCACCGCGAGCCGGATGCACCCGTGCGACGAGGGCTCTTCGCCCAGGGGAGTGGGGAAGGGGACCTCGCGGCCGTCGACCACGGTGAAGGGGATGCCGTGGAAGCCGATGTTGCCCCCCTCCCGGCCCTTCGTGAAGCGCACCATCCACTTCATCCGTTCCGATGGATTGGGCGTGTAGTACGTCTGTGCCGATTTCGAGAAGACCCGGAACGTGCCGGTGGGCGTCCAGTCGTTCCGCCCCGTCGAGGAGGGGACCGTAGCCACGAGCCGTCCGCGGCCGTTGTAGACGTAGGTGAGCTGTTCGTCGAGCACCACGCGGGCACGGGCGATCGGCACATTCGCACGGGGTCTGCCGTTGTAGGCGGGCTTGGTGGTGCCCGCATCCCGGCCCGCATCGCTCGAGGACGCGTCGACCCCGGACGGGGATGCGACGGCGAGAGCCACCACGACGGCGGCGAGTGCACGAGCGGGGGTTCTCATGGTGCGAGTCAGGGTAACGAACGCGCCAGTCCGGGTGAACGACCCTCGCGCGATCCCGTTCAGGTGTTGGAGAGCGCCTCGGTGAGGGTGTTCCATGCCAGCACGGCGCACTTGATGCGCACCGGGAACTTGACGACTCCCTGCAGGGCCTCGAGGTCCCCGAGCGCGACGGTGGTGTCGGGCGCGGGGCCCTCCTCCTCGATCGACATCATGTGGCGGAAGCGCGACACGAGCGCGCGCACCTCCTCGACGGTCTTGCCCTTGATCGCCGCCGACATCATCGACGCCGACGACTGGCTGATCGAGCAGCCCTGGCCACTGATGCGCACATCGGCGACGCGGCCGTCCTCGACGAGGACGAACACCTCGATCTCGTCACCGCACAGTGGGTTGTGGCCCTTGGCCGCGACTGCGGGCGCGTCGAGATGGCCGCGGTTGCGGGGATTCTTGTAGTGATCGAGGATGATCTCGCGGTAGAGGTCTTCTAGTCCGGGCATCGGTGTTCCTTCGTGTCGTCCGTCGGGGTCAGGCGGAGAAGAATTCGGCCGTCTCGCCGAGTGCGTCGCACAGGGTGTCGATCTCGTCGGAGGTGTTGTAGAGGTAGAAGCTCGCGCGCACCGTGGCGTTCGCACCCAACAGGCGCATCAGCGGCTTGGCGCAGTGGTGGCCGGCCCGCACGCAGACATTGTGCTGATCGAGCACCTGGCTCACGTCGTGGGGGTGCACGTCGCGGAAGGCGAAACTGATCGTGGCGCCGCGCACCGAGGCGTCGGGGGACCCGTGGATCTCGATGTCGTCGCCGAACCTGCCCTTGAGTTTGTCGAGCGCCTCGACGGTGAGCGCCACCTCGTGGGCACGCACGTTGTCCATGCCGAGCGCCGAGAGATAGTCGACCGCGGCCCCGAGGCCGACGGCCTCGACGATGGGTTGAGTGCCCGCCTCGAACTTGGCCGGCAGCTCGGCGCACTCGAAGCCGTCGAGGCGCACATCCGAGATCATGCTGCCGCCGCCGAGGAACGGGGGCATCGACTCGAGCAGGCTCTCGCGACCCCACAACAGACCGATCCCCGAGGGGCCAACCATCTTGTGGGACGAGAAGGCGACGAAGTCTGCGTCCCATTCGCGCACGTCGGTGGGCATGTGGGGCACCGACTGGCACCCGTCGACGACGGCAATGGCGCCGTGCGCGTGCGCGGCGGCGCACAGCTCCCGGACCGGGTTGATCGTGCCCAGCACGTTCGACATCGCGGTGAACGAGAGGGCCTTTGCACCGTCCAGGAGGCGGTCGAGGTCGGTCAGGTCGAGGAGTCCGTCGGCGGTGAGGGGCACCCAGCGGATTTCGAAGCCGCGCTCGGCAGCCATCATCTGCCAAGGCACGATGTTGGCGTGGTGCTCCATGTGGGTGAGCACGATCGCATCACCGCTCGAGAGGTTCGTCGAACCCCACGCTCGCGCCACGAGGTTCAACGACTCGGTGGCGTTCTTGGTGAAGACGATCTCGTGGGGCGTGGTCGCGTTCACGAAACGGGCGACCTTTACTCGTGCGGCCTCGTAGGCGTCGGTCGCATCCGCGGCGAGCCGGTATGCGCTGCGGTTGGTGGGTCCGTAGGAGTGCTCGAGGAAGCACGACATCGCATCGATCACCGCATGCGGCTTCTGCGAGGTGTTCGCCGAGTCCAGATAGACGAGGGGCTTGCCGTCGATCAACTCCGCGAGGATGGGGAAGTCCGCACGGACCGAGGAGAGGTCGTGTGCCATCGGTCAGTCCCTGTACGCCTCGTAGCCGTTCTTCTCGAGCTCGGCCGCCACTTCCATGCCACCGCTGCGCACGATGCGGCCATCGACCATGATGTGCACGTGGTCGGGCCGGAGCTCGTCCAGCAGGCGCTGGTAGTGCGTGATGAGGAGGATCCCGAGCGAGGGACGATCGGTGCGGACCTCTCGGATCCCCTTCGCGACGATCCGCAGTGCGTCGATGTCGAGTCCGGAGTCGGTCTCGTCGAGGACTGCGAACTCGGGCTCGAGAATGGCCATCTGCATGATCTCGTTGCGCTTCTTCTCACCGCCGGAGAAGCCCTCGTTCAAGTAGCGATCGACGAAGGACGAATCCATGCCGAGGCGCTTCATCCAATCCATCGCAGCGAGCCTCAATTCGAGCACCGAGAGATCAACGCCCTTGCGCGCCGAGAGTGCCTGGCGCAGGAACTGGATCACCGAGACACCGGCTATCTCCTGGGGGTACTGGAAGGCGAGGAACATGCCGGCCTTGGCGCGCACATCGGTCGACCAGTCGGTGATGTCCTCGTCCCTGAACACGATCCGTCCCTCGGTCACCTCGTACTCGGGGGAGGCGAGCAGGGTGCTCGCCAATGTCGATTTGCCGCAGCCGTTCGGGCCCATGATCGCGTGCACCTCGCCGGGTGCGATGACCAGATCCACCCCCCGGAGAATCTCCGAGGGGGAGTCGGCCTCGTCGTCGGCGACTGGGCGCGCGTGGAGGTTGTCGATGCGGAACAGAGTGCTCACGGACATGATCCTACGGGGGTTTCCCGGATTAGTCCTACGCCCGTAGTGCTAATTCGGACACGCCGACTCAGGCGGTGGCGGCCGTGGCGGGTTCGGGACCAGCCGCGAGTGCGCGCCAGATGGCCCGGTACGAGGGGTACTCGGACGTGTCGTCGACGTACCCCGACTCGCGGAGCATGCGGTGGTACCGGGGAAGGTTCCGGAACGGGACGCCCGCGTCCACGTGGTGCGCGAGGTGGTAGCCGATCTTGTACGGCACGAAATAGAAGCGCGCGAGGGGGTGCTGGGTGACCGAGTGGGTCGCGACGCGACGGTCACGATCGGCACGCAATCCACCATGTTCTGCGATCGAGCGGAGCCGATTGATCACCCGCCACAAGGTGAAGTGCGGCAGCACCCACATCACCGGATACATCCACCATGCACCCAGGAGGGTGAACGCCGCCACGACCACCGCCTGCACGAGCACCATCTTCCAGAGGGTGCGGCGCACACGCGCATCGGACGAGGAGAACCCGCGCATCTGATTCACGAACAATTTCGCCCCCGTCCGGGCGGTGAGGTCGCGCACCAGCTTGCGTCGCAGGCTCGACGGCGCGATCGGGTAGTTCGCATAGAGGGGAATATCGGGTTCGTCGGGGCCGAACTCCTGGCGGTGGTGCGCCATGTGCACACGCCGGTACGCCGGCGTGGAGGTCATCACGGGGTAGCCGAGCACCCAGTTGCCGACGAGGTCGTTCGCTCCCTTGTGTGAGAACAGCAGACGGTGCGCGGCCTCGTGCATGAGCGAGGCGAACTGGGCATGCGTGCGACCCATGAGGAGGAACACCGCCATCCACGCGATCAGGTGGTCCATCCACGTGGCGGCGGCCAGGATCAGGATCGTCTGTCCGTAGAGCCATGCGACGCTCCAGGCATTGCGAAGGGACGGGATGCGTCGCAGGTCGGCGCGCGCCTCGGGCAGGGCCCGCCCGTCGGTGCCGACCCAGGGGTTGTCGCGGACCGTGGGCAGCGACGAGGCTGCCGGGGCCATTCCGCCGAGTCGCACGCCCTCACCAGCCACGAGCGATCCATTCGTCGAGATGCGGTCTCTCCAGCGAGATCGCCGTGTCGGCGCCATGACCGGGGAGCACCACGGTGTTGCCGGGGAAGGTGAAGAGGCGCGAGTCGATGGACTCGATGATGGTCGCAAAATCACCGCCGGGGAAGTGCGTGGCCCCCGGGCCGCCGGGGAAGAGGGTGTCACCGGTGAAGAGAAGCGGTGCGTCCTCGACCTTGAACGAGACAGACCCGGGAGTGTGCCCCGGATTGTGGATCGCATGCAGACGCAGCCGACCCACCTCGATCACCTGTGCGTCGTCGATGTAGACGTCGTACCCGAGATCACCGAGCATGCCGGCATCGGCCGGCGTCACGGCAACCTCGTATCCGGCCTCGCGCATGGCCGGGATCGCCTGGATGTGGTCGAAGTGGCCGTGGGTCTCGAGCACCCTTCGCACCCCGAGTGCGCGACAGAGATCGAGCAGGCGTTCGTGCTCGTTGGCCGCGTCGATCAGGACGGCGTCACCGGTGTGCTTGCAGCGCACGACGAAGACGTTGTTCGCGTAGGGACCGACGACGACCCTGTGAACCTCGAGGTTGTGATCGAAATAGTGGAGCGTGCCGAGCGTGGCGCCCATGCACACAGCATTCCACACGTCCGTCGACCCCGCTCGGGCGGACGGCACCGTCGGCGCGTCAGGCCGAGACGACCTCGAAGCCGAGCGAGAGCGCGACCGGAATCTGGGCGGGATCGAACGTCACGAACCGGACCGGCGCGGGCAGCCGCCGCGCCGCTGCCAGGTGCAGGGCGGTCGAGACGCCGACGGGTTGCTCGGTGCACAACGCCGCCGCGTCGTCGAGGAGATGCTGGTCGAGGGGCACCACATGGAGGAAATCCCAGGTGTGTCGCACCGCATCCTCGAGGAGTCTCGCGAGCACTGTCTCATCGGTGAGGTGCGAGGCAGCCGCGACCGCTTCTGTCAGCGCGACGGCGCACGCGACCCAGTCGGTGTCGGACTCGAGCGCGTCGGCGACCACCGCGCGACCGGCTCCCTCCACATGGAGGGCGAGCAACGCGGTCGCGTCGAGCAGGACGGTCATGAGCGGATCTGGCTGACCGCGCGATCGATGCGCGTGCCCGACCACAGTGCGATCGGCTCTGGCAGGACGAAGTCGCCACGGCGCCGAGGAGGCACGAGTGCCCCGCGGGCGGCCAGATCGGCGAGCGTGAGCGCGAGGGGGTCGGCGGCAACAGGACCCACTGCTGCCACAGGGGAGCCATCAACGGTCAGCACGACCCGCTCACCCGCCTGGGCCCGGCGCAAGAAGACGGCCAGATTTGCCCGGAACTCCCTGATCCCCACTCGTGCCACGACCGCGAGGCTAGCGCGATCTCGGAAAAGTGTGTACACGGGCGTACACACTCAGATTTGGGATGACAGCCGACCCGGGGTCAGACTTCGACCATGAATTTTGCATTCAGTGAAGAACAGGAAGAACTCCGCAAGTCCGTGCGGTCGTTCCTCGAGAACAAGTCGTCCGAGGAAGCAGTGCGCGAGCAGATGGAGACGGAGAAGGGTTACGACACGGCCGTCTGGGAGCAGATGGCCAACCAGTTGGGCCTGCAGAGCCTCGCGATCCCCGAGGAATTCGATGGTCAGGGCTTCAGCCTCATCGAGCTCGGCGTCGTGCTCGAGGAGATGGGCCGAGCACTGCTGTGCGCACCGTTCTTCTCCACGGTCGTGCTCGCGGCGAACACGCTGCTCCAGTCCGGTGACGACGCGGCCAAGAAGGCGCACCTGCCCGGCATCGCCGCCGGCACCACCATCGCCACCATCGCCACCAC
>Ga0208048_1001057_pt1 | contig 14503 bp, 10 predicted proteins | sample Malawi_45m_30L_FD_184163 | JGI IMG/M metagenome (GOLD analysis project Ga0208048, IMG submission 184163) | Freshwater microbial communities from Lake Malawi, Central Region, Malawi to study Microbial Dark Matter (Phase II) - Malawi_45m_30L... | ecosystem: Environmental > Aquatic > Freshwater >...
GGAAGGTATCTTCTATTTCTTTCAGTTCGCTGATGGTAGCCACACCATGGTGCTGGGAGATGACCCACTGGCCCACCGCGACTGCGACAACAGCGCATTAATCTACCGCGGCCGTGCCGATACACGCGGCTGGCCTGACACGGTGCTGCGCTTCGAGGCCGGTGGTCGTTTGGTCACGCGCGACTATAACGGCCGCGACTATGACTATCTCAAGCCGAGCACCTCGCTTGCGGCTGTCGCAATAGGTAAAGCCGGTCGCGGCAAGGTCTATGAGTATCCTTACCTGCACAATACCGTCGCTGCGGGCAAGCAGCAGCAGACCGTCAAAGTACAGAGTAGTCAATCAGAGTCGTCGAACGCTGCCGGCGAAAGTCTGTGCAATAGTCTGTATGCAGGCGGTGCATTCACACTCACCAAGCACCCGAACGCAAAACTGAACGCTCGCTATGTGATTCGCAGTGTCAGTCACCGTGCGGATATAACAGGCTATACCAATCACTTCGAAGCTTTTCCTGACAAGCTGCCATTTCGTCCGCCACGATCAGTACCGCAGCCGGTGGTACCGGGTAGTCACTCGGCGTTTGTGGTGGGCCCCGATGGCGAAGAGATCTGGACCGACCTGCATGGCCGAGTGAAGGTGAAATTTCATTGGGACCAAAGCAGTATTCACGATGACAAAGCCTCGTGCTGGGTGCGCGTGTCGCAGGCGTGGGCCGGAAACGGCTGGGGCGCTTTGTTTATTCCTCGTATCGGGCAAGAGGTGATTGTCAGCTACCTTGATGGCAATCCGGATCGTCCGCTGATTACTGGCAGCGTCTATAACGGTGAGCAAGCCACGCCAGTCAATTTACCGAACAAGCAGATGCAGTCGGTGATTCGCTCGCGCCCAACCAAGAGCGGTAACGGCAGATCAAAGACCACCGAAATTGAAGATGGCCGCATGCACGGTAATGAGCTGCGCTTCGACGACAAAATCGGCGATGAGGAGCTCTACTTGCACGCCGAGCACGATATGAAAGTAGATATCGAGCATGATCTTGATACGACGCTGTACAAAGGATCAGAACAGCACCTGATCAAGAAAGGTGATCGAAGTATTGAGGTGACCAAGGGCAATGAGACCCACACCGTCGGCGGCAAGCGTGATGTGACAGTGCATAAAGATGAAACGCATAGCAACACCACCAATTTCGAACATACCGTTAAAAGTAACTACACGCTTGAGATAGATGGCGACTTGGCCGAGACCATCAAAGGCAAGACCACCATCAAAATTACGGGTGATCTGGTGATTGATGTCGGCGGCAGCATCACCTTCAAATCCGGCAAGGCGATGGATATCAGCGCGGGCACGGCGATCAGTATGAAAGCAGGCACCGAGTTGAAGAGCGAATCAGGTACCAGCTACGCGATCAAGGCGGGCACCGAGCTGAAGCTGGATGCGCTGAGCATGGCCGCCAAGGCATCAGCCTCTGGCCAGATTGATGGTGGCGGCATGCTCACCATCAAGGGTGGCATGGTGAAAATCAACTGAGCATGACGATGAGTACCCTCGCCCGATCCACCACAGCCGACGCCCTGCTTGAGCTAAGGGATGACAGCGGCCGCTTGCTGCATAACGTCAGCACCCAACAAGGCGTACTGCACGGCGCGCTGCAGAGTTTCAATGCAGCGGGGCAGACACTCCAACGCGCCACCTATCAGAATGGCATGCGTCATGGCCTGAGCGAGTACTACGACGGGCCACGGCTGCAAATGCAGCAAAATTTTCTGAATGGACTAGCGCACGGTCCCGCCAAGCTGTTTGACGCTGCCGGTAATCTTGCCGCACAACTGAACTACGTCGCAGGGCAACTCGAAGGTGAATCGCGCTACTTCGCGCAAGGTCGGCTGGTGAGGACGGCAAACTACCGCGCCGGCCAGCTGCATGGTGTGGTGGAAGATTTCGGCGTGGATGGCGCGCTGCTGCAACGAACCAGCTACCAGGCCAACGCGCTGCATGGCCCGACGCTGAGGTACTGGCCGAATGGTCAGGTGATGCAGCGTATTGATTACGATCTGGGGCTGATGCAAGGCGCAGTGCGTCAGTTCGACCAAGCGGGTAAAGCGCTCGGTGAGCCCGGGCCGACCTTGGTCAAGCGCGTCGAGCAATTACTGCGGGGGCAGCCATGAGCATGCTGGTGTGTTCCGGCGCAATGCTGAAGTGCCCGTTTGGTTCGGCGCCATCGACGCTGAGCGTGCTGCCCGCAAATTGTGTGCAGTCTGGCGCGCCCTCGGCCAACATCATGGACCACGTGCCGATGCTGAACATACCGCCCTTCGGCATGTGCAATTCATTGGCCAACCCGATGGTGGCCGCCGCAACAGCAGCAGCCATGGGCGCGCTAACGCCAATGCCTTGTATTCCGGTCACCAGCGCGCCATGGTCACCCGGCGCGCCAACCGTACAAATCGCCAACATGCCGGCGCTGAACGACAGCTCGGTACTGGCGTGTAACTGGGGCGGCGTCATTCAGGTGTCGATGGCAGGACAGGCTACGGTGACAGTGCCATGAAGATCACGCTACTGCTCACGCCAAGACTGGTGGTGATTATCAGCGCCTGCGGCACTGCTGTTGTGCTGCTGCTGTTGATGCTCGGCTTTGAGCTCGGGCTGCGCCAGGCGCATGAAGACTACACCGCGCAAGCCAAGTCCAGAGGCGATCCGCTCTATGGCGCGAATTCGGTCGGCCCTGCCAAGCGCAACGCCAGATCCGGTAACGATGTGTCCAGCACCGAGATGTCTGGTGCGCCTGCATCAGCGACACCGCAAAGCAACGCCGCAGATCCCGCTGTCGGCAACAGCATGAGCCGGGGAACACCATGAGGCAGCGCGCGATTTTACGCATTGTGCTGATGTGTTTCGTGTTGGCCGCCAGTGGCTGCGGCAGTGTTAAAAATTTTGTGATGCCGGCCGGTGTCAAGCTGGACTGGGAATCAGTCAGCCTGAGCGTTGCCGCTGGCGCCAATCGCGACTACCCACTGGCGATTGATGTCGTGCTGATCAGTGACGAGTCGCTGGCACAAAAAGTCACTGGCATGTCAGCGCGTGAGTGGTTTGGTGCGCGCGACAGCTTACGCAAAGCCTTCCCTGAAGTACTGAGCGTTGATAGCTTCGAATTAGCTCCGGGAGAATCACTCAAGCTCGCCGACAAGCGCTGGTCGGGTCGTCGTGTCGCGGTGGCCTTGGTGTTTGCGGATTATTTGGTTGCAGGTCCGCATGTGGCACGGGTCGACACATTACGCGGACGCGTACAGCTGGATTTTGGTGCCAGTGAATTCACTGCGTTCAGTTTGGAGAGATAAATGAAATGCGCCCACCATCATATTTGTTCGGAGGCTGGCGATGAAGTGTCCTGATCGCATACAGTGGCACGAGGGCATGCTGCTGTCACCGCAGCATTTTCAGCTGGAGTCCGCGCGTGTTGATGCGCTGATTGGCTGGCATACCTTGAGCAGCACACCTTATGGCTGGGGCGTAAAGCGGCTGAAGTTTGATTTGTCGTTACTGCCCGCGGGCATCGTGCGCGTGCTGGAATTGGAAGCGATCCTGCCGGATGGCACGGCGATTCTGCTGGATCCTAGCGACTCGCTCACGCCCGAGTTGTCGCTCAAGATTGATCCGGCGCGCGATCAGTTGGCACTGCACGCGCAAACCGTTTGGCTATCGCTGCCAGTCTCGCGCAACATGAAAACCCCCGAGATCAGCGCGCGCTTTTTATCGGTGAAGAGCGAGCCCTTGGAAGATGAAGTCTCCGAGGCTGCCCCGGCGGATATACCGCGTCTAATTCCCAATTTGTCGCTGTCGATTGGTGACGCGCCACCACCGCTGGCGGTCGGCATGGCGATTGCCAATGTGATGGAAGACGACGGCATGATCAAGCTCGGACCCGCACTGCCTGCGCTACTTGATCTGCACGCGGTACCTGATCTGTTGGATGCGTTGCGCGATTTCAGCCGCACGCTGCGCAGCAAAGCGGCCTTTATCGCGCGGCAGCTTGCTGGGCTACCGGCGACTGAGCAGCGCGGCGAGCGTATCGCGCTCACGCAGCGGCTGGCGTGTCTGGCGCCTGCGATGCCGGCGCTGGAAGCGCAACTCCAAAGTGCCGTCATTCCGCCCTACCCGCTGTATTTCGCGCTGTGTAATTTTCTGGGGCCGATGGCGCTGTTGCGCCCGGGTGCTTTGCCCATAACGCCACCGCCCTATGTGCACGCGCAGCCGCACTTGAGTTTGCTGCCGCTGCTGAAAGAACTCCAAGACAATCTGGCCGAGATCAGCCAAGACTATCGCGAGGTTGCGTTTGAATGGATCAACGGTACCTTCGAGCTGACGCTGCGCCCCGAGTGGGTTGGCAAGCGCTTGGTGGTGGGTCTGAAAGGCGGGCTATCAGGCGAGATTGAAGATTGGATGGATAGCGCGCTGATCGGGCCCTCGCATGTCTTTAACGAGCTACGCGAAAAACGTGTGCTGGGGTATCGACGGGCGCGTATCTCGGCGGCGCCCGAGATGCAGCTGCACGGATTACCCGGTGTGCTGCTGTACGAGATCGTGCCCGGGCCGGAGCTGATGCGTGCTGATAGCCGCTTGCTGGTCGGTGGCTCGGGTCGTGCCGGCAGCAAAATGCGCCCCGGCAGCATGCAGCTGTTCATCAAAACCCAAGGCCGCTGACCAGGCCGGCATCAGTCATCAACATGGGCAAGCTCTACCTTCCAGCACCGCTCACCGCAGCATCGAGCACGATGACGACGGTTGACGCGCTCGCCCCTACATGGTCGGTGACGGATAGCAGCGCACTGCATGGCGCGGCACTGCTCAAACAGCTTCGCGACTTTGTCGCTGAGGTGTTGCAGCTGATTGAGTCCTTGCCTCTACCATCCGCCAACGACGATGACCCGAGCCTGCATGCGCGGCAGCTGGCAGAGGAAGCGTGCGAGCGTGTATCGCGCATGATCAGCGCCAGAACACTCGACCTATCCCATAGCACCAGCAGCACCGCGCGCGGCGCTACCGACGAGCTGCGATATCTGATGGCCGCGCTGGCTGATGAGCTGCTGCTGTCGCGCGACTGGCCCGGCCGATCACGATTCACAGAAACACTGATCGAGACACGCCTGTTTGGTAGCAGTGTAGCGGGTGATGTAATTTTTCAGCGCATAGACGCGCAGCTGGCCGGCAAAGCCGATGTGTCACCTGCAATGGCGCCGCTGTATTTGTTTGCGATCTCGGTGGGCTTTGAAGGACGCCACCGCGGCTTGAAAGCCGATGAAGCCTTACAACCGCTGAAGGATGACTTGTTTCGACTGATTTACCGGCGCGATGCACAACTGGGCAGCAAGCTGGCGGATCAGATCGATGCAGGCGATCGGGTACTCTCGCCGCAGGCTTACCGCTACCCGCTATCGAATATCGTCCCGGTGAGATTCTTTCGGTTTAGTCGCGGCGTGCTGGCCTTTATCGGCACCATGCTGCTTTTGCTTGCGTTGTCGCAGGTGGCGTGGCGCTGGACCACCGCGCCGGTGCGTAAAGCGCTTGAGCCTTCTGCGCCCACACCGGTAAAGCAAGTCGTACCTAGCGAGGCCGAACGTGGATAACGGCCCCACCATCGTCATCATTATCGGTTTGCTGTCGGTGGCGCTTGGGGTGCTGCTGATCGCGCTGCGTGCGGGTGTCGATCGTGAGGCAGACAAAGCCGGTGCGCGTCGCGCGCTGCTGGATATTGGCCGGCTGCGCGCCTCATTTGATGAAGCAGTCAGCACCATCGAACGCAATATCGCCGATCGCAGCAAGCGCTACGACATCCCTTGGGTCGTGCTTTTGCATGATGGTGATGAAAATGCCCGCCCCGCAATCGAGCGCTGCGGGCTTTCGCGCATGTTTGCTGGCGAGCCGACAACACCAGCACCCAGTGGCTTGGTCTGGCATTTGTTTGATCGCGGGGTCGTGATCGCGCTGAACGCCGAACAGCTCGATGATGCGACCGCCAGCAACACCCAAGAAAAACGCTGGGAGGCATTCGTCGCAATGTGCGGAAAATACCGACCGCAGCGGCCCTTGGATTCGGTCGTAATCGCCGTGCCTGCGGCGATGCTGGCAGATCGTAGCCCGCAAGGACGTGAGCACCTACGGGCGCGCGCTGATGCGGCGAGCAGAAGAATCTGGATCGCGCAAAACCGCTACGCGATGCGCTTTGCGGTGTATGTAGTCATCGCCGGCTGCGAGCAACTGCCAGGCTTCAGCGATTTTGCACAAGCGCTTCCGCCTTCGATGCAAGACGGTATGTTGGGCTGGTCTTCACCGCATCAGCCGTCTACGCTGTTTCAAACCGGATGGGTTGACCAAGCCTTCGACCAAGTCGAACAAAACCTGATCGATAGCAGCGCCGAGCTATTTGCATCGCAAGCGACGTTACGTTCGGTTACCGAGGTGTTCTTGCTACCATCTCAGATAGCGTTGTTGCGCGCCGGTGCGCGCGAGTACCTCGAGGCGCTGATGCGCCCGAATGCTTTTCATGAGCCCTTCTTCCTGCGCGGGATTTACCTCAACGGTAACGCCGAGCGTGGGATGTTTTTGCGTGGGGTGATGGAGGCTAAGGTATTTGCCGAATTTGGTCTATCACGCGCCGCGCACTCACAGAAACTGGCACGCCCGCTCATGAGTAAAATTGGGCGCTGGCTAGCCTTTGGCATTCCCTTGTTTTATGCCTTCGGTATTGTAGCCAGCACGATTCAGTTGCAACGAGTGCTACCCGTACTTGCCGAAGGGCTTGAAGGGCTTAAACGGGATATCGAGTACCGCGCCCAAGCAAGTAAAACCGGTGAACGTATTGACTTTGATTGGTACCGTAAGACGGCGCTGCAGCTCATGATTGGTCTGGAAGAATTACAGTCGCGTCGGTTGACCAAGGCGGTGTCATTAGCCGACACCAACTTTATTAATCCATTCATGCCGGGCTCTTGGTCGATGTTTGATGATATTCGAGAGCGGGTAATAGAGCGTATCTCAACTGAATTTGCTGACCTTGGCTTACGGACACTGCAGCAAGCTGTTTACCGACGCACCGCCGAGCTGACCCTTGCCCCGATCGATCCGGTCACCTTTCAACTGACTGGAGATGTCGCAGACTGTGAAGTCCCTCAGCTATTGAAAACGTCAACCATGAACGGCACTACTACGACCGTTGCGCTTGAGCGTATGACTGAGTTCGTCGTGCTGCAACGCTACGCAGATGATGTGGCACGGCTGGAGACAAATGTCAGTAGCTTGCTGCACCTAGGCTCACCACACAAAAACAGCCAAGCCTCGCTGCGCATGCTGGTACTCGACACACTCAACGCAGAGTTACCCGGTGATCTTACGGCAAGCGTGAGACTGTTTCAAGATGCCGCCAAAAAAGATATTACCTTGATCGATCATCCAGCCGTCTCGCGTGCCGTCAGCTGCGCCTATACGCGTGCGATGCTAGCGCTGAACCAGCAGTTGTTCGCTAAAAACGCTTTGTTACAAAGCGAAGAAGAGATAATTTTTTCCCGAAACGCCGTTATTAACCTATTCAATACTAGCGAAGCGCCTAGTAGCAAAGAGGTGATCGGATACTACCGCCGCCTACGCGATGCACTGAACGAGCAGCGCTCTCTACTCGCGTCTGGGCAGGGAGCCTGGCTATGGCGCGACGAACTCAATCTAGGGATGCCGTATGACAAACTGATGAAGAAATTTGCTGATAACGACTTAGTCAGTAACCCTGCAATTGGCATCATCGAGCGCCGCACAAAAGAAGATTTTTCTCGCGCGCGTCAGCGGTTCATGAACCTGTTTGGCGCGGGTACCGATAAAGGAATAAGAGTAGACAGCAACCAAGGTGGCTTGCAAATGTCGGAGGAGCGTCTTGCCTTACTTGCCGCAGTGGAGCATCTGCTCGCCGAACCTTTCATGCAACCAGCGGTTGGCAATGCACTCGAAGCCACACCCCGTAATACCCTTATCCAATGGGATAACTCGCAGCTTGCGCGCGCAGTAAAACAAGTCGATGCATACAATAAGTATTTGAATGAGGAGCTACCAAAATTCCCAGAAAACATGAAAGAGGCCGTAGGTGATCTGATCAATTACCAATATGCGCTGCGTGTAGTTGATTTAGTCGGACATGCTTATACAAAAGTCGATCGCGCTACTACCTCGACCAACTCGATGCAAGCCACTAACACCTCGCTCGACGTCAGCGCCCAGCACGTTAAGAAACTCGCGACCTTTTTGCACGATCTGGGGCAAGAACGCGAAGCGGAAACACTACAAATCATTCTCAGTAACGACACATCAGCACGCTTCAAGCAGCTAAGTAATACCTTACAAAATACGCGCGCCTACCAAATCTTGGATGATGTTGAAGAAGCACGCGCCGATCAGCGTGACCGTCTGGTACTTTTTGCACAGGGAGATGACCCTGCCGAATACTTGGGTAACCAGCTAACGATGCTGCAGAAATTATCATCACAAGCCCAGTTGATCAGAACCGCGCTGCCTGGTGATACCCGTAATAATACTGATCTCGCACTCTGGCAGAGTATCGCTCACGAGATCGAACTGCATAATGCTAAAGATCCTAAAGGTAGCATCATCAAACTTGAACGCTTCATCAATGAACTAGCGCGCGAGCTCGATGGCCCTACCTGTATAGCGACACTGCGGGCCCACGAACCACCCAGGCGTTTAGCGAATTATTTTGCTGAGCGTCACGCCGAGCTTCACCGAGCGCTGAGTCGGCGTTGCCTTTCGCTCGATCGTCGCTCGTTTGCGGAGCAATGGCGTATGTTCTCCAACGACTTTAACAAGCTGCTAAAAGGCCGTCGCCCCTTCGTTGGTAATCGCAGCATGCTGCGCGCAACCGAATTTAGTGCGCTGTCGCCCGCTGATCAGGCAGATGTCAGCGCGGTGCTGCAAAGACTACCGAATGTTTCAGCCGAGGTGTTCTCGCGTAATAATGTGCCGGAGGGTGCCGCAGTACCGCTACGCGACTTCGCCACCCAAGTCATTCAGGTGAGACAGCTTATGGCTTCGCTGTTCCCTGCAGACCCCTCGGCACCGACGGGTCTGGATGTGGCGATCAAGTTCCGCGCACAAACGCAGGCAGAGCAAGACGGTAACAAGATCATCGACTGGACAGTCAACATCGGTGATCAAACACTCAGCTTGCGCGATACTCCGCGTCCGCTACGCTGGCGGCCAGGTCAAACCGTGCGCGTCAGCCTACGGTTTGCTAATGACGTCCCGATCGTACCGCGCGCTGATGCAGACAATCCGTACCTTGAGGTCAGCCGTAAAAATGCCAGCTTCCGCTTTGATGGGCCTTGGGCTTTGTTCGATATGATTCAGTTGATGCGGAGCGCCGAGCTATCAGACGCGCGCAGCTCGACGCTGCGACTAGATGTACCGGTGCAAGCGGATGAGCGCGACCCAACCTCGCGCGCGCGGCCAGTGCGGGTGTTTATCAGTGTGACCCTGTCAGAACCGGGCAAGAACACCGCGTTGCCATGGCCTGCGAATTTCCCCGAGCGCGCCCCGACGCTGGAGCGATGATGAATTCCGCCGAGTTCGACGCCCTACGCGACCAATTGCTGCAACCGATTTCTTCGGCCGAGCCGGCCGGACAATGGATGCGCTACGCGCCGAAGTTTGCCGCTCTCAGCCGTATGCGCGAGGAAGATAATCCAAACCTGCCGATGGGTGATTGGGAAAGACCGCTTCAAAAAGCCGATTGGTCTCAAGTCGCCGAGGCCAGTATTCAACTACTCAAGCAAGATAGTAAAGATTTTCAAGTCGCGGCTTGGCTGACAGATGCGTGGATACGAACCGATTCTTGGCAAGGGCTATTCACTGGTCTGCAGCTGATCAATGGTATTGCGGAACGATTTTGGCGTGCTGCTTGGCCGGCATTAGATGAAAATGACGCTGACCGTCGTGTTGCGCCGTTCGCGTGGATGAACACCAACCTGCCAAGAACGATTCGTCTACATGTGGTGCTACTACCTGTATCAATGCAGCGCGAGCAGCCGGTGACACTACTTGATTGGGAAAGCGCGCCGCTGATCGATGACGCGAGAGCAGATGCCAACAGCAGCGATACGCGCCCGAGCCGTCGCAGCTTGCGCGAACGTGTGCGCGCCACCGACAGCGCCTTTTTGCAAAGCGTTTTGTGTCAAGCGGAGCAGGCCAAGGCAGAGCTGAGGCGTACAGCACATTTTCTGGATGCGCGGCTACGCGAGGAATCACCCTCGTTGTCCAAGCTGATGGCAGCGATTGATGGTGCGAGCCAAGCCGCTCTGGCGCTACTACCGCCGGAGGTGATCGCAAGTATCGCGAGCTCCGCAGGTAATGCAGATACGGCAGGCACTGCAGGAAGTGTAGGTACTGCAGAGACTACAAGCTCGCCGCCGGTGGCAGGTGAGGGCAATACCGCTGCACCTAACGAGCTTCAGCCCAATCAACCGAGTCATCCCGTCTCACCTAAAGCAACCCATCAGACGCAAAACATCAGGCACCAAGACCCTGCGGTTGAACGTGTGCAGGTCTACGCGGCACTGGCCGACATAGCTGCTCGACTGAAAATGATCGAGCCGCATAGCCCAACGCCTTACATGATCGAGCGTGCGCTGGTGCTCGGTACCATGCCGCTGCCCGAGATGATCGCAGCGATCAACGCTAGTGCTGGATCAGTGGATCGCTTTTTTGAGTTACTGGGTATATCTACCAAGGCATGAAGTGATGCTCAGTGTACTAACTGATGTACGGCTTCAGCAGGTAAGATACGATTTGCTTTGACATCAGGTTGGCCTGCGCCACCATCGCTGCAGCTGCATTTTTTCGAATATCGGCCGATGCCAAATTCGCTGCCTCTACCGCGAGATTAGCGTTCATCACGTTGCCGAAGGCGGTAGAGCGAATATTCGATTGATTGTTATTGAGCGTCTTTCGGTAATCCAGGACGTTATTCTGCGCACCCGCCTGGGCTTGGTAGGAAGATACCATCTCGATTGCTTTATCAATCACCGTTAGCGCGTTACTACCGCCGGTCTGAGTTGAGATATTTAATGCAGCGATTTTTGTGTCATCCGCAGAGCCTCCATACGTACCCGCTCGAAAACCCAGCGTTTGCATATTTGTCGCACCGTTGGTACCTGCAGCTAAAGTGAACGTCGCGCTGGAGCTGAGCTTGACGGTTGAGATAAACGCCATCGCGCCTGCAGCGGTCGCAGCAGCGCCCGTTAACGAAAGTCCGCCTAATCCTATTCTCTCTCCGGAAACCGCCCCGGTACTATCGCTAACGCCTACCGATATGTTGCGCCCATCAACGGCTGTCATAGTCAGACCTGATCCGTTGTTCGAAAACGCTACGCCCGTCTGTCCTGTATAACCCTGAAGCGCTGTAACAACATCATCAATACTTGTGCTACTGCTAAACCCCACTGTAATCGTTTGGCCATTTATGTAAATTGACGTGACATTACCAGCACTAAAACTCGAGCCAATCAGCGTATTATTATTCGCAGTTGCCGTGACTCCCGTGTTGGTCGACTGACGATTAATTGCCGCGGCAATTGAAATTGCACTAGATGCTTTAGTCGATGAGGTTGTCGTTGCGGCAGTACTTGGGTCGTCTGAGTTGAATGCAGCGCCGATGGTATAGCCGTTGATTGTCAGATCACCAGATGACAAGATAGTTGGTGCAGCGGTCGAACCGGATCGCATGGTCGAAGTGACTTGTGCAGTGTTAGCAGCGTAGGTACCCGCGACTAATCCGGCATTGGTAATGTTTTTACCAATTTGGCTTGATAACGTAATACTGCTGCTTCCCAGGCTTCGTAGCGTGAAATTTCCTGAGTAGGTGGCATTGGCAGCAAGGCCTGTAACCGCTGTCGCTAAAGTACTCGACAGCGTGATATTTCTACCATCGGCTGCGGTAAGCGTGACACCACGCGATGAGTCTCCACCATCGCTGGCCGTGACACCGGTCTGCCCCGAATTTAGATTGATCGCAGTGATCACTGCCGCACGGTTGGTGTCAAGAGTATCGCCGGCATTCAACGTTACCCCAATACCGACGCCGTTGATCGTGATGGTTCCGGTTGCAGCACCCACGGTAGACATGCTTGCTCCGGCTACCTGCGTGCTACCGACTTTAGCCTCGACATTGGTAGTCGCACTGACTCGGTTAATCGCTGCGGCCTTGGCAATAGCACTCGCTGACTTCGAGGCAGTCGAATAATTATCATCCGTCGTTAGCGAGGCCCCCACGGTGACGCCGTTGATCTGCAAGTCGCCTGAGCTCAATGCCGATGGTGAGCTTGCGCCTTGCGATGACAAGGTGATCGTATCGCCCTTACCAAGCGCGCTCGTACCCGCCGAAAAGAGCTTCACCACAGAAGTTTCGGCACTGTCTATTCCAGTCTGGATTTTTAGCGAAGGTGTAGAACCATCAAGTAGCGAAATGCCATTGTAGGTAGTCGCGGTGACCACCGAGTTAATGTCCGAGAGGTAGGACTGCAATGCCGTCTGGTTACTGATGCGGGTCGCTACGCTGGTGGTCCCTGTAGACGATGACAGTGCCAAGTCGCGCATATTGGTTAGCATCGATGCAATGCTAGTCAGCCCCTCCTCGGCAGACTGAATTACCGAAATAGCGGCGTTAATGTTATCGACCGCCTTCACATGCGACGACACCTGCGCACTCAGCTTATTGGCCAGTATCAAACCTGCTGGGTCATCTTTCGCATTATTGATTCGTAACGTCGTGCTGATGCGCAGGGTTGCCTGCGCCGCGTCGCGGGTCGCATTCGTTAACGCAAGCGCCGAACTGAGTGCCACATCGTCCATCACGATCATTGCCGCCTCCACCGAAACATCTCATCCGGGCCGAGGTTAGCAAGAAAAAACAGCTACAAGAAAAACTTTAGCGTTTGTTACGGCGATTACATCGATTTACGCGTGTTACGCTTGCAATCGCTAAAGTTTTTCCGATCTCAGTTTTAGCTTAAACTGAACGAGTGTTTTCGTACTTGGCACGCAAAGCAAATGACTGAAGCTGGATGGCGTAACCTAGATGACAAAATTTAACGACAAAAAAATCCCAACCATTCGGTTGGGATTTTTTTGCTTAGGACGCCTGGCCGGCAAATCGACGAGCCAACTAATTGCGCTGAATAGTCTCGAGAAATTTGACAATATCACGGATATTCGCATCTGAAATCGTGCCGCCCCAAGTAGGCATACCCAGTTCCGGACGGCCATCAGTGATTGTGGTGACAGCAACTTCACGCCATTTGTCGTGATAACGCTTTGAGAGCTTGCGTAGATCGCGCTCCTGCTGCGGACTGGCGCCATTCTGACCATGGCAATGCGAGCAGCGGCTATTGAACATGGCTTTGACGTCTTCGAGATTGGCATCGTTTACCTTAAGCAAACCGGCACGCCAGTCAGCGTTGGCACCACCGGTGGCCATCATGGCTGCTTCCGGTTTTTGTTTCGCTTGTGAGGCATGCGCTTGCTGGATACCACCCGCTGCCTGATCGGTCATCACGTTCCATGATCCCTTGGCATTCATCATCACCGGCGCGGTCTGCGGGAACGCGTATTTCTGTTGCAGTTGTTTGATCTCAGGTTGCAAATCGGTGAGGGCCTGATCGATCTTGGCTTTCAGATCCGGGTTTTTCTTGGAGACGGCAACTGCTACCTGGCTGTTCAAGCCTTGGCCAGCAACCGGTGTTATTTTCCAGCGCTCTGCAAACTGTTTGGCGTTTTGATATCCCGCGCTGGGTCCCCAGAGCACGGCAACTTCGATCTCGCCTTTGTCGAGCGCTGCAAATACCGCGTCTTGTTCACGGAAGTTATGGCAGTCGTAGCCCGTTTCACTGGAGAGCACAATGTGCGGCGTGGATCCGTGCAGCACACCAATACGCTTGCCTTTCAGATCTTCCATGCCGCTGAATGAGAATGATGCGGGTGCCACTACGGCGTATCCAACATCAAGAAATGCGCGGGTTTTTTCCAAACCCCTGACTTTGTAATCTGCATTCGCAGGCAAGGCAAAGTAAGCGTCGCACATGTCCATGGTGTTGCGGACAGCGCGACGCTGGTTATACGTCAACCACCATACGTACTCGGCGGAGGCGCCCAAGCGCTGCACAACCATATCAGCGAGTTCGATATACAAGCCCTTCTCTGCACCTTCCGACTTACTGAAGGGCAGGTTATCAGGGTCCGCACAGATCTTGATTGTGTCGGCAGACGCTACTGGCCCTGCAAACACACCCGTGACCAGAGCAACGACAGGCCAAACGCGAGCACGGTTGTAGAGCGACTTGGGCATTTCCTATCTCCGGATTAATTCAACGCAAAGACGAACATCGTGCCACCCTCGGGACTCGCGTCATACATTTTCTGCCCAACTTCGCCGAAAAACGCCGGAATTGA
>Ga0208048_1001058_pt1 | contig 14497 bp, 10 predicted proteins | sample Malawi_45m_30L_FD_184163 | JGI IMG/M metagenome (GOLD analysis project Ga0208048, IMG submission 184163) | Freshwater microbial communities from Lake Malawi, Central Region, Malawi to study Microbial Dark Matter (Phase II) - Malawi_45m_30L... | ecosystem: Environmental > Aquatic > Freshwater >...
CTTGAAATCCTGGTCCTGGATCTCGAATTCGGACAGGTCCGACTTCTTCATCAAATCCACGACTTGTTTTATCTTAATAAGGTCCAAGGTAATGTCCTCAATGAAGGGGTGCGCCTCACAGATACAAGGTATGGGGGGGGCAAATCAACCTTCATTCCAGAACCCCCGGGGGTATCTTGCCTAACTCAATGTTTATCAACGGTTTGACTATGCCTTTCAGGGTCGGAATGGCTTGGGTTTCTGGCTTGGCCAGGGGGCCCTGCAGTTTGATGCGGAAGAGGCTGACCAGGGTCCGGTTTATATTAATGATTTCGAGCGGGTTGAATCCTTGTTTCCTGGGCAAGGAAAAGTCTCCGGCGAGGTTCAGGGTCATCCCCCGGAGGTCGACTTCCCCGGCTAGTTCGAGCCTGGCCTGGGAGCCGGTGACGGTCATGTCCGGGAAGTAGGCCTTCCCCCCGACGCAGCCGAAAGTGCCCGCCGCCCGGTCCAGTTCATAAGTGGTCGCCCCGACGCCGACGGCTTCGAGCACGCCCGAGATTCCCCCGAGCAGGCGGACTTTCTTCAGGTCGGGGTCCCGCAGGGCATACGTCCCCAGCCCGCGGAGCTCCCGTGGGGCTTCGAGGTCGAGCTTGCCTTTGAAATCAAGGTCCAGGCGGCCGCGCCCGACGGTCTTCGCCTCGGTCGCGGCCGCCGGTTCGCCGAGGTCGCTGACGATCCGGCCCACCTGCGCGGGATCGCAGTCCTTGAGGGACAGCACGACGTCCGTCCGGCGCAGCGGGTCGCCGTCGAGACGGAGTTCCGCGGTGCCGTCCGCCAGCCCGAGGCGGGCGTCGATCCGCATGCCGTCAGCCTGGCTCGTCGTCGTCACCTTCAGCCCGCGGCCCGCGATACCCCATGCCTTGAAGTCGCCGTCGCCTTCGATCTGGGTCCGGATGTCGAGCCCTTGCTCGACCGGCGCGAGTTCAAGCGTGAAGCGTCGGCCCGCCGGCAACACGAGTCCTTGGAGCGCGTCGCCGAAGCTCTTGCCGGCGCAACGCGCGGCGATCCAGGGCTGGAGGTCGCCGGCGGCTTTCACCACCGGGCCGGCGAGCACGCCCGGCTTGGACCAATCCCAGGTCGCGCTGCCCTCGACTTCGCCGTCGTCGGCGCTGGTCCCGCCTCGGAGACGGTGCAGGCCGATCAGCGAACGTCTTTCGTCGGCGTCGACGCTCACCTCTACGCGACGGAAGGGCGCGCCCATGAAGTCGAAGTTCCGCAACAGGACCCGTCCGCGCGTACGGCTCGTCAGCGCGCCCCAATGTCCTTGGACTTCGATGAAGGCGTGGGGATTTTCCCGCACGAGGAAGGTGCGCCAAAGGTCGATCCACCAATTCCCGAGGACCCGATCAAGGCTGCCGGGCGCGAGTTCGCCGTGGAGCGTCAGGCGGAAGGCGCCGCCTTCGGCGACGGCACAGTCCGCTTCGCCGACGACGGAGGCGAGACGCAGGTCGCGCAGTCGCAAGGGCTGTTCGACGCGGCCGGGTACGAAATCGAAACGGGTACGCAGCGGCAGGTCCATGTCCGGGCTGATCGCCTTGGCGGAAAGTCCGAGTCCGTGGAAACCGGAGAGCCCGGCTTCGCCGCGGGCGTCCAGGAGACGTCCGTCGGGCGTGAGGGTGATTTCGGCTTCGCGCAGGAGCAGGTCGCCCCGCAGGTCGATGCCGGCCGCGAGCAGGACCGGCGCGACCGCCGGGTGCGTCGAGATCTCCTGCCCGGAGACCAGGGCGTGATCGATGCGCAGCCGTCGGGTGCCGTCGGCAAGGCCCTCCAGCGAACCGCCCGCGACTGAGGCGGCGGTATGCGCGCGAAACCCTAGCGTCCAAGGTTGCTCCGCGGACGGACGCGCGGCCCGCAGGTTCATCCGCCGGCAGAGGATCTCGCCGATCCGGACATCAGTCAGCTCGGCGTCGGCGACGATCTCGCCGCGCCGGCCGGCGCCGCGTACGCGCAAGGCGGCGCGGGCGGCCGTCACGGTCGCGCCATCGCGCCAGGCGGTGGTCTCGGCTTCGCCGGCGAGGCGCCAGTCCCGGAGGGCTCCGTCGGCCGCGAGCTGGGCTTCGGCGCTCAGCCGGAGGCCGCGCAGACTGATGCGACCGAGCTGTTCGCCGGTCTCTTCGCCGAGGAGGGCTTGCGCGGAAAGTTCCGCCGTGCCGTCGCTCCGGCCGGAACAACGGATCGTCACCGTCGCGGCGCCTGCGCCTTCCGCGGCGGCGAGCGCGGTGTCGAGCGCGCCGAGGACGCCGGCGAGGCGGCGCGGGAGCGGCGCGGCTTCGGTCTTCGCCGGGCCGGCGCGCAGGAGGCCGGCGGGCAGTTCGCCGCTGACATGGCAGGTGATCTTTCCCGCGCGCGCCTGCGCGATGCGTAGGCTGACCCAGCGTCCTTCCTGGGCGACGTCGAGCGTAAGCTCGTCGATGAGGCTGCGTCGTCTTCCGTCCTGCGCGACGGAAGCCGGGCACCACAGGCGGCCACCGTTCAGGCGCAGGCGGGTCGGCGCGACCTCGCCGGCGATCAACCGTGCCGGCTGCAGCGCGACCTCCGCGCGGGCGGCGGCCAAGACGTCGCCGGTGAGTCCGTCGAAGGCGACCATGACGTCGTCGGCCGCGAGCGTGAGGTCAGGCAGGATCCACAGCGCGCGCGCGCGGAACTCGACGCCTTGGGCGGCGAGTCGTTCGGTGACGGCTCCGGTGAAGAAGTCCGGGAGCCGCACGGGGCCGTCATGGACCAAGAGCCAGGCCAGGCCGAGCTGGATCGGCAGCAGGAGCAGCAGGCAGGTGTTCGTCAGCCCGCGCAGGAAACGACCCAAAGGCGAGCTGCCGGGCCGCGCTTTCATCTCCCGCCCTCGGTCAGCAGGGGAACAAGGAGGGCGGCGAGCGTCGGTTCCAGGAGGAAGTCGTCATCATCCATCTCTTCGCGCAGGATCAGCGAACGGTCGTTGAGCGGAGCGGAACAGAGGTAGGTCCGGATTGTCTCGCTCGCGGCGCCGGCGCCGGTCGCCGCCTGGTCGGTCACCCGGAGTTCATGGCTCCAGCCGCCGGCGCCGACGTCGCGCACGGGGAAGGAGGAGGCGCGGACCTCGGCGAACCCGAGCGCCAGCCGGCGCGCGCTGGTCGGATCGAGCCGGCCGGTGCCGGCCCAGTTGCCGTCCGGGCCGAGGCGGGCCTCACCGACCACTTTGCCGTCGGCGCGGGCGGTGAGGCGTAGTCCGCTGACGCGGGCTCCCTGCGGCAGGGCGGCCACGGTGCGGTGACGCCACGCGGAGGGTTCGACGTTCTGGTGTCCGCCATCGAGGAAGGTGACGTCACAGATCGCCGCCAGCGGCGTGCCTTTGGCGTGGACGAGGCGGGTGCCCGCGCCGTTGTCGGGATCATCGGTGAAGCCGAGCACGATGCGTTCCGTTCCGAATTCAAGCTCGACGGTCTGTCCCGTCGCGCCGGGGACCGGCTCGCGGACGGCGGGCAGAGTCAGTTCGCCCATGACGGCGGGCGCGCGGCGGGTGGCCCGCAGCTGGGAGAGTCCGGCGAGGAAGCGGCCTATGAGACGCGGGTCGGCTTCGCGACGCTTGGTGGCCGTGGAGCCGGGCGCGACGGGGATCTCCCAGCGCGCGTCGTCGCCGAGCCCGTCGAGCCGGTGCAGGGTGATGCTGCGGCCGCCGGCGGAGACCGTGAAGCCGGTCACGAGGGCCGGATCGAAGTCGGCCGGCCGCGTGTCGGCGAGCGTCGCGCGCGGGGTCATCCACTCGCGGAGTTCACGCGTGTCGACGAGGAAGACGGCGGCGTTGTCCTCCAGTTTCGCGCAGAGGAGCTGTGGCTGGCCCGGCGCGGGACGACCCACGAGCAGGACCTGCCGGCGGCTGTTGCCTTCGACCGCCAGGCGCAGGGCGGGCGCGCCCAGGCCGGTCGTTTCGTCAGGGAGGTCGGCGAACTTGGCGACACGTAGGTTGGCGAGCGCGGCCACGGCCCGGGCGGTGGCGTCAGGGTCGGCCGGGGTGTCGTAAGGGGCTTCGAAGCGCCACTCGGGCAGCAGCACGCGCCGGCCGACGCGCGGCCGGGCTTCGGCGACGAGCGCGGTGACCGTCTCGACGTCCCTCCCGCGCTGACGCACCGAGACCGCCCGGGCCTCGAAGTCGGCGATCTCGAAGATGCGGTCGACCCGGTAGCTCTCGGCGCCCACGCCCAGGACCGCGGCCATCGCGTCCGGCAGCGGCACGAGCCGCCGGCCGTCCTCGGTGAGCAGGAAGTGGCGGCGGGTCGAGGGCTGGACGCCGACCTTCACCTCGACGGCGATCCCGGCGTCACCGGTGACCTTCACGGTCCAGCGCGCCGGTTCGAGTCCATAGTCCTTGAGGCTGGCGCCGTTGGCTGTCACCTCCGCGACGTCGAAGCCGCTCTCCGGGCTGATGAAGCGGAGTTCGTCGATCAGCCGCTGCACGGACCACACGTTGGCCGGCCAGTCGAAAGGTTCGAGCACGCGCCAGCCGGCGGGCCGTTTCTCCAGGAGGACCCTGGCCGGGCCTTCGGCGAGGGCGATGCGCGCCGGGTTCGCGGGGAAGAGCTGGGTCTGACTGACCGCGGTCGTGGCCTGCCCGGACATGGCCCGCCATATCAACCCGAAGGCGATTAGGTTGGCGAGCAGGAGGGCGACGGTAGTGCGGGAGATCCGCATGGGCTCGTCAACTCCTGCGACGCCACACGGAAACCGCAAGCCCTACTGCGAGCACGCCGAGTGGAATGAGGGCGAAACGCAGGGCCAAGGCCCAGAAGTCGGCGGCGGTCACGGTCAGCTGATATTCGCCCCCGGTCCGGGCGGGCAGCGAGACGGCGCGTTCGCGGTCGCTGAGCCAGGCGGCGGCCTGCGTCAGGAACGCGCGGTTGCCGCCGCGGTCAAGGCGGCTGTTCGCCGCGATCTCGGAGGTGCCGACGACGACCAGCCGGCCGCCGTCGCCGCCGACGCCTTGCCGGATGCCGGTCGCGCGTTCGGCCGCCGCCACGACACAGACCGGACCGGACTGGTCGCGGTCGGCATCGAAGCGCGGCGGCCGGCGGGCCGGGTCCGTCTCGCCCCAGGCGGCGTCCGACGAGAAGACCAGCTGCCACACGCCGAGCGTGCTATCCGGCGCGCTGCCTTCGTCGAAGCGGGCCGGGCGGAGCCGGGCGGCGACGAGCGGCAGGTTCTGTTCGCGGAGCGGCTTGGTGAGCGGATGTTCCTTCGCCTCGAGGCGGAGCAGGCCGACGTCCCCGTCGGTCGTGCGCCGCGCGGGGTCGGGTTCCTGCAGTTCCGCGTCGGGGGCGAAGATCGCCCACTCGGAGAGCACCGGTTCGAGGCCGTGGTTGCGGCCGGGATCGAGCAGGACGAGCACCCGCCCGTTGCGTTCCTGCAGGTATCTGCGGAGGCGGTCGTTCTCCGTGGCGGAGAACGGGGTGACCGGCCCCGGGACGAGCACCATCGCGGCGTCGCGCGGGACTTCGCCGACCGTGGCGAGGTCGGTCGTCCGGACTTCGAAGTTGCGGCTGCGGAGCTGACGTGAGAGGAGCGACATGCCGCGCACGGGCGAAGCGTCCTCGATCCCGAGTTCCCCGTGCCCTTTCGTCACGTAGCAGACCGCCGGCTTGTCTTCGGTGACTTCGATCAGGGCGGAGGTCACCGCCTCCTCGCCGCGGAAGGCTCCTTCCCGGGTGACCAGGTCCCGGTAGCTGAGATATTTCGCGCGGCCGCCGCAGGCGAGCACCAGCACGACCGAGGCGTCCGGCGCCCCGTGACGTCCGGCGATTTCGGAGAGGAGGGGGGCGTTGCGTCCGTCCCCGGCCTGCTCGACGGCGAGCCAGTTCCCGCCTTGCCGGCCGCTTTCGACGACGTAGGCGTCGAGCAGCTTGTTCAGGCGGGAGCGCAGGTTCCGGGCCTCGTCGGCCTTCTCGCTCGTCAGCACGACGGCGCGGACCCAGCCGCGCGCGCGGCCGGCGCCGACTGGGCTGCGCCGGCCCGCCGCCCGCACCGTCTCGACCGATTCCGGGGCGAGGGAGTGGCGGCGGTCGGCGGAGATGTCCCGGCGCAGCCGGAACTCGGGCAGCGAAGCCAAGGTGTTCACGGCTACCGCGAGGGCGATCGCCAGCAACGCCTGGGTCAGGCGGTTGAGCCGCCGGACGGGCCGGACCGAGCCGAAGTCGTCGAGCGGGGAACGCATGTCATTCCTGACCCTCCACGGTGAGCACCGCCAGGCCGAGGCAGAGCAGGGTGCCGGTGCCGTACAGCACCAGCGGCCGCGCGTCGAGCACGCCGTCGGTAAAGTCCTGCAGGTGGCCGAAGGTCCGCAGGTGCGCCGCCGGCTCGCGCAGCCAGCCGAGCCATTCCCAGCTTTCGATCGGCAGCGTCTCGAGCGCGCCGCCCGCGGCCGTCAGCGCCAGCAGGCTCATGAACGCGAGCAGGGCCGCGAGCGCGGCGGAGCGCGTCACGCAGCTGCAGAGGATCCCGATCGCGACGTGCAGGAGGCCGCTCACCGCGATGAAGCAGAGTCCGCCCCACAGTGCGGCAGGTTCGCCGAGCGCGTGGGCGCCCGCGCCCGCCAGCCGCTGTTCGGCGAGGAAGGGGAACACGGCGAAGGCCAGCCAGAAGAGGGCCCATACGATCCAGACGGCCAGGAACTTCGCCCAGACCACGGCGGCGGGGCTCGCCGGCGTGGTCAGCAGCGCGGCGAGCGTGCCCGAGCGGCGTTCCTCGGCGAACGTGCGCATGGTCAGCAGCGGCAGCACGCAGAGCAGGGGCAGCCAGAAGAACCAGAGCGTGGCCTCCACGGGCGACCGCGGGACCGGCGCGCGCGCGGCGTCGACGAGCGCGAAGTAATGGATGCCGCCCATCAGCGCGAGGAAGAGGCCCGCGGCCGCCCAGGTGTTCCAGGAGAGCGCGGCGCTGCGCAGTTCGTGCGCGAGGAGCGTGCGGAAGTGGCGCATCAGGAGCGGCGGCCCTCCCCGGGGGCGCGGCGCGTGGCGGCGAGGAAGATGTCCTCGAGCCCGAAACGTTCTTCGGCGATCTCGCGCAGCGCGAGCCCCGCGCCGACGAGCGCGTCGGCGAGCTTGTCGCGTGCGGGCGAATCCGCGGGCAAGGTGACGCGGAAGGTGTTCCAGCCGCCGGCGCCGGCGCCGGCGACGGCGGCCACGCCGGCCGCAGGTTCCGCGGCGCGGCAGGCGGCGAGCAGCGCGGCCGCGTCGGCGCGCGTCACCACGGTGAAGGCGGCCTCTGGCCGCAGCTCCCGGCGCAGGTCATCGGTGCGCCCTTGGGCCACCAGCCGACCGCGATTGATGATGACGACCTTGTCGCAGACCTGCTCGACCTCGTGCAGGATGTGGCTCGAGATGAGCACGGCCATCCGGCCGCGGAGGGAGCGGATCAGTTCGCGGATGCCGAGGATCTGATGCGGGTCCAGGCCGATCGTGGGTTCGTCGAGGATCACGACGCGCGGTTCCGCGAGCAGGGCGTCGGCGATGCCGACGCGTTGCCGGAAGCCTTTCGAGAGCTGGCCGATGAGGCGGCCCGACGCGCGCCGCGTGAGGTCGCAATCCTCCATGACCCGGCGGACGCGTTCGGCGACCCGGTCCGGGGCGACGTCCTTGAGGCGGGCGCGCAGGGTGAGGTATTCCTCCACGCGGAGGTCCTCCGGCAGCGGATTGTTCTCCGGCATGTACGCCAGGTGGCGCTTCGCCCCCGCGGGATCGAGCGCGACCGACACGCCCCAGATGGCCGCCCGGCCCGAGGTCCCCGACATCGTGCCGGCGAGGATGCGCATGGTGGTGGACTTGCCGGCGCCGTTCGGGCCGAGGAAGCCGACGATCTCGCCCGGCGCGACGGAGAAGCTCAGGTCCTCGACCGCGGTCAGGGAGCCGTAGCGCTTGGTCAGCCTTTCCGCCACGACGGCGGCTTCCGGCAGGGGCGCGGCTTCGTTCATGGGTTGGGCTCCGGAGGGAAGGGTGACGGCGTCATCGGCTCCGTGCCGACGGTTGTCCAGAAGACACGCCCAACCGCCTTTTTTGGCAAGGTTAATAGGGGCTCGGCCGAGGCTGGCGACCGGCGGACCGGCGCCTTACTTGGCGACCGGGGCGGGGGGCGCGACCAGCGAGGGTTCCGAACGGACCAGCATCTCCTTGTCGGCTTTCCAGACGTGATTGGCGCGGAGCTTCTTGTCCATCGCGTTGAGCCACTTGCTGGCTTCGGCGGTGTCGCCCTTGGCGACGGCGACGTTGGCCAAGGTGAGCATGGCGAAGCCGCGGAGGGTCTCGGCGGCGGCGACGTCGTTGGCGACCTCGGCGAGGGCTTCGGTCGCGCCGGCGTCGCCGGTCTCAAGGCGGCAAAGGGCGGCGTAAAGGCGGGCGCGGGTCGCGAGGGCGCTGACCTCCGGAGCGTTGCCGGCGAGGCCGGCCAGGCGGCGGGCTTCGTCGTAGGCCACGGCGGCGTCGGCGAACTTGCCGACGCGCTTGAGGTCGTCGGCGACGTCGGTCAGGGCGACGGCGGACAGGGGTTCGCCCGGATGCCGGGCGGCGAAGGCGCGGCGGGCGGCTTCGTCCTGGCAGGCGGTGAACTCTTCGCCGAGCGCTTCGCGCTGGCTTTCGTTCCAGAAGAAGAAGGCGAGGTAGCCGAGGACGCCGACCACGACGGCGACAGTGGTCTTGACGATCGCGCCTTGGTTGCGCTCCCAGAAGAGCCAGAGGCGGTCCTCGGCGTCCGCGTTGACGAAATCTTCGTCGACGACCACGAGATTGCGGTCATCGCCGGCCGGGGGCTGCTTGCTGGAACGGTCTTCGGGCATGGGTCGTCAACCCTTGGGAAAGGAGCGTTTGTGTCAACCCCCGCCTCCCCCGCCTCCGGGCTTGTCCCAGCCTCCGGGCGGGCAAGTATGGGCGGACACATGAGCGCCGCCGCCGTTCTTTCGCTCCTCCAAGCCGCCCGGGACAAGGGGCTGCTTTCCGCCGCCAGCCTCGCCAACGCCGGGGATTGGCTCCGCTCGGGCGCCCTTCCGGCCGAGGCGATCGCCTCCCTCCAAGACCTCTGCGACCGCGGGGCCTGGGCCGAGCTCGAGGACCGATTCTACAAGGGGATCGCCTTCGGTACCGGGGGCATGCGCGGCCGCACGGTCGGCCGGGTCTCGGCCGCCAACGAGGTCGACGCGCAAGGCCTCCCGGTCCGCGCCGCGATCGGCTCGGCCTGCCTCAACGACGTCAACGTGCTCCGCGCCGTCATGGGACTCTGGAAGCACGTCTCGGCCACGCAGCCCGGCGCCCGCCTCGTGGTCGCCCACGACGTCCGCCATTTCTCCCGTCACTTCGCCGAGCTGATCGCCGGCGCCTGGACAGAGCTCGGCGGCGAGGCCTGCCTCTTCGCCGGTGCCCGGTCGACCCCGCAGCTGAGCTTCACCGTCCGGCACCTCGGCGCCCACGCCGGGGTCGTCATCACGGCCAGCCATAATCCTTCGCACGACAACGGCTTCAAGTGCTACCTCGGCGACGGCGGCCAGGTCCTGCCGCCGCATGACGCCGCGATCGTCGCCGAAGTCGGCAAGCTAGGGCCGGCCGACGTCGCGCCTTATCTCGAGAAGGACCTCGCCCGCGTGGTCATGGTCCCGGCCGCGGCGGAGGACGCCTACCTCGCCCGCCTTGCCGGCGTGGTCCTCGACCCGGAGATGATCGCGCGCCATGCGCCGAAGGTCGTCTACACGAACGTGCACGGCACGGGCGACGTCATGGTCGTGCCGGCCCTGCGCCGCGTCGGGATCGATCCGCACCTGGTCGAGGAGCAGCGCGATCACGACGGGCGTTTCCCGACGGTCGCCTCCCCGAATCCCGAGAACGCGGGCACCTTCGCCCTCGCGCTGGAGCTCGCTGCGGAGCTCGCCGCCGACCTCGTCTTCGCGACCGATCCCGACTCCGACCGCGTCGGCGTGGCCTGCCCGCTGGCCGCCGGCGGCCATCGCCTGCTCAACGGCAACGAGGTCGCGGCCTTGCTCACGGAGTTCCGCGTCTCCTCCCTCAAGGACGCCGGCATCCTCCCCGAGGCCGGGACGTCCAACGCCGCCGTGGTGAAGTCCCTCGTGACCACGCCGCTCGTCGCCGCGATCTGCGACCTCCACGGTGTCCGCTGCGTCGAGACGCTCGTCGGCTTCAAGTGGATCGCCCGCAAGCTCGAGAACTGGAACCGCCGCCTCGCCGAAGGCGTCGGGCCCGACGCCCCCGCGCTCCCCCTGCGTCGCCGCGCCCCGCTCACGCTGCGCCACTCGACCCTTTTCCTGCTCGGCGCAGAGGAGAGCTACGGCTACCTCGCCGACGACGCGGTGCGCGACAAGGACGCCAACGCCACGGTGGTCATGCTCTGCGAGTTCGCCGCGCTGCTGCGTTCCCGCGGCCGCACGCTCCTCGACGCGCTCGACGTCCTCCATCTGCGCCACGGCGCGCATCACGAGGATCTGCTCAACCTCGCCTTCGAAGGCGCCGAAGGCGCGGCGCGCATCCGCCGCATCGTCGCCTCCTGGCGCAAGTCGCCTCCCGCCGTCATCGACGGAGCCAAGGTCCTCCGCGTCACCGACTACGAGCGGGACAAGGTGCTCGACGCCGAAGACGAGCGCGTGCCACCCGAAGAATTCATCCTCGCCGAGCTGGCCGACGGCCGCCGGATCGCCGTCCGCGCCTCCGGCACCGAGCCCAAGGTGAAGTTCTACTCCTTCGCCCGGGCCGACGTCGTCGACGCCGACGATCTGCCCGCCGCCCGCGAACGGGCCCGCCGCTCGGCCCTCGCCCTCCGCGCCTGGCTCGATGCCGACGCCAAAGTCCGCGCGAAATGAAAATCTCCATGAAGAAGCCGTCCCTCCTCTTGCTGCCTCTGCTGGCAGGCTGCGCCACGCCCGAAGGCGACCGATCTTTCGTCACGGAGAGGACGCCCGCCGCGGCGGTCCTCTCGGGCGAGTCCTCCTCCGGCGACTATGCGGACCGCGTCCGTTCGGCCAACCAGCGCAACGATGACCGGCTGCTCAAGGGCGACTGGCGCGGCGCGCGGCCCGCCGTCGGACCCCGGCCGGACCTTCAGCGGCCCTGAACGTCCTTCGGGCGCAGTTCGGTGCGGAAGTGCGTCCGGAAGTACACCTCGACCGCCTCGGCCACCGCCTTCGCCGTGGCGGCGCGGTGCTCGTCCGTGTCCCGCATCGGTCCTGGCACCTCGAACTGGATGCCGTCCAGCTGGGCCTTGTCGCGTGAGCCGTGCGCCGCGATGTCGAAGGCGCCGGTGAAGTAGGGTTCCCCTTTCTCCGGCCGCTGCAGGTGCGAGGGCACCGCCGCGACGCCACGTTCCTCGAGGAGTCCGCCCATGCTGCTCCTGCCGCGCACGAGTTCGGAGAAGCCGGCCTGCGTGCGCTCGGCGAGCCAGCGGATCGAGGACTTGCGTGGGAAGGACGGGTCATGATCGAGCTTCTCATCGGGCTGGCGCAGGTCTTCGGCGGTGAGCAGGTAGCCGAGCTCCATGCGCTTGTTGGCGTGCCCGTGGGAATGCACGTCGAGATAGAGTCCGTGGGGGAAGCGCCCGAGCACGTCGCGTTCGGCCTCGTCGATCATCGCATGGTATTCCTTCCACACTTTCTCGGCCGTCGGCTCGCCTTGCGCGCCCTCCTTGATGTCGCGGTTGCAGTCGACCTTGCGCCGGGAGAGGTCGCAGACGACGAGGTGAGGCGCCCGGCCGAAACGCGCGCGCATGGCGTCACGCATGGCGGTCGCCAGCGCCGCGGCGTGGGTGTCGCGCACGACGACCCCCGTCTTGCGGTCGGCGATTTCCGCGGGCCTGGCCGCTCCGTCGTGCGGGACGGAAATCACCACTTGCAGCTCGCCCGGCCAGTGTCGGACGTAGCCCGTCTCGCTCTTCCCGAATTCGGCCGGCTCCGCCGCGGGGAGGGCCGCGGAAAGGGAGAGGAACGCGAGCAAGATCCGGCGCAGGGGCATGCCTCAGCAAACCCGGTCGCCGCGGCTGGGTCAAGCGAGGGTCTTCAGCGGACGGCGCCGCCCGCGAGCAGCGCGCGGACCGCGGCCTCTTCCGGCACGTCGTCCGCGGTGCTGGCCGCGCCGATGCCGTCCTGCAGGACGAAGCGCAGCTTCCCGCCGCGGACCTTCTTGTCGCGGCGCATCGCGGCGAGCATCGGTTCGAGCCGGAGCGGCGCGCGCAGGGCGGTCGGCAAGGCGTGGGACTTCAGCACGGCCTCGACCTGTTCGGCCTGGGCGGCGGTGCAGTGCTTCAGCTCGGCGGAAAGACGCGCGGCCATCACGAGGCCGATCGCGACCGCCTCGCCGTGCAGGTAGGCGCCGTAGCCGGCGGTCGCCTCGACCGCGTGCGCGAAGGTGTGGCCGAGGTTCAGCAGCGCGCGGCCGCCTTGGGCGCGGGTCTCGCGCTCGTCGCCGGCGACGACGGCGGCCTTGATCTCCACGCAGCGGCGGATGACGCGCGGCAGGAGCGGATGGTCCCAAGCGACCGGGGCGTTCTGTTCGAGGAAGCCGAAGAGGTCGGCGTCGGCGATGAGGCCGTGCTTGATCACCTCGGCCATGCCGGCGGCGAACTCGCGGGGCGGCAGCGTCGCCAGCAGCTCGGTGTCGGCGAACACGGCCGCGGGCTGGTGGAAGCTGCCCACGAGGTTCTTCCCGGCGGAAAGGTTGATCCCCGTCTTGCCGCCGACGGAGCTGTCGACCATCGCGAGCAGCGTGGTCGGCACCTGGTAGAAATCGACGCCGCGCTGATAAGAGGCGGCCGCGAAGCCGGCGAGGTCGCCGACGACGCCGCCGCCGAGGGCGAAGACCGCGCCGTCGCGGGCCACGCCGTGGGCCGCGAGGAAATCCCAGACGCGCGCGAGTTCGGCGGCCGACTTGGCCGTCTCGCCGTCCGCGGCCGTGGCGAGGACCGGCATCAGGCGCGCGAGTTCGGCCGCGAAACCGGACTGCGCGGCGGCGACGCCAGGCGACGTGATCGCGACGCATTTCCGTCCGGAGGCCAGGCGCCGTTCAGCCGCGGCCAGGGCGTCGCGGCGCATCCCGGCCCCGATGCGGACGGGGTAGGCGCGCGAGCCTAGTTCGACGGTGACGGTCTCGGCCGACATGGGTTCACGCTGGAGCGGGCGCCCCCTGCTGGCAAGCCAACCTCACTCGGCGAGGCCCACGACCGAACGGGCGTAGGCCCGCGCGTCGAAGGGCTGGAGGTCGGCCGGCTGCTCGCCGACGCCGATGAAGCGGACCGGCACGCCGAGCGCGCGGCCGACCGCGACGAGCGCGCCGCCGCGGGCGGTGCCGTCGAGCTTCGTCACGATCAGCCCGGTGAGGCTGACGGCTTCGTGGAAGACGCGGGCCTGTTCGATCGAGTTGGCGCCGAGCGACCCGTCGAGGACGAGCCACTTCTCGTGCGGCGCGCCGGCGTGGGCCTTCGTCGTCACGCGGCCGACCTTGCGCAGTTCATCGAGGAGGTGCGCCTTGGTGTGCAGGCGGCCGGCGGTGTCGAGGATGACGACGTCCGCGCCGCGCGCGACGCCCGCCTTGACGGCGTCGAACGCCACCGCGGCAGGGTCAGCGCCGGCGGCACCGCCCACGACTTCGACGCCGAGCCGGCCGGCCCAGGCGGTAAGCTGTTCGCCGGCGGCGGCGCGGAAGGTGTCACATGCGCCGAGCAGGCAGGTCTTGCCTTCTTCGCGCCAGCGCCAGGCGAGCTTCGCGGCGGTGGTCGTCTTGCCGGCGCCGTTGACGCCGAGGAGCATGATCACGTGCGGCTTCGAAAGGAGGGGCGCGGCGGCGGTCTCGCCGCCCAGCGCGCGCACGATGCTTTCGGCCGCGGCTTCGGCGGGCGAGCCCTTGCGGAGCGCGGCTTCGGTCTTCCACGCGGCGCGGGCCGCGGCGACGATCTCCTCGGCGGTGGTCGGCCCGAAGTCGGCGGCGATCAGCCGCTCACGCAGGTGCTCGGCCGACTCCGCGTCAATGGGCCGCGCCAGCAGGTTGGCGACGGCCTCGGCCGTGCGGCTCAGGCCGGACTTCAGTCGCTCGAACATGCCCGCCATGGCTCAGCCGCCCTCGGCCCTGCGCGGATCGCGCCCGAGCTCCGCCTTGTACCTGTCGAGGATGCCGTTCACGAAGCGCTTGGACTCCTCGGTCGAGAACTCCTTGGCGATGTCGACGGCCTCGTTGATGCTGACGACGGGCGGGATGTCGGTGCGGCGCATGAGTTCGAAGACGGCGACGCGCAGGATGGCGAGGTCGACCCGGGCGATGCGGCTGAAGGCCCAGTTCTTGGCGTACTTGGCGATGATCTCGTCGATGAGGGCGAGGTCGCGGATGACGCCCTGGATGAGATCCTCGGCGAAGGCGTAGTATTCGCGCGGCTGCGGACGCTCGGCGAAGAAGTCGAAGAGGGCCGTGACCATGTCCGCGTGGCGCTGGACCTCCCACGAGCAGAGGAACTGCATGGCGAC
>Ga0208048_1001065_pt1 | contig 14453 bp, 16 predicted proteins | sample Malawi_45m_30L_FD_184163 | JGI IMG/M metagenome (GOLD analysis project Ga0208048, IMG submission 184163) | Freshwater microbial communities from Lake Malawi, Central Region, Malawi to study Microbial Dark Matter (Phase II) - Malawi_45m_30L... | ecosystem: Environmental > Aquatic > Freshwater >...
CTCGAGCATGATCTTGGCGAAATGGTCCGGCGCGACGATGCGCGGACGCTCGGCCTGCAGCGTCCCGCGGCGCAGACGGATGCGGTTCACTTCGTCCATCAATTCGCTGACCAACACGAAGTCGAACGCCGTCGATCCGAAGGTCTCGATCAGACCCGAAGGTTCGACGTGCGTCTTGGTGTTCTCCAGTGCGTATTGGAAGCTCTCGCGATCCATCAGAAGGCCGAAACGATACGGCGGCGCGGCCCGGATGCAAGCCGGAGTGGGTTGCGTTGGACGCCGTTGCGCGCCGCGTTTAGTATCCCGGCACATGTCCGCACCTGCCGTGCCCAAACGCGTCAACCTCCGCACCCCGGAGGTCATGGAGGCCGTGCAGGCCGCGGTGGAGCAGCACTACCACAGTCCATTGGTCGACCGGCTGAGGGCCAATGGCGGCCGCGCGCAATTCGGCGATGTCAGCGTGCGCTTGGCCAAACAATTCGGTTTTTGTTACGGTGTGGAACGCGCCATTGATCTGGCCTACGCCGCGCGCAAGGTCTTTGCCGACCGGAACATTTTCCTCGTCGGGGAAATCATCCACAACCCCGACGTCAACGCACAGCTCGCCTCAATGGGAATCCGCACGCTGTCCGGACCGTGCAAATCGACCGACATCGACAATCTCTCGCCGGATGATGTGGTCATCGTCCCCGCTTTCGGCGCCGAGGTTGCCGTCCACGACCGCATCAAGGCGCGCGGATGCCAGATCGTCGATACGACCTGCGGTGATGTCATGAGCGTCTGGAAGCGCGTGCGTCAATACGCCAACGACGGCGTGACCTCGGTCATCCATGGCAAAGCCGACCACGAAGAAACGCGCGCCACCAGTTCGCGTGCGCGAGACACGCAGGGCAACGGCCACTTTGTCGTCGTTTACGACCTGAACGAGGCGGACATGGTTTGCCATTACATCCGCGGGAAAGGGGACCGCACCGCGTTCCTCGAAAAATTCTCCAGCGCCTGCTCGGCCGGATTCGATCCGGATTTACACTTGGCCAAAGTCGGCGTGGCCAACCAAACCACCATGCTGCGCTCCGAAACCGAAGAGGTGCAGCGCCGCGTCCGTGAGGCTGTGGTTGCTCGCGACGGGAATGCGGACAACTTCCGCGTCTTCGACACCATCTGCGGGGCCACGCAGGAGCGTCAGGATGCGCTGCTCGAACTTCTCTCCAACCCGCCCGACCTCATGCTTGTCGTCGGCGGATACAACAGCTCGAACACAACACACCTCGCCGACATGGCCGCGGAGAAAACGCCGACCTACTTCGTGGTCAATGCCTCGTGCCTCGATTCACCTGCGCGCATCCGCCACTACGACACCCACGGCAAAAAAGAAATTGCCACGGAAAATTGGATGCCATCCGGTCTGGTCAGTCTGGGCATCACGGCCGGCGCCTCTTGTCCCGGCAATCTCATCGAGGATGTGCTCCGCCGCTTTCTCGAACTGCGTGGCATCGCACTCCAAGAGGTCGTCGCGTCCTGAGCTGATCAGATGTCCCGCCGCAATATGGTGATCGCGCGGCCGTTGGTCGCCGCGGCGGTGAAACGCGTGAATCCGTGATGTAAGAACAGTTGTTCCGCCGACTCGGTAAACACGTGGAGGCAACCGGCGTTGTTCTGCTTGGCCAATGCAATCGCTGCTTCGATCAGACGTCGGCTGTGTCCTTGTCCCCGTTTCTCCGGCATCACGTAGAGACTCGCCAACCACAGGCCCAAGTCTCTCCTCGCCTCGCAATCGTCGCGGAGCACGCTGACTGATCCGACGAGTCTCCCGTCTTCCCGCAGGACCAGCGTGGCGGGAATCGACCCGTCGGATTTTTGGCTGCGAAATTCATGCAGAGCCTTTTTTTCATCCCACTCGCGGTAGAGATGCTGCCACTCCTTGGCGTGTAATCGCGCGAGCTCCCCGGCATCAGCGGAGCTGCCGTCGAGAAAATCCAGCGTCAATTGTTTCAAGCTGTCGCTGGAATGCTGCTGACCAGCACGGTGCAACTGCTGTCTGCCTCGGGAGAAGTCACCGCAGTATCTGCCGCGGTGAGAAGATAGAAATCGCCGGTCCGGAAGATGTTGCTCCCGCAACGCGCCGCACCTTGCACAACGGTGACAATCGCGAAATCTCCGGGCGTGTTCAGTGTGGTCGGACCCTCGATTTTGCGTTTCTCCGCGCGAAAATGCGCGCATTCCGCGATCACTCCGGTGGATTGGTGCGAGAGCGTCGGGGCAAAGTCGTTGAAGTCCGTCGAGACCATCGATTGCTCCACATGCAATTCGCGCGGTTTGCCGTCCAGTCCGAGCCTGTTCCAATCGAACACGCGGTAGGTTGTGTCGCTGTTTTGCTGGATCTCGACGATGAGGTTGCCTTCACCGATGGCGTGCAGCCGTCCGCTCGGGATAAAAATGCTGTCGCCATTCCGCGTGGGGAGAGTGTGCAACTTCTGTTCCACCGTTCCATCGGTCAGCGCCGCGGCAAAGGATTGGCGCGTCGTGCCGGGAGCCATCCCCGCGTAAATACGGCTGCCCGGATCGCAGGACAGGAAATACCACATTTCCGTCTTGGGCTCTCCACCGAGCTGCGGGGCGATGGCCGCGGGCGGATGCACTTGCACGGACAAACGGTCGCGCGCGTCGAGCAGCTTGCAGAGGAGGGGAAAGCGCGGACCCGCCTTCGCGTGGCGCGCACCGAAAATTTCCGCGCGGTGATCGGTCCAGAGTTCGTGCAACGTTTTGCCTTTGAGCGGTCCGTCCGCCACCACGCTCTGTGCTTCCTCGCGGTCGACGATTTCCCATGCTTCGCCGATCGGCTGTCCGCCGGGCAAATTGCGCCCCAGTTGGCTGGCCAACTCGCGTCCGCCCCAGACGCGCTCCATGTAGAGGGGGATAAACTTGATCGCTTCCACTCTCTAGATTGTAGCGGCGGTCTGTGACCGCCGGAACCTTTCATTTCCGCGCAGTGTAGATGCTGACAATGCCCGCGGCGAGCGGCTTGGCTTCGGCGCTGGCGAATCCGTTGCCACAGATAAGTTCACACATGGTGGCGCCTGAGGGAAACGCCTCGATCGATTCGCCGAGATATTCGTAGCCCGCCCGGTTACCGGTCAGCGCGCCGGCCACACGGGGCAAAACTTGGTGCAGATAAAAACGGTAGAGCAACGAGAAAGGCGCCCCCGGCATGGAAAAATCGAGCATGAGCAAATGTCCGCCCGGGACCAGCACGCGCGACATTTCGCGCAGCGCCTCCGGCCACGACGACATATTGCGCAGTCCGAAGGCCACGGTCACCGCGTCGAACGACCCATCGGCAAAAGGCAACCGCGTGCCGTCGGCCACGACGAGCGGATGCAATCCTTTGCGCGCGGCCACCTGCAGCATGGGCAGACAAAAATCGGCGCCGACGATGGTCGCCTGCGGCATCGCTTTTTGCATGGCCAAGGCCAGATCGCCGCTCCCCGTGGCCAGATCGAGGACGCGCGCCGGTTTCCATGCGCGCACCATGCGCACGGCTTTGGCCCGCCAAAGAAAATCCAGTCCGCCGCTCAGGACATGGTTGGCCAGGTCGTAGCGGTCCGCGATGGCGCTGAATATACCACGAACCTTGGCGGGATCTTGCATGGAAAAAATGCTCACGAGAGGACTCGAACCTCCACGGGTCACCCCATGCGCTTCTGAGACGCACGCGTCTGCCAGTTCCGCCACGTGAGCAGTAGGACCGAGAAAAATGCACTCCGGCGCGCCGCTTGTCCAACGGGAAAACGCCGGTCCCCTTCGGCGGAGTTGCGCGTCGGCCCCGCCTGCCTTTAGCTAGTTGCTATCGCCCTGCAACATTACATCAATGCCGCCCAAGGTTATCTGGAGTTGGGCATGATCCAGGAGGCTCTCGCCGAATTGGAGAGAATCCCGGAGGAAGACCGCGCCCACGAGGATGTGGAGCAACTGCGGGTCTACATTCTCATGCGCGCGCGGCGTTGGGACGAGGCCCTCAGCGCCTGCGAGGAATTGCGGGCCGGACGCCCGGAGTTGACCCTCGGCTACATCCACGGCGCGTTCTGCCTGCACGAACTCGGACGTACGTCCGAGGCGATGGAACTTTTGCAACAGGGTCCGGCCTCGCTCCTCCGCGAGCCGGTCTATTTTTACAATCTCGGCTGCTACCACGCGGTGCTCGGCAATCCGGAGGAGGCGCAAAGCTATCTCCAGATGAGTTTCAACATGGACGAAAAATTCCGCGAAATCGCCCGCTACGATCCCGATTTGGAAAACGTCATCGGCAAAATTGCATGATGCGCGTGGATGGTGCTGCCGCGGCACGGGTGCGCGCGGCGTTCGAGGACAACTTTGCGCGCGGGGAGGAAATCGGCGCCGAGGTCTGCATCTGGCAGGACGGACACGAGGTCCTGCGTTACGGCGGCGGTTGGCGCGATGTGGCGCAGCGCGAACCTTGGACCGAATCAACCCTCGTTTTCTGCTGGTCGGCGACAAAAGGTCCGGCCACGGCCTGCGCCCTGCACGCCTTGCAGGAAGCGGGTATCACGCTCGACGAACCGGTGACCAGGCTGTGGCCCGAGTTCGGTGCCGCGGGAAAAAGTTCGATCACCTTTGCTGATTTACTCGGTCACCGCGCCGGTCTTGCCGCGCTCGATCGGCAAGGACTCGATATTTTCGATCTCGAAGGCGTGGCTTCCGCGCTTGCCGCGCAGGAACCCAACTGGTCGCCTGGGACGGCACACGGTTATGCGCCGAGGACTTTCGGGTATTTGCTCGATGCCATGGTGCGACGCGCCTCGGGCATGCCGCTCGGAGCGTATTGGCGGAAAGCTTTCGGTGATCCGCTCGCGCTGTCTTTTTGGATTGGACTGCCCGACGAATTGCATTCGCTCGTTGCCCGCATGCACGCCGCGCGCGTCGAGGACCTCAAAGAACCCGGACCCTTCGAACACGCCTTGGCCGATAAGTCTTCGCTCACAGCCCGGTCCTTTGCGCAACCGGCCGGAGTCCAAGGCGCCGCCGCGACCAACCGACCGGAAGTTTGGCGTGCTCCGTTGCCATCCTTCGGAGGTATCGGCAACGCACGTTCGCTCGCCCGATTCTATGACCGTCTTGCCGCGGGAGAATTTTTCCGCGGAGCCTGGCAAAAGGTGCTGGCCCGTCGCGTGAGCAACGGACCGGATCTCGTTCTGCGGCAACCGACCGCATTTTCTGCCGGCTTCATGATGGACCCGCTCGATGACTCCGGCGTCAAGTCGCGCGCTACCTTCGGTCCTTCCCTCAACGCCTTTGGTCACCCGGGGGCCGGGGGCAGCCTCGCTTTTGCCGACCCGGAGAACCGGATCGGCTTTGCCTACGTGATGAACCGCATGGAGAATGGCGTCCTGCGCGAATCGCGTCCGGCACGGTTGGTTCACGCGCTTTATGGAGTTGAGGGTTGAGAGATGAGGGTTGAGAGTTTCCGGCGATGATCGCCAAAACCGAAACCTTCGAAGTTCGCACCCGCGGACGCGGCAGCCACGAAATCACCGACGAGGTGGCACGCATCGTCAGTTCGTCCGGGCTCGAAGAGGGCATCGTCACGGTCTTCATCCGTCACACCAGCGCGAGCCTCGTCATTTACGAGAATGCCGATCCCTCGGCCCGCGAGGATTTGCACGAGTTTCTCGACCGCATCGCGCCGGACGGCGAGGCGTGGCACATCCACACCGCGGAGGGCCCGGATGACACCGCCAGCCATCTGCGCATGACCGTGACCCGCACGAGCGAGACCATCCCCGTAACCGGAGGCCGCATGGCCCTGGGCACATGGCAGGGCATTTTCCTGCTCGAACACCGCCTCGTGCCGCACCGGCGGGAGATTGTTGTGACGGTGGTCGGGAATTGGGAAACCGCAGAGCGCGCAGAGGGGTCAGGGACTAGCCCAGCAGTTTGACGGCCTCCCGTGGAGTCACGGCCCGCACGGGAGACTTGCGGTAGTCGCGCGTGTTGCGCGTTACGATGATTTGCGCGCCGAAAAGAACCGCGGCGGACGCCACCATGGCGTCCTCCAAATCAGCAAACTCCAGATCGAGTGCTCGCCGGAGTTGCGCGGAGCCCGTTGCGGGCACCTCGGCAAAATCCAGAAGCTCGCCGATGAATTCCTCAGCGCCGTCGTCCATCAGGTAATGCAGGTTGGCCAACGAGTGCCAAGCCACGCCGGCGCGGCCGGGGTGGCGGGCCGCGTGATCGAGAACCGCGGCGCTGTCGGCAAAGTGGGGATTACGCTCCAGAAGGACGTCGAGCAGCACGTCGCTATCGAGGAAGAAGCGCACTTACAATCCGTGTTTGGTCCGCAGCTTCTCGAAGCGGGCTCCGCTCTTGCCTGCCAACTTGCCGTGTCCGGCCCACCGGGACGAAAAGGACGGTTGACCTTGACCGCGTGCCGGCCGGTTTTCGATCGCTTGCTGCAGAAGATCGGCAACGAGCCCGGAAAAGGTGGTGCCCCGCCGTTTCGCCGTTTGCTTGGCCCGGTGGTGGATCGCCGGATCCAAGGTCATGGTGACACGTTCTTTCACAATGCATACGATATTAAAATATATGTATTGTGTCAACCTGCGACGTCGCTTTTCCGGGGAGCTAGCGTCCTCGCGAGCCGCACCGGCGGGAGATCGTTGTTGCTGTCGTTGGTGTTTAGGAAAACCGCAGAGGACACAGAGAGCACAGAGAATCGGAGGAAAAGACTTCGGTAATTTCCTCTGTGCGCGCTCTGCGCTTCGTTTCGCCTGATCGTAGCGGTTGCTTCCTCGGCGCTGGGACTGCGCCGCTACATTCCAACCTCCGTGGTCTCTGCGTCCTCGGCGGTTGTCTTTTACCAAAGCCTGATTGAGGCCCTCGCCGGACCGGATAAGCTCACGTCATGGCCCGCTTTGCCCAAGTGATTCTCGACCGTTCGACGGGCAAGGAGCTCGATTACGAGATTCCCGCGGATTGGCAAAGCCGCGTCGCAGCTGGCTCGCGGGTGCGCGTGCCGCTGCGCAATCGTCAGGTCATCGGGACTGTGGTTTCGGTGTCGGAGACGACCTCGGCCAAGGCGGTTCGTCCGATCGCCTCGGTCATGGACGAAAGGCCGCAGATGACTCCGGTTTTGATGAAGTTGGCCAAGTGGATGGCCGATTACTACGGGTGCGGCGAACAGGATGCGTTGCGCTGTATCTTGCCGCGGGCCGTGCGCGAGACCGGTCATGCACCGCTCAAACGCAAGTTCGCCGTGCTCGCGCGCAAAGTGAGCACGGCCGAATTGGATGCTTTGCGCAATCGCGCCCCGCGCCAAGCGGTGCTCATCGAGGCGTTGCAGCGCGCCGCGGTTCCGGTGGCGGTGGCGAAGCTGGCCGCAGAGTTTGGATCCTCCGATGCGGCGCTGAAAACTTTGGCCCGGCGTGGACTGGTCGAGATCACGGCCGAGGTGGTGCGCCGCGCGCCGCGCGGGTCGGAAGAATTTGTCGCCTCCAAACCGCCGAAGTTGAGCGCCGAACAGGAAGGAGCTTTGCAAGGAATTCGCCCCGCGTTGCGCGATCCGGCTGCGCACAAACCTATCGTGCTCAAAGGCATCACCGGCAGTGGCAAGACCGAGGTTTATTTGCGCGCCATCGCCGAAGTGCTTGATGCGGGAAAAACCGCGCTGGTTCTCGTCCCGGAAATTTCGCTCACCCCGCAAACCGTCGAACGCTTCGCCTCGCGCTTCGACCCGCAGGGCATTGAAGTCGCTGTGCTCCACAGTCATCTGAGCGAAGGCGAACGCCACGACGAGTGGCACCGTGTGCGCGACGGCAAGGCGCGCATCGTCATCGGCGCGCGCGGCGCGGTCTTTGCCCCGCTGGAAAACCTCGGACTCATCGTCATCGACGAGGAACACGACACTTCCTACAAGCAGGACGAAGGACCCCGTTACCATGCGCGTGACCTCGCTGTGGTCCGCGGCAAGATAGAACCCTGCGCTGTGCTGCTCGGCTCGGCCACACCCTCGCTCGAGAGTTTCGAGAATTGCCGCAAGGGAAAATACGATCTGCTCGAGTTGACTCACCGCCACGACGGTTGTGTGCTCCCGGTCTTCCGTGTCGTCGACATGCGCCTGCGCAGCAAGGACGGCGAGCGAAACAATCAGTTCATTGCCCCGAAGCTGGCCTCGGCCATTGAGTCGCGCTTGGCCAAGGGCGAGCAGACGATACTTTTTCTCAACCGCCGCGGGTTTTTCACCGTGTTGGCCTGCAAATCCTGCGGCAAAAAAGTCGAGTGCCCGCACTGCAGTGTCTCGCTTGCTCTGCACAAAAAAGAGAACACGGCGCGTTGTCACATTTGCGGCTATGCGCAGAAACCGCCGCGGAGGTGTCCGCAATGCCACGACCCGCAAATCGCTTTCAGCGGCGTGGGCACGGAAAAGGTCGAGGCCGCGGTAAAGAAAATGTTTCCCAAGGCCCGCGTGGCCCGCATGGACTCCGACACCATGACGCGCAAGGACGCCTACCACGAAACGCTCGGCGCCTTCCGCTCGCGCAAGATCGATATCCTCGTCGGCACGCAGATGATCGCCAAAGGACTGCACTTTCCCGGAGTGACCCTAGTCGGGATCATCAGCGCCGACTCCGCGCTGCATCTGCCCGATTTCCGTGCAGGCGAGAGAACTTTCCAATTACTCGTTCAGGTGGCGGGACGTGCTGGTCGCGGCGATGCCGAGGGCGAGGTGATTGTGCAGACTTTTTCCCCGGCGCATCCTTCGCTACAGTTCGCCAAGTCGCACGACTTCGACGGCTTTGCCGCGCACGAACTCGAGATGCGCGGAAACTTCGGACATCCGCCGTATTCCCATCTCGTGCTCCTCACCGCGCGGGCAGACACCGATCAGAAAGCCGAGTTCACCGCGCGCACGCTGGCTCAAAAGTTGACCGCCGCCGTGCCAGCATCGGTCATGGTCAGCCCATCCTCGCCGGCCCCACTCGCCCGGGTGCGCGGAATGTATCGCTATCAAGTGGTCGTGCGTGGCAAACAGGTTCGCACCCTGACCAAAGCCATCCGTGAGGTGCTACGCGAAATGAAGTTGCCGAAAGACACGCACGTCAGCGTGGACGTCGACCCGATGGCGGTTCTGTAGGAATTTTGAGCAGAAGCTAACAAAGGAAACGAAGATTTATTGATTTGAAACAACTAGTGTGTAAACTAGTTGAAATGAAAGTTCAGGAAGCCGGCCTCTTCGAGGCCAAGACACACCTCTCCGAGATGGTGGCGAAAGTGGAGAAGCGTGGGGTGGTCTACCGCATCACCAAGCGCGGTAAGCCCGTGGCAGAGCTCCGTCCGGTTGGAGGCGAGCGGGCGAAGGTTCGTCTGCCCTTCGGTTATGGCGAGGGGACGGTGCCCCGCATCGCGTCCGACTTCGATGCGCCGCTCGATGACATGCGGGATTACATGGAATGAGACTGCTGGTAGATGCCCAGCCATTGATTTGGCACCGCGCGGGGGATCCGCGTTTGCCGGAGAAGGTGCGTCATGCACTGGCGGACGAGGGAAATGAATTGTTCATCAGCGAGGCGACGTGGTGGGAGATCTGCGTGAAACTGTCGCTCAAGAAATTGGAGTTGCTCGGCGGGGTGGACAGCTTGCGCGAGGAATGGATCGGTCGCGGGGTGGCAGAGTCGTTGCCGGTGGAGTGGCGTCACACGCGCCGCTTGGTCGATTTGCCCTTTATTCACCGCGATCCGTTCGATCGCATGCTGGTGGTCCAAGCTTTGACCGAAAAGCTGATCATCGTCGGTGGTGATCCGTGTTTTGCGCGGTATCCCAGCATAAAAATCCTCTGGTAACTTCCGGAATGATGACCGCAGAGGGCCCAGAAGAATCCGAGTAACCCCTCTGGGTTCTCTGCGTCCTCTGCGGTTTAAAAATCACAGTTCACGCCAAGGAAGAGCGGCCAACTGCTGATCCAAACCGAATCCGGTCCCCGGAGGTGGAATGGTTTGCGGGCCGCGATAGCGGATTTCTGCGCTGAATTCGTCGGGCGCGCAAAGTCCGGCGGCTTGCAGTCCGCCGTCGAGGACGACATCGCCGTGGCGTTGGCGCAAGCGCATCGCGGTCCAAAGCGCAACGGACTGTCCGAGCGGATGGTCCATGCTGTGCGTGACGACAATTTGCACGCCGGCATGCGCGGCGTCCAAGGCGAGGGAAAAGGCATCTTGCGAAGCGGGTTTGATCACGAGGATTTGCACGCCCAGCCAGGGCGGGGGCGTGGCCGGCAATTCCCAGTCGAGGGCGAGGGGGATTTTTTCGCGTTCGACCAGACCGCGCCAAGCGAATGAGTTGTAAGCCATAGGATCTTCGAGGAATTCGATGTTGGTCCGCACCTCCATGGAAAGTGCAGCGAGGAATGCTGCGGTGCCGGTCGAGGCATTGGCATCGAGTCGCCAACGCAGCGGAAGATCGGCCAACACGTTTAGCGCTTCGGCTTCACGCTGCGGGTCGCGTCCGATCTTGAGCTTTACGGCGGTGTATTCTTCGGCCACGCATTGCTCGAATGCGCTGCGCGGGGCATCGATCCAATCGGTGAAAAGCGCATGACTGCGCACTTCGGGAAGTCCGTCGAAAAGCGAGACACCGGCGCGGCGCGCGGCGGCATCGGTGCGGGCATGACGCGAAGCCAGATTGGCCAAAGGCGTCGGTTTGTCTGTGCGGAGCGAGGCAAGATGGTCGGCCAACGGGGCGTGTCCGAATTCCTCCCACGGATGCAAGTCGGCATAACCGGTGGTTTCATCGTCGAAATCGACACGGATAAGTGCTCCTTGTCGCGGACCGCGCGCGGCGCGGGCCGGATCGGATCCGGGCTGCAGCGTGTAGTGGTGTGTCCAGATTTTCACGGCAGGAGAAAAGCCAAGGCGAGAAGAAGTCCGAAGGACGCGTGCAGCGCGGCGGCTTGGGCCAGAAGTTGGTTGGTTTCGCGCGCGGGCTGAGCTTCGAGGCAAGCGCGGGCCAGCCACCAAGCGAGCGGCAGGGTCGTGAGCGGAAGCAGGAAGGCCCAGAAATATCCGAGCGGCAGCCAGAGGATGCCGAGAACGAAGGGCGCGATGACCAGCGTGGCGTTTTCGCGTCGGGCAAAGGTCAGACCGAATCGCGCGGCCAAGGTTCGCTTGTTCGCCGCGCGGTCCGTTTCGAGATCGCGCAGATTGTTTACGGCCAGAAGCACACTGGAGTGCACTCCGATCTGCAGACCGGCGAGCACGGCGGCAAGGGACCACTCGAGTGCGTTGAGGTAACAAGTTCCCGCTACGGCGAAGACGCCGAAGAAAAGCACAACGAAGATTTCGCCGAGTCCGAGATAGGCGAGGGGGAAGGGTCCGCCGGTGTAAGCGTAGGCGAGAAGCAGTGAAACAATGCCGAGAGCGAGGATGGGCCATCCGCCGTGCACCACGAGAGGAATGGCGAGCACGGCGGCGATGATCAGACAAACTACGCCGCCGGTCATCATGGCGCGCGGCGCGAGTAGTCCGGCGCTGGTGGCGCGGACGGGTCCGAGGCGTTCTGCGGTGTCCGCACCTTTGGCGTGGTCGATGGCGTCGTTGAAATAGTTGGTCGCGATCTGGATGAAGACGGCGCAGGTCAGGGCCAGCATGGATGCGAGCAGATCGAACGCTCCTGCGGCAAAAGCCAAAGCACAGCCGGCGAGCACGGGGACGATGGCCGCTCCGAGCGTGCGCGGGCGGGCAGCGAGGATCCACGGGTTCATCGGCAGTGATGGCACGCGGATTGGGAGTGAGCGTCAATCTTTTGCGGTGAGAAGATTGACCGCAGAGGACGCAGAGGGCACAGAGGAGAGATGCGACGGATCATTGTTGCGGCTCTGAGCATCACGATGGCGGCAAGTGCTTGGGCCAACGGGCGGATCGAAACGATGTTTATCGAATCCGGTGATAAGGCGATTCCTTCGCGCGAGGTGCGGGTTTGGTTGCCGCCGGGATACAACCAGGGAGATACGCGCTACCCGGTGATTTATTTCCATGACGGGCAGAATGTGTTCCGTCCGGGCGGTCCCTTCGGTTGCTGGTTTGCCGAGGATGCGGCGGTGGAGGAAATGAAAGCGGGGCGCATGCGCGAAGCGATCATGGTGGTCGTTCCGAACAACGAGGCCGACATGGGCAAGGCGCGGATTACGGAGTATCAGCCGCCGACGGATGTGAATCCGCGGGATCCGGAGCGGGGAAAGGGGATTTGCGATCGCTATGCGGAGTTTTTGCTCGGGAATGTGAAGCCGGCGATCGATGCGAAATATCGCACCTTGCCGGATCGCGCAAACACAGCGGTGGCGGGAGCGTCGATGGGCGGATTGGTTTCGCTCTGGCTCGGGCTGAACACCGATGCGTTCGGGGCGGTGGGAGTTTTTTCACCGGCCTTTTGGACGAGTCCGAATTTCGCCAAGTTGGTGATGGAAGGGATGAAAAAAGACGGGCTTCGCATTTACATGGACATGGGGACACGCGAGACGGGAAATCTGACCGGAGATAGCTGGAAGGACGCGCTTGCGGTGCGCCAGGCGTTGCTCAAGCAGGGGTATGTGGAGGGCGAAGACTTTCTCTGGAATCCGGGCGAAGGCGACGAACACAACGAGAAGGCTTGGGCCAAGCGGTTGCCGGTGGCGTTGCGGTTTTTGCTGCCAGGCGAAAAGGTGGATCGCGCCGTCCCGGCGCGATGAGTGTTTTGAATTATCGCGATGGGACATCGCGATCCACCTGGAAATCCAGAGCAGCAGCGATGGTGTTCGGCGAATTTCCTTCGAGGCGGTTGTTGACGAAGACGTAGCTGGGACGCGGGGTGGGCGCCGCGCTGCCGCGTTTGATCAGCGCTTTGATCGCGGCCCGCGCCTCGGGATTTTTTTCCTTGGTCTCGCCGTAGGGTTGGAAGCTGTCGACGGCTTGTTGATACGCGCGTCCGGGGCGGAGGAGAAAGCGCGCGGCAAAGAAATCGGCGGTGAAGGCGCCGGGCATGGTCATTTGTTCTTCGACCGGTGGCATTTTGGTCCAGCTGTTGAAAACGTGCGCCACATTGTGCGCGTGGAGGACGTCGAAGTATTCCGCGCGCAGCAGTTTCGTGTTGCGCACCTCGACGCCGTATTGCCAGTTGGTCGGGAGTTGTCCGAGAAATTCATCGAGCGCGGCGATGAAATCGCGCAGTCGCTCGAAGTGCGTGGGATAAAAGGCGGAGAACTCGAAGATGAGGACGCCGGTCTTTTTGCGGTGGGGCGAGAGCGGACCGAGGAACGCGTCGAAGAAAAGTTTGGCGTTGAGGAAGTGCTCGTTGTCCGTTCCCGCGCGATCGCCGAAGCGGTCGAGCTTGGGAAATTTTTTGACCGTGATTTCGTCGGTCACCTTGTAGCTGAGGCGGAATCCGTCCGGCACCTGCGCGCAGAGGTTTGCCAGGTATTTCTCCGAGGGGAACCGGTAGTAGCCGGCATCGACGCAGACGGACGGGAATATTTCCGCGTATTCCTCGAGGCACTCGGTCTCGAAGCGTTTGGTCGAGAGCTTGCCGCGCGTGAGGTAGCGCTGCTCGTCGTAGATCTGCCCGAGCCAGCCCTCGTATTTCCACGAGGACGTGCCGAGGTAGAGGTTGGATTCCCGCGCGAGACGGGATGTGGCCCGGGCGAGCGCCGCGGGGAACGCGCGGGAAGTTGAAAGCCGTAGCGAAGCGGAGACGGCCGCAGGCAATTGAAGTTTGAGGGTCGAGAGGTCGGAGTTCGGAGGGTTGGATTTGCCCTCAACTCTCATCGCTCAACGCTCAACTACATCAAGGCTTTGAGCCTTGATGTCAGATCGGCTTCGCTCTGCAGACCGACGACCTGCTCGCGCACTTCGCCGTTCTTGAAAAAGAGAAGCGTCGGGATCGAGGAAACGCGGAAGCGACTGGCCACGCCGGGGGCTTCGTCGACGTTCACCTTGGCTACGATAGCCTGTCCGGCCATGGCATCGGCGATTTTGTCGAGCACCGGCGCGATCATGCGGCAGGGTCCGCACCACGGAGCCCAGAAATCCACGAGCACGGGCGTGGCTCCCTTGTTGATTTCGTTGTCGAAGTTGTTGTCGTCGAGATTGAGAACGTTGGCGCTGGCCATGGTTGCGTGGTGTTTTTGTTCTGGTTTGCAGTTTTAGAGGAACATCCAAACTTGGATGCCCAAAGCGGCGAGGGCCACGACCGTGGCGGCGATGGCGAGAATTCCAGTGAGCGAGTCGCTGGCCGGCGCGGCTTCGGTGACCGTGGCGGCTGCGGCGGTCTTGAGCGCAGGCGCGGGTGCGGCGGCGGGTGCGGCCGGTCCGATTTTGACCGTGGCCTGCGGAGCGGGGCGCGCCGGGGGTGTGACTTGCACTTTGGAAGTTTCTTTTTTGGAGACGGCCGGCGGCGGTGCCATCGCGGGCTTTGGT
>Ga0208048_1001068_pt1 | contig 14441 bp, 8 predicted proteins | sample Malawi_45m_30L_FD_184163 | JGI IMG/M metagenome (GOLD analysis project Ga0208048, IMG submission 184163) | Freshwater microbial communities from Lake Malawi, Central Region, Malawi to study Microbial Dark Matter (Phase II) - Malawi_45m_30L... | ecosystem: Environmental > Aquatic > Freshwater >...
AAAATACTTTCGTGCTTATGGGCGCGGCTCAATAATGCGGTAGGCGGGACATACAAAGGCCTTGAGCTAAGGTCTATTTCACTCGCCATAAAGGCGCATTTTGCTCGTCAGCCTGAACCGCCCACGTTTTCATGACGCAAATGAGTGCCCCGATTGTCCTTAAACCGGAGGAGTTGAAACCCGCCGCTGAACTCTGCGCCCGCACACTGGAGCAACTTGACCGCATCCTGCTGGGCCGTGCGGACGTGCACCGGCTCCTGCTCATTGGCATCCTCAGCCGTGGCCATATCTTGCTTGAAGGGTTGCCCGGCTTGGGCAAGACCGCGCTCATTCGTACGCTGGGACGAATCATGCAGCTCGACTTCAAGCGCGTGCAATTTACCCCCGACCTCATGCCCGGCGACGTGTTGGGCACTCATATTTTACAGGACACCAACACCGGCAAGCGCGAGATGACTTTCCAGCCCGGCCCGGTCTTCACCAACATTCTCCTCGCCGACGAAATCAACCGTGCCTCGCCCAAGACGCAGTCCGCGCTGCTCGAAACGATGCAAGAAAGTTCCGTCACGCTCCTCGGCGTCACACGCAAGCTGCCGCAGCCCTTTTTCGTGCTCGCCAGCCAGAATCCCATCGAGCTCGAGGGCACCTACCCGCTGCCCGAGGCGCAGCTCGACCGCTTCCTCTTCCGCCTGCTCTTCAATCATGTGGATGCCGAGGTGCTCGCGCGCATCATCGGCGAGCGCCGGCGCGGCGAACTGCCCGAGCCGACTTGGCAGATGGAGAAAGGCCAGCTCGACCAGCTCTTCGCCGTGATGGACCGCATCTTCATGCCCGCCCCCGTCGCGCGTTACGTGGCCCGGCTCGTGGCCGCCACGCATCGTGGCGCAACCGAGGCCACCGACGCGGTGAACAAATACGTCAACTACGGCGCCTCCCCGCGCGCCGCCATCGCCATCGCGGAAGCTGCGCGCGCCCACGCGCTTGTCGCGGGCCGCCCGACCGCCGGCTTTGAGGACGTGAAAGCCGTCGCGCCGCCCGTGCTCAACCACCGCATCCTCCTCAACTACCAAGCCCGCTTCGACAAGACCGACACCACGGCCGTCGTCTCCGAGCTGCTGACCAAGCTGGATGAGACCGGCTTGAAGCTGCCAAGTGACGTGACTCTGGAACAGGCGGCGTGAGTGAAGACGTGGTGCGTGGTGCGTGAGCAGGGGTTCACAACCTCACACGCTGTGTCACGTTCCCCAGATGCTCGCGCCCGCCCGCACCGCTGCCGTCGTTGCCCCGGACTTGCACGCCGCCGTCGTGGAGCGGAAGCCGACGGCGTCTTTAAGCAATGTGTCCGTGACAGCACGGCTTGACCCCGACGTTGCGTCAACTCCCCCCGCTCGTCTTCGCGATGCAACGTGAACTCGCCACCCTCAAAGGAAATCTTCGGGTTCGGTTTTGCAGCCCGTCAAAAATTGCCCAAATCCGCTGTAGCGGCGGTCTGTCACCGCCGAATGTGGGCCGCTTCTGGCCGTTCGTTCGTCGCTCACAGAGCGCCGCTACAGTTCTTGAACGGGCTGATGGGCACCCTAGCGATGAGCCCCATCAACTGAACAACTCTCCAATCGGCCGGCCCTCGTTGATGATGTGGTTGGGGCGGCCGGTGAGGTCGTTGATGGTCGCGTTTTCCCAATCGATGCCGAGGTGATTGTAGAGCGTGGCGAGGAAATCGCCGGGCGTGCAGGGGCGCTCGGCGGGATACTCGGCGCGCTTGTCGCTGGCACCGATGATGCCGCCGCCGGTGATGCCGCCGCCGGCCCACAGGTTCGAGAACGCGCCGGGCCAGTGGTCGCGGCCGGGCTGGAGCGTGCCCGCGGCACCGCTCGCGGGATGCGCGCCGGTGCTCCGGTCAAAGCTGATTTTCGGGGTGCGGCCAAATTCGCCGGTGGCGACGACCATGACGCGCTTGGCGAGCCCGCGCGCGTGGATGTCCTCAATGAGGGCGGTGAGGGCCTGGTCGTAGGCCCAGCAGCGGTAACGCAGGCCGTTGAAGACGTGGGCGTTGACGGCATGGTCGTCCCAGTTGTTGCCAGCCGTGCCGCAGATAGGGCCGTCGAGGTTGCTGTGGATGATTTCGACGCCCGACTCGACCAGGCGGCGCGCGAGGAGGAGTTGTTGCCCCCAGCGGTTGCGCCCGTAGCGGTCGCGCGTGCGGTCGTCTTCCTTCGCGAGGTCGAAGGCGTCACGGGTCTTGGGATTCGTGAGCAGCGTGACGGCTTGCGACTCGAATTGGTCGAGCGCGCCGAGCTCGCCTTCCTTGTCGAAAGCGCGCTCCAGCGTGTCAAGGTTTTGGCGCAGCGCGGTGCGGTCGCTGAGGCGGCGGGCTTCGGTGGCGCTGGTCTGGCCGACGTTGGGCACGGAGAAGTCCGGCCGGCTGGGGTCGCCGTTGATGGCGAAGGGCGCGTAGGCGCTGCCGAGATACGCGGGGCCAGCGTAGCCACCCTCGATGGAATTGATGGCGCAGTAGTTCGGCACCGGGCTGGTGCGCGGGTTCTTGGAGCGGAGGTAATTCGCCACGCACATCCAGTCGGGATACTTGGGCGCGGTCTTGTCGCGCTCATCGGGGTCGCCGGTGAGCATGCGCAGGTGGCCAGCGGGATGGCCGCCGGAGCGATGCGTGAAGGAGCGGACGAGCGAGAACTTGTCGGCAATCTTCGCGTGGAGCGGGAGCAGCTCCGTGATGTTCATGCCGGGGACGTTCGTGGGAATGACCTTGAACGGGCCGCGATACTCCGCACCGCTGTCGGGCTTGGGGTCGTAGGTGTCAATGTGCGAGAGCCCGCCGATGAGCCAAACCATAATGACGGCGGTGCGTTCCTTCGGCGGCTTGGCGGCGTTCTCCGCGCGCAGCCGCAGCAGGCCGGGCAGGCTGAGCGTCGCGAAGCCCGTGAGGCCGACGCTCATGAAGCCGCGGCGGCTCAACGGGCCGGGACAGCGAAGCGGGGAAGCAGAACGCGGCGAAGTCATGGTAAATGGACGGGTTGAGGTAGCGAGTTATGCGAGTTGGTTCGGAGAAAATTCCCAATCTCAAACTCCATAACGGTCGGGGGACTCGTTTGGGATTTGGTGCGTGGAGCTTGAATTTTGAAGCTTCATTTCCGGCTGGTCACTTCCTTCAGGGCATTCTTGGCGTGAAGGGCAACGATTCCGTCTCCGTCACTGGCGGCCTTCTCCAGTGCTGCGATGCACTTCTGCGTGCCGATGACCGTGAGTATCTGGCAGGCCTCGCGGCGGGGCTCGGGCTTGGCTTCCGTGAGCAGCTTCAGCACGGCATCCTCGGCGACCTCACCCAAAACCTTCAAGGCCTGGCTGGCTTGAATGTTGTCCTTGCCGGTCACCACCAGCTTGGCCAGCGGTTCGGCAGCCCGCTTGTCCTTCAACGTTCCGAGTGACTCAATGGCGGCCCAACGGACGGCGAACTGGCCATCCTCCAGCAGCGCCAGCAAGGACTCGACATGATCCGCGCCGCCCCAGGCACCAAGCGCCCGAGCAGCGGATTGACGGGCGAATTGGTCGGCGTCCTTCACAAAGCCGACCAGCGCGGCGGCAACCTCCGCTTTGGCCTCGTCAGGCTTCGCGGTAGCCAGACGGCTCAGGGCAATCATGCGGCGTGCCTTGTCGGGTGATTTCAGATCGGCGAGCAGCGAGGTGCGATCCTCGGCGGTGATGGCCTTGAGCTCCGCCTTGGGCGGCAGCGCGGCGGCCTTTTGGGCGGCGGCAATCTCCGCGCCCTCCAGGAGCTTGCACGCGAGCGTGAGCGGGGTGCGGATCGTGACGTTTTCCGACGATTCCACGATGGTGCCGTTGAACACGATGGTGCGGAACACCCCGAGCCTCGCGTCAAAGACGTTCGTGCCCTCCCCTCTCATCTCGAAGCGCGGCACCCCACCCACGGTGGCCAGGGTCTTCATTTCGTAGGTCTTCTTCACCGTCACGGTGTCGCCCGCGGCCTTGCTGTAGGTGTAAACGGTCTTCTCCTTCGCCGGCAGCTTCACTTCCTTGAGCGTGTAGGTCATGGGCGTGCGAAAGACCTTTTCCTCCAGGATCAACGTGCAGTTGCCCTCCAGTTCGAGGGAGGACTTGCCGGCGGGCGCGAGCGGTTCGATCACCAGCCGGCTCAACGCCCCGAGCGCCTGCGGGAGCGTGGTGTCGCCGGTCTCGCGCACGACCTGCCCCTTCGCGTTGATTTCCACCTCGTCAGGCGGCGCGCCAAACGGCCCGCCCATGTGCGGCAAGCCGAAGCGGAAGCCACCTACGCGCAGCATGTCCCCAAGGCCAAAGCCGGACGGCGGGCGCGGCGCGGAGGCGCCCTCCTTACCCTTGCGCGCGGTGCGCAGCGCGCCCCGGGCCACCAGCGTCATGCTGTCGGCATTGGCAGATTTCACGTTGTAAGTGACCGTGCCTTCCAACGTGGAGATGAACTTGGGCTCGCTCGCCTCGAGCTTGAGCGAATAGACATGGTTGCTACCGGCCTTGAACTGGTATCGCAAGTCGGGCGGGCTGGCGGAAAAGGCCGTGACCGCACTGAACATGACCGCCGCGAGCGCTACGCCACGGCGGAACACGCCACTTAGTCTCAACTGTCCAGGCCAGCCAGGACAGCAGACGATATGGGGGTAGGGAGGTTTGCTCATGGGAAAGTGGGTGTGCCGATTAATTCGCTGATGGGGGCACCGCCGCTGACAATGTGCGTGGGCCGCCCGCTGAAGTCCTTGATGGTCGCACGCTCCCAATCGAGGCCGAGATGATGGTAAACCGTTGCCAAAAAATCCGCCGGCAGGCAGGGCCGCTCCACGACTTCCTCCCCGCGTTTGTCGGATGCGCCAATCACTCCGCCCATCTTAAAACCGCCGCCGGCCCAGAGGTTGGTGAAGGCTTGCGGCCAATGGTCGCGGCCCGGTTGCAACGTGCCCGCCGGCCCGCTGCCATCGCCTCCGCCCGTGCTGCGGTCGAAGGAGATTTTTGGCGTCCGGCCAAACTCGCCGGTGACAACCACAAGCACGCGTTGGTCGAGGCCGCGCGCATAAATATCCTCGATGAGCGCGGAGACGGCGCGGTCGTAATTGCCCATGCGGAAGCGCAGCACGTCGAAGATGTGGTGGTCCACCGCATGGTCATCCCACACGCCGGTGCGGCCGCACAGCGGGCCGGTCAACTGGCTGGTGACGATTTCAACGCCGGCCTCGACGAGGCGGCGGGCGAGAAGCAACTGCTGACCCCAGCGGTTGCGCCCGTAGCGGTCGCGCGTGCGGTCGTCCTCCTTGCTGAGGTCGAAGGCGTCGCGGGTGCGCGGGTTGGTGAGGAGCGAAAGCGCTTGCGACTCGAACTGGTCGAGCGCACCGAGTTCGCCCGCGCGGTCGAAGGAGCGTTCCAGCGTGTCGAGGTTTTCGCGCAACGCGGCACGTTGGCCCAGACGACGGGCTTCACCAGGACCACTGAGGCCAAGATTCGGCACCTCGAAGCGCGGCTGGCTCGGGTCATCGGCGATGGTGAAGGGCGAGTAAGCGTCGCCGAGAAAAGCCGGGCCGGTGTATTCAGGAGTGGAACTGGCGCAGATGTAGTTCGGCAGCGGGTTCGTCCGACGGCCTTCCTGCGCCCGCAGGTAGTGCGCCACGGACATCCAATCGGGCAGGCGCGGCTTGGGCTTGTCGCGCGTGTCGAGGTCGCCGGAGAGGAACTGCATCGAGCCAGCGGGATGGCCGCCCGCGGTTTGCTTCATGCTGCGGATGAGCGTGAACTTGTCGGCCAGCTTGGCGTGCATCGGCAGCAGTTCCGTGATGTGCGTGCCGGGGACGTTGGTGGGAATGGGGTTGAACGGGCCGCGATAAGCGCTGCCGCTGTCAGGCTTGGGGTCGTAAGTATCGAGGTGGGTGAGACCACCAGGAAGCCAAACCATGATGACGGCAGTCTTTTCCTTCCGGGCGGGCGCAGCAGCCTCCGCACGAAGCCGCATGAGGCCGGGCAAACTTAGCGTCGCGAATCCGCTGAGCCCCATGCCCATGAACGCGCGTCGGCTCAAAGGGCCGGGGCAGCGCGGCAAGTAAGTGTGTCGGGGCGACGACATCGGAGTTGGAAGCGGGTGTGGCTGAGTCTGTGGATTATTTCTTGTCCGCCGGCAACACCCGAATCTGGATCGGCTCCGAGATGAGAATGTCCGCGATATCCTTCGGCGCGGCGTCGGCGCTGACAGATTTCATTTTGGTCACGGCGGCGGTCTTCGCAGTCTCGGCGGCTTTCAGTTTCTCGGCGGCGGCTTTCGCCGCGAGCTCGGCTTCGGCGCGCTTCTCGGCGGGCGCGGTGTTGGCGGCGTCGGCAAGCTTCTTCGCCTCGGCAGCAAGCGTCGCGGCTTCCGATTCCGCCTTCTTCTGCGCAACTTCGGCCAGCACGACTGCGCCGGGGTTGTTGCGATACTTCACCACGTAGCCGCTATAGAGCGCGAGCGTGTGCTCGCCAGGCGCGGGCTTGAGCGTGGCGAGATCCAGCACGAGGTCAGCGGTCTCCGTTTTGGGTGAAACTTCCAGCGGCTTCAGGCCGGTGAAGCCGTTGCCGTAGGCGCGCAGGCGAAGCTGCCCGGAAATTTCGCTGCGCCACGCGAGCTTCAGCGGGATGGTGAGCTTCGCATCAGCTTTCGCTTCCCAGACTTTCGCTTCGCGCGCAGCGACGCTGATGGGCGCGGGTTCGGCGTCGGTCACTGACACGGGCACATCGACCATGAGGCGCGGCTGGGGGATTTCGCCGCTCGCATCGCGCACGGGCCACGCCTGCGAGGCGAGGTGGACGGGCCGTTCCATCGTCGCCCCGTTGACCTGCGCGCGACCAAACAACTTCGCGAAACTGAGTGACCGCGGCGCTTTCTCGTCCGCCGAGACAATGAGCTTCCCCTGCGCCTGCCCCGCCGGAATCTTGATGCCCGCCGCCGTCACGCCCGTGGGCAGACCGGTCATGCCCAGTTCGATTTCGCCATCGAAGCCGTCGCGCCGCACGACGGCGACCTCGAAGGCCATGCTCCCGCCGGGGCGCAGCGCGATGGGCTTGGAGACCGCGTTGCGGTCACCGTTGCGCAACTCCATGTGGATGGCCCAGCCGGTGAGCGCAAAGTCCGGCGCCGCCTTGCGCACGATGAGTCGGTAGATGTTCGCCGCGTCGCTGCGCGTGCCGCCGAAGAGGTCGCGCACTTGCAGGCGATACGCGCCGTCGTCCTTGATTTCAAGTTTACCGAGCGGGTCGGCCGAGCCGGCGTCGTAAGGCGGGCCATCGTAGGAGTAGCCATTCGAGGACGGTTTCATCGGCGCGGGGATGTCGCCGAACTCCGCGACGTCAGTCAGCTTTTCCTTGCCGTCCTCCAGCGTCACACGCTGCACGAGCACGAACGGGTCTGTGGGCAAGCCGAGCCGCTCGGACGCGACCTCGACCCACCAGACCTCGCCCTTCTTCGCGGCGAACTCGAACGTGTCCACGTCCGCCGCCGGGTAAAACGCGCCGCTGATGTCGCAGGGCAAAGAGATTTTCTGCGCCTGCTTGTGGTCGTTGTTCGGCTCGGCCTCGGCGGTCTTCGCGATGCCAAAATCCGTCGCCAGGTTCCATGAGAAGGCTCTCACGGTGCGTGTGCGCGACTCACGCGGCATCGGCGCGCCAACGGGGACTTCCTGCAACGCGAGCCGGTAGAAATGCTCCGCGCCACCTTTGAAGGTGAGGCTGTGAACCTTGAGGATGAACTTCCCGTCCGCGGGCGGCGTGAAGTCGAGCAGGCCGCTGGTGCGGTTGACCATCAGGTCGCGGCCCTGCGCGTCCGCGACGATGAGCACGGGTGTGAGCTTGGAATCAATACCCGCCGTGGCGACCTCGGCGACGACGCGTTTGCCCTTCGAGGCGGTGAAGGAATAGAAGTCCACCGCGCGCGCGGTCATGACGGCGTTGCAGATGGAATTGGCCTTTAGCTCCAGCGCGGTTTCGAGCGAGGTGTTCGGCTTCGTGCGGGTGACCTCGGGCAGCCTGCCGACGCTGAACGCGCGCGCAGACGAGACCCCGAGCCGCCCAACGAAACGTGCGTCATGCACGCCGGCCGGCGCATCCGGCGCGATGGTGACGAGGAAGGTGTTCGCCGCGCCGGGCTTGGCCTTAGCGGTGATTTTCGGGTCGGAGAAGAGCAAGTCCGTCACGTCCTCCAGCACTTCGCCGGTGATGGCGACCTCGACCGTGGTGCCAACTTGGCCGCCCATCGGCATCGTGGTGAGCAAGCGCGGCGTAGGGAGGATGACAGACTGGGCGAGGGCGCTCGCGACCAGCGAGGTACTCAGTATGCCACAAAGAGCGCGAGCGGATGAATTGGGCAACATGGCGGTCAGTGGTTGTAGAGAAATTCCTTCGTGTTGATGAGCGCCCACAACAGATCCTCGTAAGCGAGGCGCTTGGCTTGCTCGGGCGGGAGGGGCTTGCCGGCGGCGTCCTCGCGCGGGCGGGCGAGATAGTCTTCGGCGACGGCTTGCTCGTGCGACATCGGCTCGCGGGCGAAGGCGGCGAGATACAGCTCACGAATCTTCTGCGGCTCGGGCTTTGCTTCCTTCGCGAGGCGCTCGGCGCGACCGCCGCTCGTCGCGAGCTTGGCCTTCACGTCGGCGGCATTCATCAGGTGCAGGCTCTGCGAAAGGCTCGGCGCGCTCGCGCGTTCGCATTCGCACACGCTCGCGGACTCGGGCCGGCCGAAGACTTTTAGGAAAGGCGAGCTGCGGTTGTAGCTGTTGTCCGGCAGCGCGATGGCACGCGTGCCGGCGGGCAGGTCGGCGAAGTCCGTCTTTGCGCCGGTGAATTGGTCCACCGCGTCGAGCAGCACCTCCGCCGGCATCCGGCGCGGGTAGAAGCGCGAGAAGTTCTGCGTGTCCACGCCGTTGTGCTGGTTCGGAATCGCGCTCAACTGATACGCTGACGACTGCGCGATGACGCGCACGACCGCCTTCAAGTCGAACCCGCTCTCGACGAAATGCTTCGCTAACGCGTCGAGCAACTCGGGGTTCGACGGCGGGTTCGTGTCGCGGATGTCGTCTTCTGGCTCAATGAGGCCGCGGCGAAAAAAGTGCTTCCAATAGCGGTTCACGAGTGACTTCGCGAAGAAGGGATTTGCCTTGTCGCCCATCCAGTCGGCAAGGCGAAGACGCGGGTCGTCGTCGGGCGAGATGTCGAGCGTGGGATCGCCAAGGCCGGCGGGTTTCACCGGCTGTTTGGTTTTCTTGTTCTCCGTTTGCGCCATGCCGCGCTTGTGGAAGATGACATCTTCGCCGGCGGTCGCGGTGGGCTTGCGGCCAATCTGGCTGAAGAACGCGGCCATGCTGTAGTAGTCGTGCTGACTCCAGCGCTCGAAGGGATGGTGGTGGCATTGCGCGCACTGCATCCGCACGCCGAGGAAAAGCTGCGCCACGTCCTCAAGTTGCTCGGTCGGTTGCTTCACGCGCTTATACCACGCGACGGGCGGATTGTCCGCGATGGTGCCGGTGGCCGCGAGCAGTTCGCGCACGAGGCGGTCGTAAGGCTTGTTCGCGAGCAGGCTGTCACGCACCCACGAGTGGAAGGCGAAGTTCGCCGTGATGTCCTTCGTGTCGTCGCGCTTGTTCTTGAGCAGCGCGGACCACTTGCCGGCGAAGAAGTCCGCGTAGTCCGGGCTGGTGAGCAGTGCGTCCACGAGTTGCTCACGCTTCGCGGGTTCCTTGCTCGCGATGAACGCCTCGGCTTCAGCGGTGGTGGGCAGGCGGCCCGCGATGTCGAGCGAGACGCGGCGCAGAAACGTGGCGTCGTCAACCAGTGGCGAGGGCGGGATGCCGAGCTGCTTCAGGTTCGCAAAGACCAGCCGGTCAATGAAGTTCTTCTCGGCCGGCAGATGTTTGACCGGCGCGCCGAGCGGGACGGAGACGTTGAACGTCGTGGCCTTGTCCTGATAGCGCACCATCACCGCGACATTGCCGGGCTGGTCAAAGATTTTCACGCGGCCCGCTTCGGAGGCTTCGGCCATGTTGCGGTCGTTCGCTTCGTAAAGCGCGATGGCGGTGACGTCGCGGGACTTCCCGTCAGCGAAACGCGCGGTGACCTTGAGTTGCTGGTCGGCCTTGGGCTTGAGCGTCTTCTTGGCGGGTTGGACTTCGAGCGCGACGAGCTTTGGTGCGTTGGCGAGGTCGTTCGGCGTGCCCTGCTGAAGCCAAGCGCGGAGGATGCGGTAACCATCGGAAGCTGGGTCGAGCCGCAGCCCACCGCCGTGCGGAATACGGTTGGAAGCCTTCATCAGAATCAAGCTCTGTTCAGGCGATGCAGCCGAGACGCGCCGGCCGCGAGCTTCCTTCACCAGGTGCTCGTAGTCCTCCTGCGGCTCGAAGCCGAGCAACGAGAGTTGGAAACCATTCTGCCCCTGCCCGGCCTTCGCGTGACACGCGCCGGCGTTGCACCCGGCCTTGGTCAGCACGGGCACCACATCGTTGACGAAGCTGACCAAGCGGGGAGCTTCAGCGGCCAGCGCAGCGACGGACAGGCAGATCCACGGCAACGCGACTTGGCACAGCATTCTAGGCATTGCCAAACAGGACTTTAAGGTCACTGGGTGTTGGATAGCCGCAGGATGTGTTTTCTTCAATCGCGAATCGGCGGAGACACTTGATTTCACAAGGCAAACGCAACGTCGCGACGCTTGCATTCCTCCCGGCAGCGGCCCATTGTCCTCGACGCTTTTGATTCGGCGCACCAACCGACGCCGCCTTGCTCATGAGTCAACCGACGGACACCGAACTAGATCTGGAAATGCAACTGCTCCCCGCGTGGGCCAAGCAGAGCACCGACACCAACCGCTACGCCCACATCCGGGGCGACGAGGAAGCCGGTGGCGGCGCGCGCAAAGGCCGCGGTGACCGCCCGTTCGGCGACCGCCCGCCCCGCCGCGACGGCTCCGGGGGCGGCTCGCGTCGGGAAGGTTTCGGTGGCCCACGCCGCGACGGTGGGCCGCGCTCCGGCCCCGGTGGAGACCGCCGCGACCGTCCGTTTCGAGGTGGCCGTAACCGGGATGACCGCCGTGACGAACCGCGGCGCGAGCCTTCAGCGCCGCTGCCGGATTTCGACGTGAACCTCCTACCCGAGGAAAAAGGCGTGGAAGGTCTCGCGCGCCAGATCAAGCTCACGGGTCGCGCGTATCCCATCTTCGATATCGCGCACCTCATCCTCAAGAAGCCCGACCGATTTGCCATCACCTTCAGCGTCATTAAGACCGGCGACACGGTGGCCGCGCCGCTCTTCCTGTGCTCGCTCGACGACACCCTCTGGCTATCGGAGGCGGAGGTGACCGCGCACCTGCTCAACCGCCATTTCGGCACCTTCTACTCGACCGAAAAAATCGCCGGTGACGCGCCCAAAGGTACCTACACCTTCGTGGCTCAGTGCGGCATGAGCGGTGTCGTCCTGGGCCCGCCGAACTACCACGACTACCAGACCAAGCTGCACAAGCTCCACACCGAGCGGTTCGCTCGGATGCCCTTCGAGGCCTTCAAGGCACGGGTCAAGATCGTGCGCGACGAGGCCGTGGTAAAGCAGTGGGTCGAAGAATCGAGCTTCAAGACCGAATTCACCGCGCTCAACGTCCCCGAGGCGCTGAAGTTCAACACGCGCGCCGAGGTCGAAGCCCACTTCAAGGCCACGCACCTGCCGAACCTCTTCAAGTCCGTCGAATCCCACACGCTGCTCGGGGCGAACGTCGGCCAGTCCTCGCCCATCATCCGCCGCATCTTCAACCTCGTCGTCGAGGATCAGGTGCGTTTCCCGCTCAAGCTGGTCAACACCCTCTGCACGCAGTTCAGCCGGCACGGCCTCCAGTTCTTCAAGGTCAACAAGACCATCACGCACGTCAGCGTCGCCCGCCCGACTTACCTCGACATGGAGGCCACTCCGGTCTCGCCGAACCTGCGCAAGCTCATCGAGTGCATTGACGCCACGCCCAAGTGCACGCGGCGCAAAATCCTCGAAACGCTCGCCCCCGGACCGACGGTCATCACCATCCCGCCCCCCGTGGAAGGCCAACCGCCCGCCGCGCCCGCCGTGTCGGAGCCGACCGCCGAGCAATCCGCCATTGGCAGCGACCTGCATTGGCTCATCCATCAAGGCCACGTCATCGAGTTCGCCAATGGCCTGATCGAGACGGCCAAAAAGCCATTGCCCAAGCCCGTGCCGCAGCCCAAGGCCCCGGCGACTGCGAAGCCCGAGCGGGCCCCGCGCGTCGAGCGCCGCTACGTGCCGGCGTTCCTCGGCGTGCCGTTGCTGGTCGGAGAGTAAGCGAATTGGAGACGGCGCAGGAAGTCCCTGGCTGCTTGTCTCAACCAGAAATTTGTAGCGCCCGCCCGCCCGCGACTATGCGCGCGGGCGGCGCAGTTTTTTTCTGATCAATTCCATCACTTCCATCGCAGCCGGGAGCTTGTCCGCCCACAGCACGGCCCAATAGAGCAGGCTGGTTAGGATGGCGGGCACAAAGACCGCGCCCAGCTTCCCAAGCCATGTCGTGTGGCCAAATTGCGTGTCCCACGCATTGTAGCCGGGCCACGCGAGAATGCTCACCACGATAGACGCGGCGAGCACCGGCTTGAGGCTGCGTTTCACTTCGGCGAGTTCCAGCGTGCCGAGCTTCTTGCGCAACGCACGCAGCAGCAGCCAGACGTTCAGGCAGGAAGTGATGGTGTTCGCGAGACCAAGGCCCGCTTGACGCATCGGTTCCAGGAGCACAACGGACAGCAGCAGGTTCACACCAAGGCAAAAGACGCTGACCTTCATCGGCGTCTGCGTGTCACCCAGCGCGTAGAAGGCGCGGGCGAGAATATTCACCATCGAGAAGGCCACAAGACCGGGCGCGAGGCATTGCAACGCCAGCGCTGCTCGTTGCGTGGATTCGGGACCAAACTCGCCACGCTCGAAGAGCAGCCGCACGATGGGTTCCGCGAGGAACAACAACAGCACGGCGGCCAAGCTGTTAATGAGGATGAGATAAGCCATCCCCTGCCCTAACGTCGTGCGAAACTCCGGCAGCTTTTTCTCCGCAGCCAAGCCAGACAGACTGGTGAGCAGATACGTCGCGAGCGAGATACCGAACACACCTTGCGGCAGCTCGATTAACCGCACCGCGTAGCTGAACGACGCGACAATGACCGGATCCACCCAGAACGACACGAGTTGCACCAGCGTCACGTTGAGTTGGAACGCCGCCACGCCGATGATGGCCGGCCCCATCTTGGTGACGACCGCACGTACGGTAGCGTCACGCCACGGGGTCACCCACGCAAGCCGCCAGCCCTCGCGCCGGAGCGACGGCAGCTGGAAAGCCGCTTGCGCCACCCCCGCCACCAACACCCCGAAGGCGAGGGCGAAGATTTGTTCATCCAGCCTTGCTCCGAACTTGGGTGCCGCCAAGAACACGCTGGCAATCATCACCACATTGAGCAGCGCCGCGCCCAGCGCCGGGATGAAGAAATGCCCGCGGGCGTTGAGCACGCCCATGAACACCGCCGCGAGACACACCAGTCCCATGTAAGGAAACATCACGCGCAGCAACTCCAACATCAGCCGCGTCTTGGCGTCGAACTGCGCCGTCGCTAGCGCTATGGATAGGCCCGCCAGCACTAGGGCGATAACCACGGCCGCGAAGACCAGCAGCGCTGACATCACGGCGTTGGCGGCGCGCCACATTTCAACCTCGCTGGCGGTCTTTTCCTTTTCCTTAAAGAGGGGGATAAACGCCGCTGTGAGCGCGCCCTCGCCGAGCAACCGGCGGAAGAGGTTAGGAATCGTGAAGGCTAAAGTGAACGCTCCCGCCACCCAGCCGTCGCCCATGAAGCGCGCGTAGGCCATCTCGCGCACCATCCCCAGCACGCGCGAGGCGAGCGTGGCCGCGCCCATTGCGCCGGAGGACTTGAGCATCTGCGACATGCATGGCGAGGTTAATTGGGAAATGGGAAAACGTCCAACGCTCAACGCACATCCTCCTGCTTTTTCAGGGCCGCGGTCGCCGTTGCGCATTGGGCCTTCAAAATTAAAGGCTTACTAAGTTGCTTAAACTGTTTTTGCTCTTTCGCGGTAAAGTTACGTGCCACTACTTTTCGTGGCCGTTCCACCCATCTGCTGCTATTATCTGCTGAAAGTAACGACATGACCGAGGAACCATATCGTTGGCTGGAAGCAGTAGCGAACCGCCGCGAATACGTCCGCGAACAGCTCCGAAGCGGCTCGCCTGTCTTCGCCGCCAGCCTGCCCGACGGCATCCTGGTCCTCGGCGTGGGTGCGGGCCGATCGAAGGTCTTCGAGCTGCACGACCGTCTCGCTCTCGCGGGCCTCGGCCACCCGGCGGACATCGAAAAGGTTCGCCAGGCTGCGATTGACGCCGCGCA
>Ga0208048_1001069_pt1 | contig 14432 bp, 11 predicted proteins | sample Malawi_45m_30L_FD_184163 | JGI IMG/M metagenome (GOLD analysis project Ga0208048, IMG submission 184163) | Freshwater microbial communities from Lake Malawi, Central Region, Malawi to study Microbial Dark Matter (Phase II) - Malawi_45m_30L... | ecosystem: Environmental > Aquatic > Freshwater >...
TGCACCTGTGAATCCACCATTAGCAATAGTGTTCAATGTAATACTCATGTTCTGTGGCGCAGGACAAGCAGCAGTTACAGCAGCAGGTGTATTGAAACTAAATCCAGAAGGGGCAGGTACGGTAGCAGACCAAACACCACGACCATAGGTTGCAGCCACTAATGTGCGATCAGCAGCACGATATTTTAACATACTTACACGCACATTAGGAAAACTTGAATTTGCTTCCCATACCGTGTTAGTTCCGCTCAGCAGATCAGTTTCCCACACACCGGTTTCAGTTGCAATAATTGCTTTGGTATCAGAATCCGGATGAAACATAGCCCAACGAACAGGCATATTAGGTAGGTTACCATCGCACTGTGTCCAGGTAACACCTGCATCCTGACTCACCCACACATTGTTTACATTGTAACTGGAGTATGTTGCAATAAGTTTTGATTCGGACGAACCCGTGTTCACTGAGCTCACATAACCAGTAGCACCAGCCGGAGTGATATCCACAGCCGTAGGTGTGGTAGCTTGTGCATCTGATACACGAACTACTTTACCAGCGCCCATACCAAAGAATACGCGATTAGCAGTGAATGGTGAAACATGCACAGCTGAAACATTCTGTCCTGCAAATTCGCTGATTGGAACAATAGCTGTGATTGCCCCAGCCGCATTAGGAGCTGTTTGTGGATTCTCCCAACGCAAATAGTTGCCAGCAGCATTACAGGCATAAATCATGTTGCCTTGGTTGTCATAATCCCAAGGGTTTATAAATCGACCACTACTACTATTTATTGAGAACGAACTCCAGTTAGCACCATTGTTAGTACTTCTGCGATAAACATTATATACATAAGAACCAAACTGGTAGTTGGCTTCATTCTGATCGATGGCAACAAATGCACCATCCCCACCAGTTACTTCCACAGAAGCACCGAGTCCGGGATTGTTTAATTGATGTACTCCATTATCCTGTGCACCCGCTAAGAAATAATTAGTTTGTGTCGGGTGAACCGCAACGGCATAAAATTGCTTGACTCTAAATCCGGTATTTCTATCACGAATAGTAGTTCCTTTATCAGCGGAATAATGCACTCCCCCGTCGCAACCAAAAATTAATTTGTTACCTCCATCCCACCATTGAATATCGTGTTGATCGGCGTGTACATATTGATACAAACTGGATGTACCAACCCAAGCAGAAATTCTTGTCCAGGTAGTGCCCCCATTCAACGTACGTGCACAGTCAATACCCCCAATGATACATTCTTCTGGATTGGCGGGGTTGATGCGTACTGAAACATCATACCAACCCTGTCCATTGGCAAACGAACTACTCCCTTGTGAATTAGGGGGAGCTCCTGCAGTAACCGCCCAGGTAGCACCGCCATCTAATGATTTGTATACTTCAGGAATCTGGCTAGAATTATTTACAGGTAATGCATAAAGAACGCTACCCAACACTGCAATTTCTGCACGATTATTATACGAAGGAAAAGGAGTAGTAGGTGCATTCCATCCCGTACCGGTACTTACACCAGCAGGATCATCAGTGTATCGATACGCCTGTGAATTACTAATTCCTGTCACCACATGCAAACGCGCTTGTGTTGCAGTAGATGAAATTTCCATATCACACACACGACTGGAAGCTAAGCCAGAAGGAGTAATATTATTCCAACTGCTACCACCGTCTGCAGAACGATAAAGTCCATTGCGCGTTCCGAGATAAACATTTCCCTGGAAGTCACAAAGTATACGTGTTGAAAAAGTAAAAGAAGAAGAGCTTGACAAATAAGTCCAAGTGGTTCCACCGTCAGTACTTTTAAACACCCCCACACCCTGTGCTGCATCCGCATTATTATAAGATTCACCAGTACACAGATACATATTGTTTCTAAAACCCGGACGAGGGTCCTGACAAATAGAAGAGATTGCCAGGTTAGATAAGAAATCATTTACAGGAATCCAGATGGCCGGGCTTGCTGTGATATCAGTTGTTTTCCATAGTCCACCGGAAACACTTCCTGCAAACACCGTTTTTTTATTCGGATCTAGCGAATCTACCATGAGTGCACGTACACGTCCTGCTGTTATGCCACCGTTCGCCCTTGTGTTTCCATTGCTCGGACCCACTGCATCTGCATTGGGACCACGTTCTTCCCAACTCAATGCATTGATTCGATTTTGACGAGCGGCCTCACGCGCAACCTCTGTTGCCATTTTTGCTTCGAATAATTTTTGCCAAGGCACCTGACCGGTGCGTGGATCACGAATCATTTCTAATTCCTGTTCCCACATTTCTCCGGGACCATCGTAACGATCCTTTTTGTCCTTATCGATGGAGGATACTTGTTGACAAGCCACAAAAAATATGGACAAAATCAGCAACCCAAAAAACGCACGAAGCGAGCGAGGAAATAATAATTGCATGAGGCAAGTTTGAAGTCGCTAAAATTAAGCAAACCGCCTCTAAAAAACCGTCCCTGTTGAAGAGAATCGAAGAATGATCAAAATCTGTTAAAAACTACCTATCCGGCAGCAACCATACTAATCTCCACGTTCACAAATTTGGGCAAGGCCGAAACCTGTACCGTTTCACGGGCAGGATACTCGCCGGTAAAGTAGCTACCATAAATGGTATTCACCTCTGCAAAACGGTTCATATCGGTTAGAAAAATAGTAGTCTTGAGGACTTTTGTAAAATCAAGGCCGGCCTCCCTTAATATGGCTTTTAGATTTTCCATTACTTGACGGGTTTCCGTTGCCAGATCCGTATTATTTAGTTGACCGCTCACGGGATCCAAACAAATTTGTCCGGAAATATAAAGGACACCATTATAACGGACTGCTTGGTTGTAGGGGCCAATAGGCGCAGGAGCCTGATTGGTATTGAGAATGGTTTTTGACATAGTACTTGTTTTACAGGGCGAATTTAGCTTTATACGCTTTCTTTGCAAAAACAGGTTGTATGAAGGTGGTATGGATTGCAACGGACCAGCAAAAAAAAGAATGGTGCTCTTTTCAGCAACCTGTAGCTGAACAGTCAACAATTATTTCAGCAACCTGGCTAACCCACCCTGCTTCATTTGCAGATCAAACTATTTGTATCGATTTAAATTTTGAAGAACAATCGGATCATGTTGGTGAGCTTGTAAAATTTCAGCAACAAGGAGGAATTGTTGTAGTAGCTGCTACACTAAAAACCTGTTTGCATTTACCAAATGGGTTTATTCGTATGAATGCATGGCCCGGATTTTTAGATAAGCCCCGTGTAGAGCTGGCCGGCGGTACGCAGGATACACAAGCGCAACTAACCATTTTTTTTAAAGATTTAGGACGAACCGCAGAGTGGGTAACTGATCAGCTTGGTTTTATTGCACCACGAATAATTGCGGGTATTATCAACGAAGCGTATTTGGCATTAGAAGAAGGTGTGAGTACCAAAGATCAAATTGATCTGGCCATGCAACTGGGAACTAATTATCCGCTAGGACCTTTTGCATGGGCTGATAAAATCGGGAAGAAAAAAATAGTTGCATTGCTCACAGCACTATCCCATGAATTTCCTAGGTATAAACCGGCTGGAAATTTTTGTGTCGAAGCAAACGCCCTATGAAAAAATTACTCCATATCGATACATCCGGAGCGCTGGCCTCGATTGCAATTTCACAGGAGTTGGAATGTCTTATTGAAAAAACAAATGATCGATTACAAGACCATGCCACTTGGATACATACTGCTATACAAGAAGCCGCTACAGCCTCGGGCATTTCATTGCATGAATTAGATGGAATCAGTGTTACTATTGGGCCTGGTTCTTATACCGGTTTACGTGTAGGTCTATCCACGGCAAAAGGGCTTTGTTATGCATTACAAAAACCACTACTTACGATACCTACCCTGGAATTAATGGCTTCGGTAATACCCGTTACAGCTGGTGAATTAATTTGCCCCATGATCGATGCACGTCGGATGGAAGTTTTCACAGCCTTATACGATGCTACTTGCAAAGAAATGCAACCTGCGCATGCGTTGATATTGGAAGCCACAAGCTTTAGAGCCGTACTTGACAAGCATCCTGTAGTTTTTTGTGGAAATGGCGCAATAAAATTCAAGTCTATTTGTATACTCCCCAATGCACGCTTTGTAGATCAGGTAGCTACCGCCAAAAACCAGATAGCATTAGCACACAAAAGATTTACTGATGCTGTATTTGCAGATCTTGCATACACCGAACCTCTCTATGTAAAGGAGTTTTATACGCCTGTTCCTCCCTCACATTGATAAAAATCATACTATATTTTACTTTTTGGAATTACCTTTAAGGAGTTATGCATTCTTATATTCTTACACTCCAGGATAATCAAAATCCGGAGGAGCTAGTCAGACTGGATTTACTTCAATTGAAGAAGTCAGCTATGCTGCTTCGTGCTATCAATCATAAATTAAGACAGGAAATTCTTCAGTGGATCAACCAGAAGGGTAGCACCACCGTCACGGAGCTTTATATTCAATTAAGAATGGAACAGTCCGTAGCCTCGCAACATTTAGCGGTACTGCGTAAAGCAGGGTTTGTAAAAACAATAAGGGAGGGAAAACATATTTACTACTCAGTAAATATTGAAAGAGTCAAAGCCTTTGCCGGATTTATGGAGCAACTGCTTGGCTAATTGGTAGACCCTTTATTCACCTTTATAAACAGGCCCATAAGCTGGCTGCCATTGATGCCGCCAACGACGATGACTCCACAAGTAATTAGAAGGATTTTCTAGAATCAATCGTTCTGTTTCTTTTTTATATAGCCAGGTTAATTGTTCCGGTGTATACGTTGCACAATCACGGGCAATAAGTGTTGCATCCAAATGATAATACCCTCTTTTTTTTCGGGTTAGATTCAACATCACCATGGCCGTATTTTTTGCGATAGCCCCTCTGGCGGGCCCGGGATGGAATGGGGTAGCTTTTCCAAAAAAATCAATCCAAAGTGCCCGCTCAGGAAAACTGGGATTCTGATCGGCCCCCAATATCAAAGCTGCAGGTTGTGCAAATATTTGATCACGAGCTGCCGCAAAAGCTTCTGCCGCAATTGGCTTACCGCCTTGCTTAGTCCGAAGAAATAAAAACAATTGATTGAAAATAGGCGATTGAATAGTTCGGTAAACAAAATAGTATGGGCCGGGTATTTGACTGGGAATAACCTGATTCACATATTCCCAATTAAACTGATGCGCAGCCATCAACTGTACTGATTTTCCTTCTTGCATTAATTGACGGACTAATGCAAAATCAATGGTACATCGCTTGTCGATTTGTGCGTTGGAAAGTGAGAGTAATTTTATAGACTCGGTAAAAGTGTCTGCAAAATTCCGGTAAAATTGATTGATCAGCTGATTCACTTCTTTGGAAGAATGGTTGGGAAAAACGGTACGAATGTTTTGCTCCAATACTTCCCTTCGGTAACGAATCACTTTTGAAAATAATAAAACAGCCAGTTCGCTTAACGCATGAAAAAAAGACATGGGTAATAGGGAGAGTCCCTGAAATAAAAAGAAAACCAGGCGGTACATGTATCAAAGATAAACGGCTGCTTTGAAACGATTGTCTTGAATCAGCAGAACCACAATAAAATCTTTTGAATCCTATAGTACAATATTTTGAACCAATGCGGCTGATTGCGGATAATCAGTGTTATAGTGTAAGCCACGACTTTCTTTTCTGAAACTGGCACATTTCACAATCAAATAACCAATAGTAATCATATTACGGAGCTCTAGTAGTTGAGGAGAAACCGTAGTATTCTGATACAACTGTTCGGTCTCTTCCCATAAAAGATCCAATCGACGAGAGGCCCGTTGCAAGCGAATATCATTTCTGACAATCCCCACATAATCACTCATGATCTGTTGTAACTCCTTTAAACTTTGTGTAATCAAGATCATTTCTTTGGGATCGGTGGTTCCTTTTGCACTCCAATCCGGAATGGCATGATTATAGGCCAGGGAATCAATACGAACGCGTGCATCTTCAAAACAACGATGCGCAAAAACCATGGCTTCTAACAATGAATTGCTGGCTAATCGGTTGGCGCCGTGCACACCCGTGCTGGCGCATTCGCCACAGGCATATAATTGCTGGATGGAACTTCCACCCCACTCATTGGTTTGTATACCGCCACAGCTATAATGAGCGGCGGGAGCAACGGGTATCCATTGCTTTGTAACATCAATTCCTATAGATAAACACTTTTCATAAATAGTGGGAAAATGAGATTTGAATGTTGCCGGATCAATATGTGTGCAATCCAACCAAACATGTTCTGTTCCTGATTTTTTCATTTCAGAATCAATAGCTCTTGCTACAATATCACGGGGTGCTAGATCTTTCCTGGCATCATAGTGCTTCATAAAATCATCGCCCCGGTGATTGCGAAGGATGGCTCCTTCTCCTCGTACGGCTTCTGTAATTAAAAAGGCTTGCCCTCTCAAACCCGGTTCATATAATGCAGTGGGATGAAACTGGATGAACTCCATGTTTTCAATTCGGCCTTTGGCCCGATATACCATGGCCACTCCATCACCGGTTGCAATGGAAGGATTAGTTGTAGTTCGGTACACCTGCCCTACACCACCGGTAGCCAATAGCGTAATACGGGATAGAATTTTATCAATGGCATTGGTCTCTCGATTCAGCACATACACACCATAACAGGTAACATTAGGGGTTGATTTAGTAATTAAGAACCCCTCATGGTGTTGTGTAATTAAATCAATAACAAAACAATGTTTGATCAATTCAATATTGGGAAAAGCAGATACCGCTTCCAGCAACGCCCTTTCCATTTCTAATCCAGTCACATCCTTGTGATGTAAAATTCGGTGGGCGGAATGGCCTCCTTCTTTTCCTTTTTTAAATGCCCCTTCGGCATCCTTATCAAAACGTGCACCCCATTCAATAATTTCTTCCACACGTGCAGGCCCCTCACTTACCAATAAACGAACCATTTTTTCATCACAAAGTCCATCGCCTGCAATCAGTGTATCCTGCACATGTTGCTCAATACTATCCTGAATCGTATCACTAACAACAGCTATACCTCCTTGTGCATACTTGGTGTTAGTTTCATCTGCCGTAGCTTTTGTAATCACCAAAACGTTGCGATTAGGAAATTCCTTAGCACATTTTAGGGCAAACGTCAACCCGGCAATACCCGAACCAATCACTAAAAAGTCTGTTTCCCGCATAATTAAAAAAGAGAATGACGTGATTTTTCCCGGAGGATATATTGAATAGCACCCATAGTTAGAAAAAACTGCGCTAACCCATACGTGAGCATCGTTACAAAGGCGGCATGCGGAAAAGGGGCACTAAACTTATTGATTGCAAGTGCCGTATCAGAGGCTACAAAAAATACAGCTCCCAATACAAACAAACGTCCTGCTTTGAAAGCTGGCATATACAACTGATGTAGCGCTAATAGCAGCATTAAACTGATTACTGCACCATAGATCATCACGGGTATTTTCATGCCGCCCAGTTGTGGAGCCAACCAGCTAATCAATACAGCATAATAAATAACTACGGGAAAAAACAAAAGCCAACTGAAAGTTATTTTTTCCTGCCGCATGATTCGGAAGAAAAAATAACTGTAACAAAGTTGTGCTACCAGAAAACAAAGCAAACCATACAGAAAAAAAGAGGGCTCGGTGGTATTCATCAGAAGTAAATCCCCAAACCAGGAAAATAATAAAGCCGCCAAAAAGAGTGTGATCAATCTGTTTTTGATTCCGTAAGTCAGATCCCAGAAAAAGAAACCGAGTAGGGGAATCAGCATGGGCTTGGTTAGTGTGGCCAACCAAGTTATTTCATGAATGATGCCTGCGAGATGCAGCAAAAAGATGATTATAAAAAAAAGGATCCAAATTATTTTACGCATGTGATTACTTTTCAATCCAAACGCCACTTTCTTTTAGGAGTTCAATCAATTGATCTACTGCAACAGCACTGTCCACATTTCTTTTTACAATCTCCTTCCCCTTGTACAAGGTAATTTTTCCAGGACCACTTCCCACATAACCAAAATCAGCATCGGCCATTTCACCGGGACCGTTTACAATACAACCCATGATGGCAATTTTTACACCCTTGAGGTGATGGGTAACAGCCCTGATACGAGCAGTGGTTTCTTGCAGGTCAAACAATGTACGACCGCAGCTGGGACAACTGATATATTCTGTTTTTGAGATACGGGTACGCGTGGCTTGGAGAATACTAAATGCCGTATTGTTGGTAAACTGATAAATATCATTTACAGGCAAGTAGGTTCGTCCTTTTACTTGCGGTTGCGCTACTGAAGCCTCAGGCTTATAGCCCAAGCAAATTCCATCTCCCATCCCATCTAGCAATAGCCCACCTGTTTCAGTTGCAAAATGAATCAAATGCTGGTCGGGTGATTGTCCGGGACTATCGCAGATCAATATCAACGGATTTTTGACCTGATTAATATGCAGTTCAGCAATCATCCGACGCACAGACTGCATGGCATTTTTATTTAAACTGCTCAAACACAAAACAGCTGTTTTGTCGTTGGCAATGGCATTGAGATACAGCGGAAGCACTTTTCGATCACTGTCACTGTAACAATCCAACATTACAAAATTGAGTGAATCATTGCGCAACTCTGCTTCTACATATTGTCTGTATTCAAATAAGGGTACATAGGTGTTGGAATTAGCTGCTTTCCAAGTGGCCGGATACACTAAAACACGCAGTGTGCCGGGTAATTCAAAGTTGAGTAATTGTGTTCCGGTGAAAATAAAATCAGCAGCCGTATCAGCAATAGACCATTTATCTGTTTTTGGGTCATAGGTATATCCCACGCTCTGCAAATGTGCAGGTGTAATTTCTTCAATGGTGCTTAGATCTGCAATCACAACAGGTACCTGCGAACCACCAATCCTTTCTACCGGAAAACTTTCTCTTCTAGTATAAGCAAACGGATTATAGGGCAAGGTTTCAATAGGAGGAATATCACTTGGAAAAAAATTATAATCGTACCGATTCACAATATCCTTACAAACAGGAATTTCTAATTCCGGATCCTCTGTCAGTGAAACGCGAATCGTGTCACCTATACCGTCTTCTAATAAAGTACCGATACCCACCGCACTTTTAATTCGTCCGTCCTCCCCATCTCCTGCCTCCGTGACACCCAGATGTAAGGGATAGACTTCTCTAAATTCGTCATACATGGTTCTAATCAGCAACCGATAAGCCTGCACCATCACTTGAGGGTTGCTGCTTTTCATACTTAAAACAATATTGTGAAAATCCTCATCACGTGCAATCCGTAAAAACTCCATGGCACTTTCCACCATCCCAATGGGCGTATCCCCATATCTACTCATAATCCGATCACTGAGTGAACCATGGTTAGTTCCAATGCGCATAGCAGTACCATGTTCACGACAAATTTTTACCAAAGGAGTAAATCGTTCCCGAATCCGCTCAATCTCTTCTGCGTATTCCGCATCTGTATATTCGAGTTGCTCAAATTTTTTCTTATCAACATAATTGCCAGGATTGACACGTACTTTTTCTACAATGCGTGCTGCAATCTCAGCGGCATTGGGTGTAAAGTGAATATCCGCAACCAATGGGGTATCATAGCCACGTTTCCTGAGTTGATCCTTAATAACCTGCAATTGATTGGCTTCTTTAATTGAAGGAGCTGTAATACGAACTAGTTCTGCACCTGCTTCAATACATCGAATGGCTTGCTCTACCGTTGCCGGGGTGTCCATGGTATCGGTAGTAGTCATGGTTTGCACGCGAATGGGATGTCCATTTCCCAAAAGCAAATTACCAACACGAACCTCGCGCGTGAGTAGCCGTCTGTATTGCGTTTGTGATTGACAATAGCCTTGCATGACAATTACATTAGTTACCTGTTTCCTTCAAAAAAGCCCTGACCTTTTAAAATATTCTTCACATGACTGACTAACTGAGCTGACCAATTTTCCACTGGTGTAGTCGCATCACAATTTAAAACAAAAAAGTAAGCGTGATTATTCTCTTCAATCCAACCAAGCACCCATCCTATTTGAATTCCTTTTGTATCAGTTCCCACCCCGGTGATATACCCTAATCGGTAAAGTGTATTCTCCTCCTTTGCTAAAACTTTTTTTACTGTTTCTTGATACGCTTTAAAAAAGGGAAGCTGTCCAAAATACAATTGCTTTATTAATCCTAATTGTGCATCAGGTGTAACTTTTAATGAATGATCCATCCAAAAAGAATCAACGTTTTTAATCTTGAATAAATCTTTATCATTTTTAGCACCATATCCTAATGAATCCATCCAAGCCTGCGCCCCTTTTATCTCCAACACGGGTAAACTGTCGGTATTCAAATAAGGTACACCCATAATTTGTCCGGTTTGAAGACCAATCAATGCTTGCACTACTGCAAAGGTCCCCGCTGGTGAATAACTGCTATCTCTAAATCGTTTGAGATTATGAACGGTAAATTTACCTGTTCCATTATCCATGATAGCAAAACTGCCATTGAGCTTATTGTCCTGAAAATATGTTTCCAGCTTAGTGTCCTGTTCTACTGCATTGAAAGTACAGGCACCCAGAAAAAGTAGTGAGGCTAAGAATGAAAGGTTACGCATCCCGATGATCTTTCGGGCAAAGGTAACCATCCTACTTTAGTACGCCGAGCTCTTTACCTGCTTTAATAAAGGCAGCAATGGCCTTATCAAGATGCGCTTGCTCATGCGCCGCGCTTAATTGAACGCGGATCCTGGCTTGTCCCTTGGCTACCACGGGGTAGAAAAATCCAATAACATAGATTCCTTCCTCGAGTAATTGAGCGGCCATCTTTTGTGCCAGCACCGCATCGTACAACATAACAGGTACAATGGGATGATCGCCCGGCTTAATATCAAAACCAGCTTCGGTAATCTTGTTTCTGAAATAGCGTGTATTATATTCTAACTTATCGCGTAATGCAGTAGTTTCTGTTAGCATATCCAACACAGCAATAGAAGCACCTACAATGGAGGGAGCCAGGGTATTACTAAACAAATAAGGTCTTGAACGCTGACGAAGCATTTCAATGATTTCTTTACGACCACTGGTAAAACCACCGGAAGCACCCCCCAATGCTTTACCCAAGGTGCCTGTAATGATATCAATCTTACCCATCACACCACGATATTCATGTGTGCCCCTGCCTGTTTTACCAAGAAAACCAGAAGAATGGCATTCATCTATCATAACTGCAGCATAATACTTTTCTGCGAGTGTAACAATCTTATCCAACTGCGCAATGGTTCCATCCATACTAAAAGAACCGTCAGTGATAATAATTCGGCTTCGACAAGAAGCGGCTTCCTGAAGTTTACGCTCCAGGTCTTCCATATTATTATGCTCATACCTAAAACGCTGTGCCTTACACAAACGAACGCCATCAATGATAGAAGCATGATTCAACGCATCAGAAATTAATGCATCTTCCTCGTTGAATAAAGGCTCAAAAACACCACCATTAGCATCAAAAGCGGCGGCATATAAAATAGTATCCTCTGTTCCCAAAAATGCAGAAATCTTAGCCTCAAGTTCTTTGTGAATATCCTGTGTTCCACAAATAAAGCGTACACTGCTCATCCCAAAACCACGTTGATCAATAGCTTGATGCGCCGCTTCAATTATGCGAGGATGCGAGGACAGACCCAGGTAATTATTTGCACAGAAATTGAGCACTTCACGGCCAGCAACTTTAATAACTGCCCCCTGTGGACTTTCAATTACACGTTCTGTTTTAAAAAGTCCTGCCTGTTTAATTTCTTCCAGCTCAGCGCCTACACGTTGTACTAATTTTTCATTCATACCCTTTATTTGCCACAAAGATAGGTGGCCTTGCCATTGGTGTAATTACTGGAATCTTTTGCCGCTCTTAACATTTTTTTCAAGTTTAGGCAACTAGTTTTGCATCCGACAAGCCTTGCGTACAATTCGAGTTGCTTGTTTTCATGACCAAACTAAAATTTTACTTATGACTGCCTTACGATTTTTAAGTCTTACCGGTTTGCTATTCTCTACTTCCTTTTTGTTTGCACAAAAAGATACGGTGCGAATTCAAACCGAGAAAAAAGTACAAGTTCTAGTAAATGAAATTCCTTTAAAATCGGATACTATCAAAGTAGGAAAAACTACCATCATTACACGCACAGAAAATCAAGATGGGAAAGTTGAAAAAAAGGTAGAAGTGACCATTGACGGAAAAGACCTTGGGGAAATGATTGAAAAAAATATTGAAATTTTTACCGACAAGGATAAAAAGAGTCCCAAAATTGTAGAGGGGTTTGATTTATTCAAAACAGAAAAATTAGTAGAAGGCTTTGATCTTTTTAAAACAGAAAAGAAAAAAGAACTGAAAAAAGTTGAGAACTTCTGGTGGGTACTGGATCTTGGTTTTTCACAATACAATGACCAGAGTGATTATGCAACAGCAAGAACTACTGGCTTTGTGGCACCAAACATTGGCAAGGATCAGCTAAAACTGAATGTAGCAGCTTCCAGAAATGTAAACCTCTGGATTTTGATGCAGCGGGTGAACCTAGCTAAAAATATTTTGAATCTTAAATATGGAATTGGGCTTGAGATGAATAATTATCGATTTGAGCAAGAAAATATTCAGTTCCAAAAAAATCCTACCGCTATCTATTTGGGAATGGTTGAATACAATAAAGTAAAATTGGCGGCAGACTATATTACAGTTCCCCTGATGCTAAATCTGAATACCTCTCCTGAAAAAAGTAACGGACTAAGACTATCTGCAGGTATTAGTGCCGGATTTTTATACTCTTCCCGATTCAAAACAAAAGAGCGTGGTGACATCGATAAACTCAGAAGTGATTTTGATTTAGAACCTTTCAAATTTTCGTGGGTGGGTGAAGTTGGCGTAGGCCCTATTACGCTTTATACCAGCTTTGCGATGAATAATATGTGGAATAAGGGATTGGATATGCGTCCGTATAGTGTAGGTATTCGCTTGGGAGCACGTCCTGAAAAAGCAAAAACAAAAGCAACCACTACCCCTAAAAAGCCCAGCTCCTTCAACTGGTCTGAAAGAAAACTTTAATCTGCTATTCGCCCTGCTGCGATCTCGTCTACGATAGCGGGATCCAGCAAGGTGGTAGTATCTCCTAAATTTTTAGTTTCCCCCTCTGCTATTTTTCGGAGTATTCGTCGCATGATTTTCCCGCTGCGCGTTTTGGGAAGCCCTTTTACAAATTGTATTTTATCTGGCTTTGCGATAGGTCCAATTTGGCGAGTCACTGTTTGTAAAATATCCTTATACACCAATTGTACATCATCATGAGGCTGTTCCATGATAACGTACGCATAGATTCCCTGTCCTTTGATATCATGTGGATACCCCACCACTGCACTCTCTACTACACCAGCATGCATATTGATGGCATTCTCCACCTCAGCGGTTCCTAATCGGTGTCCGCTTACATTCAACACATCATCTACCCGACCGGTAATTCTGAAATTACCTTGTTGGTCCTTCAAAGCACCATCACCTGTAAAATAAAGACCGGGATACGTAGAAAAATAATTCTGCCGACAACGCTCATGATCACCATAAGTAGTTCGTAATATACCTGGCCACGGCGCTTTGACACACAAGTTGCCTTTATAATGACCATGTTGGTCTATATCCATTATCTCTTTGCCTGTTTCATCAACCAGGATGGGTTGAATACCGGGCATTGGTAAAGATGCCCAGGAAGGAATACCCGGTGTAACACCTGCCATGTTGGAGATCATACAACCACCTGTTTCTGTTTGCCACCACGTATCTACAATGGGACATTTTTCTTTTCCTACATTTTTGTTGTACCAATGCCAGGCTTCTTCATTGATAGGTTCTCCCACAGTTCCAAGTACCTTGAGAGATGAAAGATCTTTTCCTTCCAACGGGGTGGTACCAAAACCCATCAAACTACGAATAGCAGTTGGAGCAGTATACAAAATGTTCACCCGGTGTTTTTCCACAATATCCCAAAAACGTCCTGCATCGGGCCAGGTGGGAATTCCTTCGAATAATACACAGGTGGCACCTGCACTGAGTGGACCGTATAAAATATAACTGTGCCCTGTAATCCAACCTATATCTGCAGTACAAAAATGTATATCACCAGGTTGATATTGAAAAGCATTTACAAATGTGTAGTTAGTCCACACCATATAACCTGCTGTTGTATGTACCACACCCTTGGGTTTACCAGTACTTCCCGAGGTATAAAGGATAAAGAGCGGATCTTCGGCATCCATTGCTTCCGCTTGTTGATGTACTACTCCATTTACTTCAACCTGTGCTTCGGCATATTCCATTTCGTCCTCCCACCATACATCGCGACC
>Ga0208048_1001076_pt1 | contig 14375 bp, 13 predicted proteins | sample Malawi_45m_30L_FD_184163 | JGI IMG/M metagenome (GOLD analysis project Ga0208048, IMG submission 184163) | Freshwater microbial communities from Lake Malawi, Central Region, Malawi to study Microbial Dark Matter (Phase II) - Malawi_45m_30L... | ecosystem: Environmental > Aquatic > Freshwater >...
GGCACGCTCCTGGGCGAGACGTTCGACCATCCCGGCGAGGGCGTGGCGGAGCCACTTCGGCGTGAAGGACGCGGCGGAGTAGTCGCACGGGCCGTAGCCGTGCACGCGGCCGGCCTGCAGGAGGGCGTCGTTCTGCGCGAACTCCGCCTCGCTCTCCGGCACGTACACGGCGAAGGCCTTGCCGCCGTTCTTGCGCAAGAGGGAGAAGACCGGGACGTCGCTGGGTCCGTCGGCGACGTAGATCATGTTCTCGAAGGGCACGCGGCGGTCCTCCGGGCGGACGACCGCGTTGACGTCGATTTCGGCGTTCTTGTTCGAGCCTTTGTTGATCTCGAAGAGGAAGCGGGTCTTGATGGTGTTGTCGACCATCGCGGCGACCTGGGTGATCTCGGTCGGCAGGTCCAGCGCGAGCTCGTCCTGCTTCGTGAAGTGCGGGGGCAGCGGGTGCTCGAGGAACTCGCAGCCGTAGATGCCGTCGCAATGCTGGGCAAGCGACGTGCCGCGGATCATCTCGGCGAGTCCGGTGCTGATGACGTAGTGCTCGAGGACGACCTCGAGGTTGTGCTTCCGGCCGAGCTCGCGGACGTGCTGCTTGAGGGCGGGGAAGAACTCCGGCAGCCCCGGGCAGAGCTCGATCTCGCCCCCGAGCTCGCGGAGCCGACGGTTGGTCAGACCCTTCATCAGGCCGGCCTTCACGTAGCTGAGCAGGTGATTGAGGTAGACGGAATCCTTGGGCGTGCGGATACCCTTGCGCGCGTACAGGGCCGGCAGCTGGTTGGTCTCCTTCCAGAACTGCTCCTCGTCGACGCCGAAAGCCTTGAAAAGCGGGGTCTGCATGTACCCGGGACAGAGGGTCTTGTCGAAGTCCCACACGCAGGTGACGACGTGGGTGCCGCGGAGCGCGGGTTCCTTGGGCTGCATATCGGTCGGAAAGGGATGAAGGTCGGGCTTGCGGAAGGAAGCCCGTCGCACTCCATTGAATAGCGAACGGACGTCCTCTGTCCAAGCCCGATTAACCCCCTTCACCGATGTCCGCCGACCCCCTCCGCCCCGACCTGACCGGCTTGCGCCGCCGCCTGGCCGAACTCGAAGGGCTGCTCGCCGACCCGACGACGTTCGCGGATAACCGCCGGGCCGCCTCCCTCGGGGCCGAACTGCGCTTCACGACCAAGGCGGTCAAGGCCGACGACGCGCTGGCGGGCCTGGAAAAGGAGCTCGCCGAGGCCCGGACGATGGCCACCGAGGCCGACCCGGAGGTCCGCGCGATGGCCGCCGACGAGGTCGCCCGTCTCGCCCCGGCCGTCGAGGCCGCCCGGGAGCAGCTCATCCGGGCCATCATCCCCCCCGACCCGGATGATTCTCGTAATGCTCTTGTAGAAATCCGGGCCGGGACGGGGGGCGAGGAGGCCTCCCTCTTCGCCGCCGAGCTCCTCCGCGCCTACACGCGGTTCGCCGAGAAACGCGGCTGGAAGCACGAGCTGCTGTCGCTCTCGCCGTCCGACTTGGGCGGGGTCCGCGACGCGGTCCTGCTCGTCGAGGGCGAGGGGGCCATGGCCCACCTCCGCCACGAGGCCGGCGTCCACCGCGTCCAGCGCGTACCCGCCACCGAGGCCTCGGGCCGCGTGCACACTTCCGCCGCCACGGTGGCCGTCCTCCCCGAGGCGGAGGAGGCCGAGGTGGTGCTGAAGCCGGAAGACCTCGACATGTCCGTCGCCCGGGCGAGCGGCGCCGGCGGCCAGCACGTCAACAAGACCGAATCCGCGGTGCAGATCATCCACAAGCCGACGGGGCTCATGGTCTACTGCGCCGACGAACGCTCGCAACTGCGCAACCGCCAGAAGGCCCTGCGCGTCCTCCGCTCCCGCCTGCTGGACCTGACCCGCGCCGAGGAGCGCGAGGCCCGCGCCCAGGACCGCAAGACGCAGGTGGGCTCGGGCGACCGCTCCGAACGCATCCGCACCTACAATTTCCCGCAGAACCGGATCACGGACCACCGCATCGACCTGACGGTCCACGGCATCGAACAGGCGCTGGAGGGCGACCTCGACGCGCTCATCGACGCGCTCTTCGACGCCGACCTGCGCCGGCGCGCCGAAGCGGTCACTCGGCGCTGAGGCGAAGTCGCGCCCCGTCGGGCCGCACGCGGAAATCGCCGGCCGCCGGTGCGCCGTCGTCGATCCACTCGTCGACCAGTCGCAGGCAGCGCTCGTAAGCCTGGCCCGGTTCGGCGGGCGTGAACAGAATCGCGGGGCCGCCCGCGATCCCGGGACCGGCAAACCGCCAGGTCCCCGCGAGCGGGCACGCCGCGATGAGGCCGCGGAGCCGCCGCCCGCGCTCGGGCCCGAGGACGCCGGCGAGCTCGCCATCCGCCGGCCACGCCTCGCGTTCGAAATGCTCCGTGAGGAGGCCGGCCCGGGCCTCGGCGAAGACCTTCAGCACGGCGTTGGCCGGCGCCTGCTGCGGGATCATGAAGAGGGTCGCGCCGAACAGCCCGAGGCCGAGGCCGATGATGCCGACCTTGAGGCCGGCCCACAGGCGGGACTCCAGGGGCGGATGCAGGGGCTGGGCAGCGGGGCTTGCGGACACCGCCGCTAGGATGCCCGGTCGTCGCCGGCCAGCAAGCCCGGACCCGGCCGACGCTTCCGCCTTGGAGTGCCGCCGCTTCCCCGCTTCATTGGGCGCATGGACGCGGACCATCTCCAACGCTTCGCCGGCATCGGCCGCCTCTACGGGCGCGCCGGCATGGAGCGACTGGCCCGTTCGTCGTTCCTCGTCGTCGGCCTCGGCGGCGTGGGCTCGTGGACCGTCGAAGCCCTCGCCCGCGCCGGCGTGGGCCACCTGGCGCTCGTCGACGGTGACGCCGTCTGCGTGTCGAACACCAACCGCCAGCTGCACGCGGTCGCCGGTAACGAAGGCCGCCCGAAGACGGAGGCGGTCGCCGAACGCGCCCGCGCGATCCACCCCGCGCTCCGCACGACGCTCCATCGGCGCTTCCTCTCCCGCTTCAACCCGCATGAAGTGCTCGCCGATTTCGACGGCGTGGTCATCGACGCGATGGACGCTCTCTCGCCTAAGTGCGGCCTGATCGCCGAGGCGGTGGACAAGCGGCTGCCCGTGGTCACGGTCGGCGGCTGCGCGGGCCGGCTCGACGGGACGCGGCTCAAGGTCACCGACCTGCGCGATTCGCGCGACGACCCGCTGATGATGCTCGTGCGCAAGCGCCTGCGCCAGAACTTCGACTTCCCCCGCGGCAAGGCGCCCTTCGGCGTCTCGTGCGTGTGGTCCGACGAGCCGTTCACGCAGCCGACGGATTGCGAGGGGCTGCCGGGCGGCGAGATCCCCGAGGACGAAGACCTCCGCCCGAACTGCGAATGGGGCTACGGCACCGCCGCCCACGTGACCGGCGCGTTCGGCCTCGCGGCCGCAGGCGAGGCGCTGCGGCTCGCGCTGCTACGCCCCGAATAGGCGCGCGAAGTTCGCGGCGGTCAGCGCGGCGGAGGCTTCAGGCGTGACGCCCATGGTCCGCGCGAGTTCGGCGTTGATCCGCGCCAGGTTCGAGGGATGGTTCTGCTCCGCGCCGGCCGCGTCCGGCGCGAGCTCCCGGAGGCGGAATTCAGGCGCGGGGCAGAGCGCGGGCGCGTCGGTCTCGACGAGGATACGTTCGCGCGGGATCGCCGCGGCGAACTGGACCCTCAGGTCGGCCTTGCGCGGGATGAGGTGGTGGGCGCTGAAGGAGAAACAGGCGCCGAGCCGCGCGAGCTCCGGCACGAGCTCGGCCGGCCCGTTCCAGCTATGCAGCAGGAAACCGCGCCGCGGCAGGTCGGCGGAGCGCAGGAGATCCATCAGCGGCCCGATCGCCTTGACGCAGTGGACGGTGAGCGCGCGGTCGAGCTCGACGGCGAGGGCGAGCTGCGTCCGGAAGGCCGCCTCCTGGGCGACGGGGTCGAAGCCCTGTACCCAGCGATCGAGGCCCATCTCGCCGACGCCGGCCGCCGGATGCGCGCGCAGGACGGCGCGCAGTTCCTCCGCCCAGCCCGGTGGCGCCGTCGGGACGTCCCACGGATGCAGGCCGAAAGAGACGCGGTTGCGCGGATCGCGGAGCGCGAGGGCGGCCACGTCGGCCCAGTCGGCGGGCGCGCTGCCGTTGATCATCGCCTGGCCGACGCCGTCCGCCCGGGCCTGCTCGACCGCCGCGTAAGGCACTTCGGCGAACTGGTAATGGCAGTGGGCGTCGCGAAGTTCCATCGGTCCGTCGAGGCTGACCGCGGACGCGGCCGCCTCAACGACGAACCACCTTGCCCTGCCGCCCCGCCCTGCCCTATCTCCTCGGCAGGATGAAGACGCCGCCCCTGCCCGCCGAAGCGCTGATGACCGTCACCGGTCTGCCCTATACGCTCAAGGCGAAGGGCAAGGTCCGCGAGGTCTTCGACCTCGGCGCGCATTACCTGATCGTCGCGACGGACCGGCTCTCGGCGTTCGACGTGGTCATGCCCAACGGCGTCCCGGGCAAGGGTATCCTCCTCACCCAGATCAGCCTCTGGTGGTTCGACCAGGCCCGCCTCGTCTTCCCGACGCACCTCGTGCCCGACCACGCCAACGCGCTGGCCAAGGCCCTGCACGGCCACGAGCACCTGATCCCGCGCTCGATGCTGGTGCGCAAGCTCAAGCCCCTGCAGGTCGAAGCGGTCGTCCGCGGTTACCTCGCCGGCGGCGGTTTCAAAGAATACCAGAAGACCGGCGCGATCCTCGACCACCCGCTCCCCGCCGGGCTGCTCGACGGCTCGAAGCTCCCGCAGCCGATCTTCACCCCGTCGACCAAGGCCGCGGAAGGCCACGACGAGGCCATCACGCGCGCCCGCTGCGGCGAGATCCTCGGCGAGAAGGTCTTCCGCACGATCCAGGAGACGTCCCTCGCCCTCTACCGCATGGGCGCCGAACGCGCCGGCAAAGCCGGGGTCATCCTCGCCGACACGAAGTTCGAGTTCGGCAGCGCCGCCGACGGGTCGCTCGTCCTGATCGACGAAGTCCTGACGCCTGACTCCTCCCGTTACTGGCCCGCCGCCACCTGGCAGCCCGGCCGTGCCCAGCCCTCCTACGACAAACAGTTCGTCCGCGACTGGCTCGAGACGCAGCCGTGGAGCAAGACCGCGCCAGGCCCGACCTTGCCGGCCGACGTCGTCCAGAAGACGCAGGCGCTCTACGCGGAGTGCCTCGAGCGGCTCACGGCTTAAGAAGTCGATCCGTTGGCCGGTTGGCCAGAGGGAGCGAGAGCATGGAGTATCAAGTATCGGGGGAGTGCTGCCTTCAAGGTAGGGCTGACCACCCTTGGTCAGCCGCGGTTGAGCGAGGGCGCTCAACCCTGCCCAAGACAAAGGATAGCTGCACGGGGCGCCGCCCCTACCCGAGGCGGAACCGCGGTCGACAGGCAGGGTCGTAGCAGTTACCCTCACTCATGAAGCCGACCCCGCTCCTCGCCCTCCTCGTTGCCGCCGTCGCGTCCGCCGCGCCGGAACCGAAGTTCCGTCCCGAGGAGATCGGCAAGGTCGAAATCGGGTACGGTCTCGCGATCGCCGACGTCGACGGCGACGGCAAGAAGGACATCGTCCTGGCCGACAAGACCACCATCCAGTGGTACCGGAATCCCACGTGGCAGAAGCACGTCATCGCCGCGAACCTCACCAAGGAGGACAACGTCTGCGTCGCGGCCCATGACCTCGACGGCGACGGCAAGGCCGAGATCGCCGTGGGCGCGGGCTGGAATCCCGGCGACACGGTCAAGAGCGGCGCGGTGTTCTACCTCATCCCGCCCGCCGACCGCACCCGAAAATGGGAAGCGGTGAAGCTCCACCATGAACCGACCGTGCACCGCATGGCCTGGGTCGAGGTCGTCACCGGTCGCTGGGACCTCGTCGTCCAGCCCCTCCACGGCGTCGGCAACAAGGGCGGCGTCGGCGCGGGCGCCAAGCTCCTCGCCTATCGTAAGCCGGCCGACCCGAAGGCCGCGTGGACGACCGAGCTCGTCAACGACGCCGGCCACATCACGCACAACCTCGAGATCGTCCGCTGGGACCGCTCTTCCCGCCAGCAGGTCCTCGCGGGCTCCAAGGAAGGCATCTGGCTCAATACGTATGCCGACGGCAAGTGGAGCCAGAGCCAGCTGACCACCGAGCCGGTCGGCGAACTCCGCGCCGGGAAGCTGCCCTCCGGCCCGATGATCGCGACGGTCGAACCCTTCCACGGTACGCAGTCCGCCGTCTACACGCGCGACGCCGGGGGCGTCTGGCAGCGCCGGCAAGTCCTGGACGGCTACAAGGACGGCCATGCCGTCGCCTGCGCCGACTTCCTCGGCACCGGCAGCGACCAGGTCATGGTCGGTTGGCGCGGCGCCAAGCCGACCGAACGCGGCATCCGCCTGCTCACGCCGCTCGACGACGCGGGGAAGACCTGGCGCACGGACGTCATCTCGACCGAAGCGATCGCCGTCGAAGACTTCAAGGCCGCCGACCTGGACGGCGACGGCCAGACCGACCTCATCGTCGCCGGCCGCCACACCAAGAACCTCATGATCTTCTGGAACGCCCGCTGAGGCGTCCCAGCCGGGCATGAAAAAGCCCTCGTGAGAGGGCTTCCTGCTCTCAGGAAATAGTCCGACTAGGATTCGAACCTAGACAAGGAGAATCAGAATCTCCTGTGCTGCCATTACACCATCGGACTGTCCTGAGTCGGCTGACGATGGGACTCCCCGAGCGTTCGTCAAAACGAAAGAGGGGACTGACGCCCAAAAGCCCGAAAACGCGCCCCCTTTGACCAGAGGAAGGTTCGGAGTCTCGAATCTCGGCCATCGGGTCTCGGGTTCGGCTACTCCGTTTCGGTTTCGGACCCGAGGCCTGCGCCTGAACCAGAATGCCTGCACCAAGGACCTGAAGCCCGAGACCTGGGATCCGAGAGCACCCCCGTGATGGCATCTTCGACCCTGCCATCGGCTCAGTCCTCGATGCAGACATCGACCCAGCCCTCTGAGGATTACTTCCCTCTTCCCGGCGCCCTCGCCACGACGACCTTCATCCGTCGCAGGATCTCGCGCAGGCGATCGCGCGGGCAGCCGAAGTTGAGGCGCACGTGGCCGGGGCCGCCGAAATCGGCGCCTCTGCTCAGGCCGACCCCGCCCTTCTCGAACTCGGCGTGCGCGTCCTCGAAACCGAGCGCGGCGACGTCGAACCAGATGAGGAAGCTGGCCTGCGGGCGCTGCCGCAGGACGACGCCGGGCATGGCCCTGAGCTCCTGCTCGATGAGGTCGAGGTTGCCGCGGAGATACTCCACGCACGCGAGGCGCCACGGCTCGCCGTGGTCGAACGCGGCCTGGGTGGCGGCGAGGCCGAACATGTTCTGGTCGAGCGAGAGGCCCTGGAGGACGCGGCGGAAGCGCGTGCGCAGGCCCGCGTCGGAGATGATCGCGAAGCCGCAGGTGAGGCCCGCGATGTTGAAGGTCTTGCTCGCGGCCATGAGGGTGACGGTGCGGGCGGCGAGGTCCTCGCCGAGCGTGGCGAAGACGGTGTGCTTCGCGGCCGGGTCGAGGACGAGATCGCAGTGGATCTCGTCGGAACAGACGGTGAGCTCATGCTTGCGCACGAGGGCGGCGAGGCGGTCGAGCTCCCCGCGGTCGAAGACGCGCGCGAGCGGGTTGTACGGATTGCAGAGCAGGAGCACCTTGGCGTGCGGCTGCGCGCAGGCGGCCTCGAGCTTGGCCCAGTCGAACGTCCAGCGGCCGTCCTCGAACACCATCTCGAGCTTGAGCGAGTTGCGCTCGGAGAGGACCGGCGCGGTCATGAACGGCGGGTAGACGGGCAAGGTGGTGACGACCGATTCGCCCGGCTTGCTGGCGCAACGGATGGCGGCGTGGATGCCCGGCACGAGCGAGCACATGAACGTGATCCACTCCGGCTTGATCTCCCAGCCGTGTCGGCGACGCATGTGATTAACGACGGCGGCGAAGACGGAGTCGCGCTGCGCGGGGTAACCGAAGACGCCGTGGGCGGCGCGTTCGCGGACGGCTTCGATCACCGCGGGCGGCGCCTCGAAATCCATGTCCGCGATCCAGCACGGGATGATGTCCTTGCCGGCGTATTTGTGCCACTTGGTGCTGTCGGTCCCGGCGCGTTCCGGACAGCTGTCGAAATCGAAAGCCATGATATGAGGTGAACCTTGGATTGAAGCCGCCGACGGGCAAACGCATTCTGACGGGATGCCGCCGATCCATGTCATGCCCGCCCGCCTCGCCGGCACGCCGGTGCGCGTCGGCACCCGGGGCGGCTTCCAGGTCGCGGTGACCACGGCAGGCGCGCTCATCCTCCGCCTCCCGACGGGCGTGCCTGGCTTCCGCCGACGGCTGCGGGAATGGGACTGCGTGATCACCCCGGGTCGCCCCGGGCCGGTCCGCCGGATGCTCGCCCACGGGACGGCCTTCCAACTCAAGGTGTGGCAGGCATGCCGGCGCATTCCCGTCGGACGGACGATGACTTACGGTGAGCTCGCCCGAGCCGTCGGCTGTCGCTCGGCCCAGGCGGTCGGCTCCGCCCTCGGGGCCAATCCTCTAGCCGTCTTCATCCCCTGCCACCGGGTCGTCAGCGCACACGGGCCAGGCGGCTTCGCCTGGGGGCTCGCCCGTAAGCGCCGCTGGCTCCGGGCCGAACACGATGGGATGGCTGACTGACCTCGACCGGGGATTCTTCGACCTGATCTTCCCCCGGGACTGCGCCGTGACGCAGGAACCGATGGACGACGAGGCCCTCTCGCATCTGTCGGCCGCCGGCGCCGCCCTGCTTCCGCGGATCGGCGATCCGCGGTGCCTGACCTGCGGACATCCCTTCGAAGGCATCCTCGAAGGCGACCGGGCCTGCCCGCACTGCCTCGACCTCCGGCCGGCGTTCGGCCGGGCGGTCTGCGCCTTCCGGGCCCATGGTCCCGCCCGCCGGATGATCCACCGGATCAAATACGAACGCTGTCCGTTCCTGGCCGACGACCTGGCCGCGGCGGCCGTCGAAGACGAAGTCTTCCGCCGACATCTCGCCGGCTCGGTCCTCGTGCCGGTGCCGCTGCACTCCGCCCGACGCCGGGAGCGCGGCTACAATCAGGCCGAGCGGATCGCCGGAGAACTGGCGTCGCTCGTGGCCGGCTGCCGGGCGGAGACGCTCCTCCGCAAGCGTCACGAGACCGCCTCGCAGACCCGGCTCGGCCGGCAGGAGCGCCGGAAGAACGTCGCCGGGGCCTTCGAGCTCGCCGAGGAGAAGTCCGTCGACCCGGCAAGGCGTTACGTCGTCATCGACGACGTGCTTACGACCGGCGCGACCTTGCACGCGTGCGCCTTCGCGTTACGCAGAGCCGGCGCGGAGTACGTGGATGCGGCGGCGCTCGCTCATGGGTAATACAGAATGGAGGACTGAGCTGAGGACTGCATCAAGGGCTGCATTGAAGATGCCTCGATGCAGAGGAAGAGGCAAAGGGAGACCGGGAACCGGAAGGTTTGCTTCGGGCATTGTTAATAACCCAAGCCAATCATCCGGTCTCCGGTTTCCCATTGAGCGTCAGGTTCCACCTGCCACCCGAAACGACGACTATGTCGGCACGCAGTGCCGACCCTACCGAAGGCATCACTCCCCCGATACTCCATACTCGATACTCAATACTCTCTACCGGTCCGTCCCATTGGTCAGCTGATCAACCAACTCCCCCGTCACGCCCATCTTGGCGATGACAAACCCCCGCATGTCCGCCGCCAGCGGCGCGGCGAACGTCCGCGTGATGCGCGGCGGGAAGCAGAACTCGAGCTTCGCCGCGTGCAGGGCCTGGCGGCCCATCTCAAGCGAGGCGCTGAGGCGCTTGGTCCAGCCGTGCGCGACGAATTCCATGTAGAGCGAATCGTCGCCGCCGTAGAGCTTGTCGCCGATCACCGGGTGCCCGAGCCAGAGGGCGTGGGCGCGGATCTGGTGCTTGCGGCCGGTGTGCGGCTGCACGCGCGCGAGGGTGTAACCGTGACGCGCGAGCACCGGCTCGAAGAACGTCGCAGCCGGCAGCGTGCCGGGGCCCACGCGCACGGCGGTCTTCACGGCGACCTGACTGGTCTCGTCCGGACCGAGCGGCTGGTCGACCATGACCGGCTCCTTCAGCTCGCCCTTGAGCAACGTGAAGTAGGTCTTGAGCACCATGCGGCGCTCCATCGCGGTCTGCGCGGCGGAAGCGGCGTCGTAATGCTTGGCGATGAGGATCACGCCGCTGGTCTCGCGGTCGAGCCGGCTGACGAGGTGCGAGACATCCATCTGCTTCCACTCCTTGACCGCGCCGACGAGCGACGACCACGGGCCGTCCTTCGACGGATGGCAGACGAGCCAGCCCGGCTTGTCGAAGGCCAGGTAGTCGCCGTCCTCCTCGATCAGCCACTTCGGCAGCTCGGTCGGATCCACCTTGGGCGTGGTGCTGCTCGGCGGGACGAAGGAATAGTCGGTCATCGCACGGGCGGCAGGCGGTCCTGCCAGGCGTCGGGCAGCCCTTGGCCGCGCAGGCGGGCGAGGACTTCGCCGACGAGGTAGAGCGACCCGAGGACGACGAGCGTCTCGCCGGCGGCGACGCACGTCGCGGGCGACGGGAACAGTTCAGCGACGGACGCGCGACGGACCTCGCCGCGGAAGCCGGCCGGCACCAAGGCGGCGAGCTCGTCGACCGAGCACGCGCGCTCGTTGTCTGGGCGCACGAGCACGAGCGCGGCGGCATGGCGCGCGGCGACCGCGACGAGCGGTCGGGCGCGTTCGGCGCCGAGGGCGCCGACGATGACGGTCGGACCGGAGAGCGAGGCGAGGAGCGGTTCGACGACGCGGGCGCCCTCTTCGTTGTGCGAACCGTCGACGACCAGGCGGCGGCCATCGGCGAGGCGATGCGACTGCCAGCGGCCGGCCCATTCGACCGTGCGCAGGGCCGCGCGGGCCTTGGCCTCGTCGACCGGCAGGCACGTCGCGAGCTCGCACGCGAGCAGGGCCGCGCCGGCGTTACGACGCTGGTGCTCGCCCGGCAGGCTCGTCTCGGGGAGGCCTTGCGGGAAACGGTCGCGCACGAAATGGAACGGCGCGCCGACGGCGCGGGCGCGGGCGACGATGACCGCTTCGGCTTCGGCCGGCACGTCGCCGATCACGACGGGCACGCCCGGCTTGATGATGCCGGCCTTCTCGCGGGCGATGGCGGCGTAGGTGGGGCCGAGGTATTCCTGGTGGTCAAGGCCGATCGACGTGATCACGCAGACCTCCGGGGCGCAGATGTTCGTGGCGTCGAGCCGGCCGCCGAGTCCGGTCTCGAGGACGGCGACGTCGACGCGCCGGGCGGCGAACTCGACGAACGCCGCGGCGGTGATCAGCTCGAAGAAAGTCGGCGCGGCCTCAGGGTCTTCGGCGCGGATGGCTTCATAGTGCGGGCGCAGCGCTTCGGCATGGGCGACGACCGCCTCATCGGGCAGCGACGCGCGGTCGACCTGGATGCGCTCCCCGATGGCGACGAGGTGCGGGCTCGTGTAGAGGCCGGCGCGGCGGCCGTGGGCGCGCTGGATCGCCTCGATCATCGCGCAGGTCGAGCCCTTGCCGTTGGTGCCGGCGACGTGGAAGCACGGCGCGGCCCGCTCGGGGTGGCCGAGGCGGGCGGCGAGCAGGCGCATGCGCCCCACGCCGAGGCGCGAGCCTAGGTTGCGCAGTCCCGTCAGCCAGCGGAGCGTCTCGGCGGGAGTCATCTCCGCGGGCGGGCGCTCAGGCGCGGCTCTTCGCGGCCTTCGCCTTCACCTTGCGGTGGGCGAGCGCGCGGAGGAGGCTGGCGAGCTTCGACTTCATCTCCTTGCGGGGGATGATCATGTCGATGAGGCCTCGCTTGAGGAGGAACTCCGACGTCTGGAAGCCGTCGGGGAGGTCCTGGTTGGTCGTCTCCTTGATCACGCGGGCGCCGGCGAAGCCGATGAGCGCGCCGGGCTCGGCCACGATGACGTCGCCGAGTGTCGCGTAGCTGGCCATGACGCCGGCCATCGTGGGATTGGTGAGGACGGCGATGTAAGGCAGGCCGGCCGCGCGGAGCTTCGCGAGGGCGGCGCTGGTCTTGGCCATCTGCATCAGGGAGAGGATGCCTTCCTGCATGCGGGCGCCGCCGGAGGCGCAGACGACGACGCACGGGCACTTCAGCTTGATGGCGCGCTCGATGGCGCGGGTGACCTTCTCGCCGGCGACGGAGCCCATCGAGGCGCCCATGAACGAGAAGTCCATGATCGCGAGGGAGACCGGGAGGCCGTCCATCAGGCCGTGGCCGCAGACGACGGAGTCGCGGAGGCCGGACTTCTTCTGGTGCTGGGCGAGGCGCTCGGGGTAGGAACCGCCGGCGGTGAACTTCAGGGGGTCCTTGGAGGCGAGCTTCTGGTCGGTCTCCTTCCAGGTGCCGTCGTCGATCAGCAGGGCGATGCGGCGCTTGGTCGTCAGGCGGTCATGGTAGCCGCTGACCGGGAAGACGTTCCAGTTGGCCTCGAGGTCCTTGGTGTAGACCATCTCGCCCGTCTGGGGGCACTTGGTCCAGAGACCCGCCGGGATGTCCTTCTTCTTCGGAGTCGGGGTGTGCGTACGCTTGCGGAAGACAGCCATGGTGAATGCCCGGAGATTGAAGCGTTATCCGAGAAAGCGAAAGGGTAAACCAGCCCCTCGACCCTCGAAAACGGCCGTAAACCCGGGTTTAACCCGACCTCGCCGGCTCAGCGATGTCCGCGCTCGGCGCCGGCGAGGCGCTCGAGCAGCTTCTCGTAGGCGTTCACGGCGCGCTCGGCCATCTTGAGTTCGAAGTTCTCGTTCGGCGCATGGAGATGGGACTCCGGCGTGAACAGGCCGATCATCACGGAATCAAGGCCCGTCTCGCGGCGGATGTCGCCGATGATGGGCACGCTGCCGCCTTCGCGGAGATAGAGCGGGCGCTTGCCGAAGGCCTCGCCGATGGCCTTGTCGGCCTCGCGGAAGGCCTTGGCAAGGACTGGATTCTGGCCGGGCGGCGTGTTCGGGCGGTCGGGCGGGCAGACGAAGTAAGCCGCGTTGCCCTGCATCTCCTGGATGTCGACGCGCACGCCTTTCGGGGCGCGGGCCCGGAGCGCCGCGGCGACCTTGCGGTGCACGTCGGCGGGATCCTGGCCGGGCACGAGGCGGCAGGTGATCTTGGCGAAGACCTTCGAAGGGATGACGGTCTTGGAACCCTTGCCCTGGTAGCCGCCGCCGATGCCGTTGAACTCGAGGGTCGGGGCGAAGCGCACGGCTTCGAGGCCGTCGAGGCCGGGGGCGGGGTGCAGTTCGTCGACGCCGAGGGCGCGACGGTAGCCGTCTTCACTGAGCGGCAGCTTGCGGAGTTCTTCACGCTCCCAGCGGGTCGGCTGCTCGACGCCGTCATAGAAGCCCTCGACGGTCACGGCGTTGTCGGCGTCGTGCAGCGAGGCGCACAGTTCGGCCAGCGCTTGGATGGGATTGTAGACCGCGCCGCCGTGCAGGCCGGAATGCAGGTCGGAACGCGGGCCGGTCAGGCCGACCTCGAGTCCGATGATGCCGCGCACGGCCGTCGTGATGACGATCTGGTCGGACGACGGCGAAGCGGTGTCGGAAAGGATGACGCAGTCGGCCTCGGAGAGCTCGGCCTTATGGTTGTGGAGGAACTCCGGGAAGCTCGGGGAGCCGATCTCCTCTTCGCCTTCGATGAGTAAGGTGATGCGTAGCGGCAGGTTCGGGCAGCGCTTGAGCAGGCGGGTGAGCGCGGCGACGGCGACCAGGTGCGGGCCCTTGTTGTCAGCGGTGCCTCGGCCATAGATCTTGCCGTCGCGCACCACCGGCTCGAAGGCGGGCGAGGTCCAGAGGTTCAACGGGTCGGCCGGCTGGACGTCGTAGTGGCCGTAAAGGACGATGTGGGGCCACTCCTTCGGACCGCGGCGGCGACCGAGCACGATCGGATGGAGGGGCGTCGGGACGACCTCGACCTCGAGACCAGCCTGTTTAAGCAGGCGGCAGATATGCTCCCGGGCGCCGTCCATGCCCGCCTTGAAGGCCGGGTCGGTGGACACGCTGGGGTGCTTCACGTAGTCGATCAGTTCGCGGACGAGATCCATGCTTTCATTAGGCATGGAAGGGGGAAGAGAGCAATAGTTAGAGGCACGGAGGCCGAGAGGCTCGGTTGACCAGAGGTACACAACTTCGGGTGGCGGGTGGCGGGCAAAACCATCCTGCCACCAGGAGCCCCGAGACCGCCACCCGCCACCTGAAGTGTGCTTCTACTTTTGCACCTTTGCACCGGCCGCCGGCCGATTTGCACTTTTGCACCTCTCTTGCCTACCCCTA
>Ga0208048_1001079_pt1 | contig 14338 bp, 8 predicted proteins | sample Malawi_45m_30L_FD_184163 | JGI IMG/M metagenome (GOLD analysis project Ga0208048, IMG submission 184163) | Freshwater microbial communities from Lake Malawi, Central Region, Malawi to study Microbial Dark Matter (Phase II) - Malawi_45m_30L... | ecosystem: Environmental > Aquatic > Freshwater >...
GCCTCGAGCAGGCCGTCAAGGCCGCGCTGCCGCACCTCGGTGCGGGCATGAGTGGCGGGGAGGTTGCCGGGGAGCCGCTGCGCCGACGGGGAGTCGATGACCGGCTTGCCCTCGGGCCGCGGGAACTTCGCCAGCTCGAAGCGCTCAATCTCCGGCACCAGCGCGTCGATCGCAGCCTGCGCCTTCCGCACCGCCTCCGCCTCCGCCGGCGTTGACAGGTCGATGACCGGCGCGATCGCTCCACTGCGGCCACCCGCCGCCCGGCCCTCCTCGGACATCTGGTTGAAGATATCGTAGAGCGCGTAGTAGTCGCCCTGAGTGACGGGGTCGTACTTGTGGTCGTGGCAGCGGGCGCAGGATAGCGTGAGGCCCATCCAGATGGCCCCGGTGGTCTCGACCCGGTCGAAGACGTTCTCCACCCGGGTCTCCTCCGGGATGCGTCCGCCCTCGCCGTTGAACATATTGTTCCGGTGGAAGCCGCTTGCGATCTTCTGCTCGCGCGTCGCGCCCGGCAGCAGGTCGCCCGCCAGCTGCTCGATCGAAAAACAGTCGAAGGGCTGGTTCGTGTTCAGCGCGTTCACGACCCAGTCCCGCCACGGCCACATCGTGCGCTCCGGATCCCCTTGGAAACCGTTCGTATCCGCGTAGCGCGCCGCGTCCAGCCAGTCCCAGGCCCAGCGCTCCCCGTAGCGGGGCGAGGCGAGCAGGCGGTCCACCTGAAGCTCGTAGGCGTCGGGCCGCGAATCCGCCAGGAAGGCGTCCACCTCCTCCGGCGCGGGGGGCAGGCCGGTGAGGTCGAGGCTGACCCGGCGCAGAAGGGCGGCGCGCGGCGCCTCCGGGGAGGGCGTGAGGCCCTCGCGCTGCAGGCGCGCGACCACAAATGCGTCCACCGGGTTGCGAACCTGCGGCGTCGACCGCCAACCCCGGCGTTCCGGCACCTCCGGCACGGCCGACGCGACGGGCGGCGTGAACGACCAATGGCGATCCCACGGCGCCCCCGCGGCGACCCAGCGACGGAGCAGATCCTTCTCCTCGAGCTTGAGTTGGCGGGCGGCCCGCGGAGGCGGCATCACCTCGTCCTCGTGCGGGCTGACAATCCGGTGGAGGAGTTCACTCTCTTCCGGTTTGCCTGGCACCACGACCGCGACGCCCTCGCGGACCCGGTAAAGTCCCTCCCGCTCGTCGAGGCGGAGCTTGGCCTCGCGCGACGCGGCGTCGGGGCCGTGGCAATGGAAGCAGGCGTCCGCAAGAATCGGACGGATTTGCCGGTTAAAATCGATCGGCTCCGCGGCTACTGCGGACGAGGCCGCGCCGAGCAGGGCGAGCAGCCAGCGAAGCGCGCGGGGACGGCGAAGCAACATGAGCTTGAAGATCAGGCGCCCACTTGCCCGGAGTCAAACTCACCCGGTACGCGTCGCGCAGAATCGGCTCGGCTCCATTCCAAAGCGCGGTGAAGCTCCGCGCTCTTACCCGCCGCCAATCCATTATGTTCTCCGCGCGCTCCCGTCGCACCCTCCTGAAGTCCGCGCTCGCCTCCGGCGTCGCCCCGCTGCTGCTCCCCCGTAGGCTGTTCGGGACCGCGGCACCCTCCAACCGGCTGGGCGTGGGCCTCGTCGGCAACGGCCTCATCTGCTCCAGCCACCTCGGCACCCTGCTAGGCCTGACCGACGACTGCCGGATCCTCGCCACCTGCGACGTCAACCGCGCGAAGGCCGAGAAGGTGCGCGCCCGCATCGAGACGGCCTACGGGGCGGAGGCCAAGGGCAGCGTCGCCGTCTACGGCACCCACGAGGAACTGCTCGCCCACCCGGGGATCGACGTCGTGTTCGTGTGCACGCCAGACCACTGGCACGCCGCCGTGTCCGCCGCCGCGCTGCGGGCGGGCAAGGATGTCTACTGCGAGAAGCCGCTGACGCTCACGGTGCGCGAGGGGCGCGTCCTCACCGACCTCGCCCGGCGCCACGGGCACATCCTGCAGACGGGCACCCAGCAGCGTTCGAATAAGTCCTTCCGCAAGGCCGCGGAGATCGTCCGCAACGGTTGGATCGGCCAGATCAAACTGGTGCGCACCCGCCTCGGCCAGTTCCCGCCAGCCCTGCCCCTGCCGGAGGAGCCCGTCCCCGCGGGCTTCGACTACGACCGCTGGCTCGGCCCCACCCCGTGGCGCCCGTACAATGAGCAGCGCGTCAAGGGCGACTATGGCGGCGGCTGGCGCTGCTTCCTCGAGTACGGCGGCCGCAAGAACGGAGACTGGGGCGCCCACCACTTCGATATCATCCAGAACGCGCTCGGGATGGACCACTCCGGGCCCGTCGAGTTTATCCCCAAGGGCTACGAGGGCTGCCGCTTCCAGACGCACGTCTACGCCAACGGCATCCGAGTCGAGCGCGACGACAACCTCCAGAAGTCGATGATCGAGTTCCAGGGCACTGAGGGAACCGTGTGGGTCTCGCGCGACGACTTCCTAGAGACGATCCCCCCTGCACTGGCCGCGCAGCCGCTGCGCGGCGAGGATGTGCACCTCTACGCGAGCGACCACCATCACCTCGACTTCTTCCGGTGCGTGCGCACCCGCCAGCGGCCGATCGCCGACGTCGAGATCGGGCACCGCAGCGCGACTGTCTGCCACCTGAATGTGATCGCGGCCCAGCTCGGCCGCCCCGTCCGCTGGGACCCCAGCGCCGAGGCCGTGCTCAACGACCCCGCCGCCAACACGCTTCTCGATCGCCCCCGCCGCGCTGGTTACGCCCTGTAAAAAGCCCAGCTCCCACTATGCGCGCCTCTTCCTTCCTGACGCTCCTTGCCCTGCTGGGCCCATACGGCATCCCCGCCGCCGGCGCCGAACCAGCCGCCGCCGCGCTGGAGTCCCTCACCTACTCCGGCGACCAGTCCGCCCTTGAGGCGCTGGACCGGGAGGTGCGCGAAGCCGGGCGGAACGCCCGGAAACTCGCCGCACTCGAGGACCGCCTCGTCGCCCTGCTCCGCCAGCCCGCCCCGACCTTCGCCGCCCGCCAGGCCGCCTCCCAGCGTCTTGCCCTCGTCCTGGCCAGCGGCCCCGGGGGCCCGTTGCGGCCCGCGACCGCACGGACCCTCGCGGCAATGCTCACGGAGGACCGGGACACCGATCTCGCCCGCCAACTGCTGGAAGTGGTTCCCGGCCCGGCGGCGGAGCGCCTGTTGCTCGACGCCCTGACGAAAACGACCGGTCACCTGCGCCTCGGCCTCATAGATTCCCTGGGGCGCCGCCGCGATGCGGGGGCGGTTAACGCGCTCGCCTTGCTCCTCGCGGACGCCGATCTCGCGACGGTGAAGGCCGCGGCGACCGCCTTGGGCCGGATCGGAACCGCAGCCGCGGAGGCCGCGCTGCGCGGCGCCGGCACGGTGCCACTCGCCATCATCGGCGCGGCGCGCCTTGAGGCGGCCACACACCTACCGGCGACAGAGGCCCTCCCCGTCCTGAGGGCGCTCGAGGACGACACTCAGTTGCCCGTGCCGGTTCGCACCGGCGCGTTCCGGCTCCTGCTCGATCGCGAGCCCGCCCTCGCCCCGGAACGCATCCGCGAGGCGCTGATTGGCCCCGTCGCGCCCCGCCGCGCGGCGGCCATCGAAGCGCTCGCGGACCGTCGCGACGCCACCCACCTTCTGGCGGTCGCGCCACTGCTGCCGCACCTGGATCCGGTCACGGCGGCCGGAGCCGTCGCTGCGCTCGGACGCTCGGAACTCGCCGACGCCGTCCCTGCGGTGCTCGCGGCCACGGGCCACGGGGACGCGGAAGTGCGCACGGAGGCGGTCAGCGCGTTGGGCTCGTTGCCCGGTTCCCGCGCCGTCGTCGACAAGCTCCTCGAACTCGCTCCGAGCCTGCGGGAGGCGCGGCAAAGCCTCAGCCGCCTGAAGGGCGCGGAGGTCGCCGCGATCCTGCTGGAAGGCGCCGAACGCGGGCCCGAGCCGCGGCGACTCGCCTGCCTGGAGCAATTCGCCCTGCGCCGTCAGACCGAAGGTCTGACCGTGCTCCGGCAGCTCCGCGCCGACCCGTCCGCGGCGATCCGCGGGGTCGCCGCCGCCGCCCTCGGCGACATCGGCCCGCTTACGGACCTCGCCCTGCTCACCGACTGGGCCGCGCAGGCCCGGGACGAGGAGGAACAGGGCCGCACCCTGCGCGCCGTGGTCACGCTCATCCAGCGCCACCGGGCGGATCCGGGGCTCGCCGGCACCTTCTTCGCCCGGCTGGAACAGACCCCACCGGACGTCGCGCAGCGCCTGCTGCCTGCCCTCGTCAGGCTGGGAACGCCCGAAGCCGCGGCCGTCGCGGGACGCCTCGCGGCGGCCGCAGATGCGACCCTGGCGAATGCGGCGGTCGAGACGCTGGGACGTTGGACCGACACCAACAATCTGGCGGGGCTCGCCGCCGCGGCCGAGAACGCGCGCACCCCGGAGATCCGGGCCGCCGCCGTGGCGGCCGGCCGCCAAGCGTTGGAACGGGATCGCACCGCGTGGACTCCCGGCACCACGGCGTTGTTCTGCCGCTTTATGGAGGCGGGCTCCAAGGAGGATGACCTGCAGTTGCTGCGCGTGCTGGCGCGCGCGAACGACCCCACCGCCCTCAAGTACGCAGAGGGACTGCGCTCCGATCCGTTCCTTGGCGCGGAGGCCGCCTACGTAACCGAGGCGGTCAAGGCCAATCTCGCCGGTCGCCCCCGCGCCCGCGCCTCTGAGGGCTCCGGCCTTGGCAACCTGTTCGACGGCAAAACCAACACCCGATGGAGCACGCCTGCGCTGGGAGAGGAATGGCTTGAGCTCGATTTCGGCGTCGCTCGGCCGCTGCGCGAGCTGACGTTCGACCAATCCGGGCGGGCGGCGGAATTCCCGGAGCAGTACGAGGTCCACGTCACCAACGATCCCGCCGTCCCCGGTCCGATCGTGCTTTCCGGCAAGGGTCAGCGTAACCGCACGGTGCTGAAGTTTCCCTCGGGCACCCGCGGGCGCTACGTGATCGTGCGCAACGTCGCGGCCCGGGCGGAGACCCCGTGGACCATCTGCGAGGTGCTGGTGGACTGACGGGATGTCCGCCTTCCCCAACCGCCGCCCCTGGTGGGCGAACGAGGACTGGCTGGCCGTCGTCACCGGCGGCGCGCTCCTCGCCGTCGTCGCGCTGCTGTGGCGCCCGGCCTTGCCGTTGCTCAAGTGGGGCGGGGCCGCCGGTGCGGAGAAACTGCTGGCCGAGGCGAATCTCCTGAAGCTCGCGACGCTGGGTGCCCTGCTGCTGGGCTGCACCGCGATCGCCTTGACCGGCACCGGCCTCACCTACCGCCGGCTCCTGCCCGGCTTCGCCGCGGTGTTCGGCCTGGCGATGGCCGCGCAGGTCTTCGCGGGGCACGCCGCGATCGAGGCGCTGGGGCTCGAGCACGTCATCTTCAGCCTGCTCCTCGGGCTCTTGGTGAGCAATACCGTCGGCGTCCCCAAGTGGCTCTCACCGGCGGTCCGGACCGAGTTTTACATCAAGACGGGGCTCGTAATCCTGGGCTCCTCCCTGCTGTTCCAGGAAATCCTGCAGGCGGGGGCGCTCGGGTTAGTGCAGGCGGTGCTGGTGGTGGCCGCGGTGTGGGCGTTCGCGTTCTGGCTGGCGCGACGATTGCGGGTGGACGACGAGTTCGCGGCGATGTTGTCGACCGCCGTTTCCATCTGCGGGGTCTCCGCCGCGATCGCGGCCTGCGGGGCGATCCAAGGCGACCGGCGGAAGCTTTCCTACATCACCACCCTTGTGCTGCTCTGCGCGGTGCCGATGATGGTGCTGATGCCCTGGGCGGCGAAGCACTGGGGGATGGACGAACTGGTGGCGGGGGCCTGGCTGGGCGGCACCCTCGACACGAGCGGCTCCGTGGTGGCGGCGGGCGCCCTGATCAGCGAGCCGGCGATGAAGGTGGGCGTCATCGTGAAGTTCTCGCAGAACGTGCTGCTCGGCGTCGCCGCGTTTTTTCTCTCCGTGTGGTGGAGCCTGCGCGGTCAGGCGGACGGGGCGAACCCGAGGGTGGGGGTGTCCATCATCTGGGAGCGGTTTCCCAAGTTCCTGCTCGGGTTCATCGCCGCCTCGCTGGTCTTCTCGTTCCTGCTTGAGCCGGCGCGGGTGAAGGAGGCGAAGGGCGCGCTGTCCGGCCTGCGCAACGCGTGGTTCGCGCTCGCGTTCGTGTCCATCGGCCTGGAATCCCGCTTCCGCGACCTGGTGGGGCTTGGCGGGGGCCGGCCCGCCGTCGCCTTCCTCGGGGGGCAGGCCTTCAACGTGGTCTGGACCCTGCTGCTCGCCTGGCTGCTCTTCGGCGGCGTCTGGTTCGCGGCGCCCGTGCTCCGTTGAGCCTCGAGCCTCCCGCACCGGGCCTCGTTTTCGCATCGCCTCGCCCGCGCGCCCGGGCCCAGATGACGGGATGCCGCTCGCGTACTGGGTCCACAACCTGGATCCGTTCCTGATCCGGTTCTCGGAGCACTTCGGAGTCCGCTACTACGGGCTCGCCTACCTGCTCGGCTTCGCGGCCGCCGCCGGCCTGCTGCTCCTGTACCATCGCTGCGGTCGCTCCCCCTACGGCCCCGGGGCCATCTCCGACCTGATCACCGCCCTCGTGCTCGGCGTGCTGCTGGGCGGGCGCTTGGGGTACTTCGTGCTCTACCGGCCCGAGGTGCTGCGTCATAGCCCGGCCGACCTGCTCCGACTCTGGGAGGGTGGGATGGCGAGCCACGGCGCCTTCGTCGGCGTGCTCCTCGCGCTCGTGTGGTGGAGCCGGCGGCACCGCGGCCCGCTGCTCGGCGTGGCCGACCTCGTCGTCACGACCGTACCCGCCGGACTCTGCCTCGGCCGGATCGCGAATTTCATCAACGGCGAGCTGGTTGGCCGGATCAGCCACGTGCCGTGGGCGGTGATCTTCCCCGGCAACGAGTTCGACCGGCAGCTACTGCGCCCGTTTCCGCGCCACCCCTCTCAGCTCTACCAGGCCGCGCTCGAGGGGCTGCTGCTGTTCCTGTACCTCCAGTGGCGTTTCTGGCGGGGGCGGCCCGAAACCCTCGGCCCCGGCCGGCTGAGCGGGGAATTCCTGCTCGGCTACGCCCTCGCGCGGATCATCGGGGAACGATTCCGCGAGCCCGATGCCCCGCTGCTCCTCGGCCTGAGCCGCGGCACGTTCTATTCCCTCTTCCTCGTCCTCGCCGGGGGCTTCCTGATCCTGCGCAGCCGGCGCCCGGCCGCGGGCGGCGGGCGACCCGCCTGAAACCGGCTGTTTCGACCGTCCGGCCGACCCGCCCCGGGCGAGCTTTTGTTTGCCTCCACCGCGGGCGTTCCGACAGCCTTCTCCCTTCCTATGCCCACGCTCAAGTTCGCCGTTCTCGCCGGGGACTACATCGGTCCGGAAGTGATGGCCGAGGCCCTCCGGGTCCTCGCCCACGTCGCCCGCCAGGAAAACCTTACCCTCAACTACCAGGAGTCCGAGGTGGGTGGCGCGGGAATCGACCGCCACGGCAAGGCCCTGCCCGACTCCACCCTGCGCGGCTGCGAGGCCGCGGATGCCATCCTGTTCGGCTCGGTCGGCGGGCCCAAGTGGGAGAACCTGCCGCCCAAGGAGCAGCCGGAGCGCGCCGCCCTCCTCCCGCTGCGCAAGCATTTCACTCTTTTCGCCAACCTCCGGCCGGGCCTCCTCTACCGCGAGTTGACCGACGCCTCCCCGCTGAAGACCGAGCGCATCCCGCAGGGGATCGACATCGTCTGCATCCGCGAGCTCACCGGCGGCCTCTACTTCGGCCAGCCCAAGGCCACCACCACCCTGCCCGATGGTGACGTCCAAGCCGTGGACACGATGGTTTACCGCCGGTCAGAGATCGAACGCATCCTGGACGTCGCCATCACCGCCGCCCGCGGCCGCCGGAAGAAGCTCTGTTCGGTGGACAAGGCCAACGTGCTCGAGACTTCCGTGCTCTGGCGCCGCACCGCGACCGAGTACGTCGCCCGCCACGCTCCGGATATCACCCTCAGCCATATGTACGTCGACAACGCGGCGATGCAGCTGGCCCGGGACCCGAACCAGTTCGACGTGTTCGTGACCGAGAATCTGTTTGGCGATATCCTCTCCGACGAGATGGCCGTGATCTGTGGCTCCCTCGGGATGCTCTCCTCGGCCTCGCTCGGGGCCGGCCGCAACTCGCTGGGACTACCCTTCGGCCTGTACGAGCCCGCTGGCGGCACCGCTCCCGACATTGCAGGCAAGGGCATCGCGAACCCCTGCGCGCAGATCCTCTCGGTCGCTCTGATGCTCCGCTTCAGCTTCGGCCTCGACGCCGCGGCCCGCCGCATCGAGGCCGCCGTCCGCGCGGCCGTCACTGGCGGCAACCGCACCGGCGACATCGCGTTCGGCCGGCCCAGCGTCGGCACCCGCGCGATGGCCGATGCCGTCATCGCCGCCCTCGGCTGACCCGCGCCGGCCCCCCAAACCTCTCCCGCCCTCGTTATGACTTCCGCCGAGATCCGCCAGAGCTTCCTCGATTTCTTCGCGCGCCAGGCGCACACGATCGTCCCGTCGTCACCGCTGCTCCCGGACTCCCCGGGGCTCCTCTTCACTAATGCGGGGATGAACCAGTTCGTGCCCATCTTCCTCGGGGACCGGGCGCCGGACGTCTCCCGCTGGGCGGGCGTGCGCCCCGGCCGCGACACCCGCGCCGCCGACACCCAGAAGTGCATCCGCGCGGGCGGGAAGCACAACGACCTCGAGGACGTCGGCTTCGACACGTACCACCACACGATGTTCGAGATGCTAGGGAACTGGTCCTTCGGCGATTACTTCAAGCGCGAGTCGATCGAGTGGGGCTGGGAGCTGCTCACCCGCGTGTGGGGGATCCCGCCGAAGCGCCTGTTCGCCACCGTCTACGCGCCGGACAAGGCCAAAGGCGACCCCGCTGACTTCGACCAGGAGGCGCACGACATCTGGGCCGCGATCTTCCACCGCGAGGGCCTAAACCCGGCCGTCCACATCGTCAACGGCAACAAGAAAGACAATTTCTGGATGATGGGCGACACCGGGCCCTGCGGCCCCTGCTCTGAGATCCACTTTAACCTCTTACCCGCGGACGAGGAGGCCCCCGGACGCCGACTCGTGAATGCAGGCAGCCCTCGCTGCATCGAGATTTGGAACCACGTTTTCATCCAGTTCAACGCCAACGCGGACGGCACCTTCTCGCCGCTCGCGGCCAAGCACGTCGACACCGGGATGGGCTTCGAGCGCGTCGCCGGAATCCACGCCACCACGGGCGGCTTCCGCGATTTCAGCCGCGATCCCTCCAACTACGCGGCCGACGTCTTCGCCCCGCTGCTCGCTAAGGTGGCCGCTTTGTCCGGCCGCACCTACCAGGGCACCGTGCCCGCCGCGCGCGAGGGCCTGACCGAGCAGGAGCGCACCGACGTCGCGTTCCGCGTGCTCGCCGACCACGCGCGCTGCGTCAGCTGCGCCATCGCCGATGGCATTTTGCCCGGCAACGAGGGCCGCAACTACGTTATCCGCCGCATCCTCCGCCGCGGCATCCTCTACGGCCGCAAGCTGGGCCTTACGGGCGGCTTCTTCGAACAGCTCGTCGCCCCGGTCGTGACCTCCCTCGGGACCGTCTTCCCGGAGCTGACCCAGCAACAGGAAATCGTCCGCCGGGTCATCCGGGCTGAGGAGGACAGCTTCGGCCGCACGCTGGACAAGGGCCTCGGGCGCTTCCAAGACGCCGCCGCCCAGACCGCGGGCCAGGTGTTTCCCGGGCACGAGGCGTTCGTGCTCTACGACACCTACGGCTTCCCACTGGATATGACCCAGCTGCTCGCGACGGAACGCGGGCTCAGCGTCGACGTCGACGGATTTGAAGCCGAGATGAACCGCCAGCGCGAGCGCGGCCGGGCCGCGCACCGTCGCGAAGTGATCGTCGCCGCAACCGAGGGTGCCGACGCCCCCGCAGCCGCTCCCACCCGGTTCACCGGCTACACCTCACTGCAGGAAAACGCGCGGGTGCTGGAGGCGATCCGCTTTGGCGACGATGCGTTTATCGCGTGTGACTGCACCCCCTTCTACGCCGAGATGGGCGGACAGACCGGAGACGCGGGCACGCTCACCATCGCCGGCACCGTCATCCCGGTCTCCGACTGCGTGAAGGACAAGGCTGGTCGCCACCTGCACAAGGTGCCCGCCAAGGCCGCCGCCGCCCTGCGTCCGGGGGCGGAGGTGGAACTCGTGGTCGACTCGGCGCGCCGGCGCGCGATCAGCCGGCACCACTCGGCGGCACACCTGATCCACTGGGCGCTACGGCGCACGATCGGCACTCACGTCCGGCAGGCCGGCACCTCCAAGACGCCGGACCGGATGCGGTTCGACTTTTCCCACTTCGAGGCGCTGACCCCGGAGCAGCTGCGCGAGGTCGAACGGCTGGTCAATGAGCGCGTGATCGAGAACGCGAAGGTCGAATCCTACGAGACCGACTTTGACCGCAAGCCCGAGGGGACGCTCGCCTTCTTCGGGGAAAAGTACGGGAAGGTCGTCCGCGTGGTGGACATCGGCGGCTACAGCCGCGAGCTCTGCGGCGGCACCCACATTGCCGCCACTGGTGAGATCGGCCTGATCAAGGTCGTGGCAGAGATGGCGATCGCGGCCGGTACCCGGCGCATCGAGGCGGTGGCCGGCTCCCCGGCGCTGGACCTGCTGGCGGCCCGCGAGGCGGCGCTCGGCGCCGTCAACGCCCGCCTGAAAGCAGGCACGCACGACGTCGCACAGAAGCTCGATTCCCTGCTTGCCCACCAGCGCGAGCTCGAAAAGCGACTGCGCGCGCACGAGCAGCGCGCCACGGCAGCCCTCGCGGCGGAGCTGGCCGGACGCGCCGTGGAGCGCGACGGCCTGCGCCACGTCTCGGCAGTGGTACCGGCCGAAAGCCCAGAGGCGCTGCGGGCGCTGGGCTCCCAGGTCCTCGGGCTCGTCGGGGAAGGCGTGGTGCAACTCGGCGCCATCCTCGACGACAAGGCCAGCCTCGTCGCCTACTGCTCGCCCCGCGCGATCGCCGCTGGCCATCAGGCCGGCAAGATCATCGCGCAGCTGTCCACGCGGATCGGCGGTAAGGGCGGCGGCAAACCTGACTTCGCGATGGGCGGCGGCAAGGACGCCGCCAGACTGGCCGAGGTCCTGGCCGGGACCGGGGTATGATTTTCGATCTGCGACTGCTGGCCCAGGACCTGGCACAGCGCGCCGGAGACTTGCTGCGCCCCGTCCCAGACCGGAACGGGGCGAAACGTCTGCTGCTGGCAGAGATCGAGGTGGAACACCCCGCGCTGGGGGCCACCGAGCGTGCCCAAGTCGCGGACTGGACCCTCGCGTTGCTGGAGGCGGACGACTTCTTCGGGGTCGAGTACGTGGGGAATCCCTTCGCCGATTCCGGCGAGGCAGGCGATCCGGATTGAGGATGCCAGGCCGTTTTTTGGGAGTTCGCGGCCCCGAGTTAGCCGCTACGTAGTCTCCCCGCGACCGGCCCCGCCGGGGGCTGGAGAATTCCCGCGCCACCGCCGCCAGCGCCGCCCGCACAGGCCGAAATTCCTTTCCCTCTTCAGCCGCGAGCTCTGCAACCCATCACCGCAGTCGGCGGCCTGACGCGCGCGTTGGGATAGGCCAGTTAGCCGGCGGGGGTGTAAAACCTAGCCCAGCGCTGCGCGCGGGAGGAATCGTGTCTCGCCGCGCTGATCGACGACCCGCTTGATTTCATCCGCTTTGAGGGCCGCCGCCTCGGGCCCCGCCGGGTCCCGTTCTGCCCCTTGGAATCAGCGCACCACGCTCTCAGCGGGGCCGCAGGAGCCGCGGAGTCCAAGCTCCTCGAACTCCGCTTCGAGACGCAATTCTACGCGCCGCTTGAGCTCGAAGGTGACGAGGCCGGTTACCGCCGCATTCTCAGGACGCTGCTGGACAACGCCGTCAAGTTCACGGCCACGGCCCCCGAATCGGTCCAGATGTCTTCAGAGAGGCCGCAGCGCAACGGCGGCCGCGGACGGCTTTGTCTGCGCGTTGAGGACACCGGACCCGAGATCTCTTCCGCCTAGCTGCCGAAGCCCCTCTACCTCGCTCGGCTCAGCCGCCTGATCGCCGAGCGCCACGCTGAAAAAGCGGAGCCAAGCCCGGTTTGGCACTAGGGCAGCCGCTCAGTCGGCGTCCGCCCGCCGGGCACCGAGTGCCTGCTCCCAGACCGGGAGCACGGCGGGGAGAAAGGCCTCCAGGTCCGCGATGCGGCGTTCGTCGGCGGGGTGCGTGGAAAGGAAGGTGGGCGTCCGCGGCCCCGGGGCGGACGCCTGCTTGCGCGCCGCCATCTTGCGCCAGAAAGAAACCGCTCCTCGCGGGTCGTAACCCGCCCGCGCAGCGAAGAGCATTCCCATCCGGTCGGCCTCGCCCTCGTTGGCCCGAGAGTGCGGGAGCACCCGCAGCAGCGTGGTACCGCCCCCGTACGCCAAGGCGAAGAGGTCGCGCATCCGCGGGTCATTGCTATTCGCTTCCACCGCGAGCGAGCCGGCGATGCCGACCCCGGCGATCACCATCGCCTCGGACATCCGCTCGGCGCCGTGGCGCGCCACCACGTGCCCGATCTCGTGTCCCATCACCGTCGCCAGTTCCGCGTCGCTCTCGGCCAGCTCCAGCAGCCCCGTGTACACCCCGACTTTCCCGCCCGGGAGCGCGAACGCGTTGAGTTCCTTCGACTCAAAGACCACGAACTCCCAGCGGGCAGCCGGCAGCGCCTCGCCCACCACGGCGGCGATTCTCTGCCCCACCCGCTGGACCCGCGCGTTGGCGCCCGGATCGGTGGCTACCTTCTCCTTCCGGCGGATCTGCTGGAACGACTCGGAGCCCAACTGCGCCTCCCGGCCCTCGGAGAGCAGGACCAGCGACCGACGGCCCGTGACGGGATTGGTGTAGCAGCCGGAGAGCAGCAGCAGACCGGCGAGGAGCGGGAGGCTGAGGAGCGGGTTCATAGGGTTTGATCTGACCTGAACCGTGGCGGGAGGCAGCAGCGGCGCAAATCAGCCTACGCCTAATGCGTTCCGCGGGTGCGCGACCAGAGCGCGTGCACCCCCACCCCAGCAGCCATCAGGCAGAGCCCTCCGGCCGCCGCGGTGGCGTCGCCGGCGAACCCACTCGCCAGACCCGCGACGACGTAGACCAGCATCAGGATCACCGGCCAGGGATAGAGGGGCATCGCGAACACCGCGGGACGTCCGCGGCGGCGGGCCAGGATCGCCGCGAACGCGACCAGGCCGTAGATCGGCAGGAAGCCGAGGATCATAAAGCGCGTAAGGGTCTCGAAGCCGCCACCCGAGGCGATGTACGTCACCGTCACCCCCCCGTACGCCAGTGTCGCGACCCAAGGGGTGGCCCAAGCCGGGTGCACGCGCGCCGCGACGCGAAAGAACTGCCCCTCCTCCGCGAGCGCGAAGAAGATCCGGGGGTTACAGAGCATTGAACTGAACACCGTGCTCGCGGCGCTGCAGGCGACGAAGACCGTGACCACCCGGCTGGCCTCGGCCCCGAGCACGCGCTCCATCGCCGTCGCGGCCAAGGCGGGGTTCGTCGCCACTTGAGCCGGGGACAACACGTGGAGGAAGCCGGTGTTCACCGCGAGGTAGACCGCGAGGATGATGCCCATCCCGAGCAGCGTGGCGCGCGGCAGGTTGCGCCCCGGATCCCGGACCTCTCCGGCTACCAGCGCCAGGCCATCCCAACCGTCATACGCGAACATCGTCGCCACCACCGCTAGGCCGAAGCCCACCCAGAGCGAGTCAGGCTCCGGCAGCGCGGTTGTCGCGGCAGCCGGGGCCGCGACACCGTCGCCCGCGAAGCAGAGCACAACCACCGTGGCCAGGGCGATAACCTTAAAGATTCCCACGCCGCCGACAATCCGCGCGAGCACCCGCCCGGAACGCATCGCCAGCACCGTAATGCCGCCCACCCAGGACACGCCCACCGCGGTCTGCACCCCGGACGACCAGCCCAAAATCACCCCTAGGTTCCGCACGCTGACCAGTGTGATCGCCGCGGTCGCAAGCGGGGCGAGGAACAGCGCGGTCCAACCATAGACGAAGGCCGCGCGCGGACCGTAGGCTTCCCGCAGGAACACCGTGGTCCCGCCTGACCGCGGGGTCCGCGCCGCTAGTTCCGCCATCACGAGCGCCCCACAGACCGCCACCACCGCGCCAACCAGCCAGGCCGTATAAGCCAGCGCGACCGAAGCCGTGTTGCGCAGCACCACTCCAGGGGACTGCAAAATGCCCACGCCAATCGTGTAAGTGACGAGCAGCAGCGCCCCATTCCAG
>Ga0208048_1001080_pt1 | contig 14316 bp, 9 predicted proteins | sample Malawi_45m_30L_FD_184163 | JGI IMG/M metagenome (GOLD analysis project Ga0208048, IMG submission 184163) | Freshwater microbial communities from Lake Malawi, Central Region, Malawi to study Microbial Dark Matter (Phase II) - Malawi_45m_30L... | ecosystem: Environmental > Aquatic > Freshwater >...
GTGGACGTGGGCCCGGCGCGCCTCCCGAACGGCAGCTTGAACGCGGAGCAACAAGCCGCGCTGCGCGCTGAGCTGGAGAAACTTGGCTTCTTCGATTGGGTGAAGCGCGGTTGACTTGGCTCGACGCTCCGGTGTCAAGCGACGAGAGAAGCGTCACTTCACTGGCACCGGCTCAGCGGAGGCAGGTGCGGGCCGGCGGTGGAAGAGTTGGGCGACGTCGTCGAGGTAGGAGTAAACCACCGGTGTCACGAGCAGGGTGAGCAGCAGGCAGAGCGTCTGTCCGCCGATTACGACGACGGCCACCGCACGGCGCTCTTCCGCTCCTGGCCCAGTGCCAAGCGCGAGGGGAATCATGCCGACGACTAGCGTGAGCGTGGTCATCAAGATGGGGCGCAGCCGGTCGCGGTTGCCATCCATGATAGCTTGCAGGCGGTCGAAGCCGCGCGCGCGCAAATTGTTCATGTGGTCGATTTGAAGGATGGCGTTTTTCTTCACCACACCGAAGAGCACGAGCAGGCCGAGCGCGGAATAGAGGTTGAGCGTGTTGTTCGTGACCCACAGCGAAAAGAGCGCGAAGGGCAACGAGAGCGGCAGCGACAGCAAGATGGTGAACGGGTGGACGAGGCTCTCGTATTGCGACGCGAGAATCATGTACATGAAGATGACCGAGAGCAGGAACGCCCACAGGAACTCGGAGAAGGTGCGCTCCAATTCGCGACCGCGACCGGAGACTTGCGTGGTGTAGGTGGCCGGCAGGTTCATTTCCTCGAAGGCTTTTTTCAGCGCGTCTAGCCGGTCTTTCAAGGCATAGCCGGGCGCGATGCTGCCGCGGATGCTCACCTGCCGCTGGCGGTCGAGCCGGTCAATGCGCGATGCCGTCTGGCCCTCGACGATGTCCACCAAGTTGTCGAGCCGCACCAGTCCACCACTCCGGCGTGGCACGTAAAGACGCGCGATGGTGTCGCGATCATTGCGCGAGCCGTCGGCGAGGCGAAGCTGCACATCGTAATCATCACCCACTGCCGGGTCGCGGAAGCGCGAGACGCGGTCGTCGCCGCCCACCATGATGCGGAGCGCGATGGCGATGTCCTCGACGGCCACGCCCAGCGCGGCGGCGCGCTCGCGATTGACCACGACGCGGAACTCCGGCTTGTCGAGCTTCAGCGTGGTGTCCGCGTCGGCCAAGCCCAGCTCCGGCGCACGGGCGCGAAGTTCCTCGGCATACTGTGAGAGTGATTCGAGGTCGGGGCCGAGAATGGAAAAATCAATTTCATAGTTCGGTCCGCCTAAGCTGATGGAGCCGGAGGAGGCCCGCACGGAAACGCGCACGCCGGGAATCTTCCGCAGCCGGCCGCGCACCTCCTGAATTACATCGCGCTGTGAGTAGTTGTTTTGGAAGGCATCCTGCGGCCGGGTGGAAAGGAGGCGCGACCACATGAAGACGCGCTCGTTATGCGGCGCTAGCCGGACATAGAAGCGCGCGTAATTTGCGCCACCGAGGCGGCTGGAGCCCACGCCGCCTTGCACAAGCCTAAGCTGCGGCATGGCCATCAACTCGCGTTCAACCAGCAGTGCGACCTCATCCATTTGCATGAGACTAGTGCCCTCGCGCGCAGTCAGGCCCACTTCAAATTCGCCTTCGTCCGTGTTGCCGGGCGTGAACTCCTGCCGCAGCGCGTTGTAGAGCGGATAGGACGACGCCATCACGGCCAGCGCGAGCAGCAACACTGGAAACCGATGCCGCATGCAGAGGCCCAGCACCGCCAGATACAGACCTTCCATCCAACCGTAGAACCCACCGCGCGATTTTGGCCCGCCGTGCCCGGCCTTGCTGACTTCGCCGAGGTTGAAGAGGCGCGCGCTCATCAGCGGCGTGAGCGTGAAGGACACGAGCAAGCTCACCATCACTGCCACACCCGCCGTGATGCCGAACTGGTAAAGAAACCGCCCCGCGATGCTCGACATGAACGACACCGGCACGAAAATCACCACGAGACTCAAGGTCGTCGCCAGCACTGCCGTGCCGATTTCCTTTGTCGCCTCCCGCGCGGCATCGAACGGGTGCATCTTCTTCTCTTCCACGAAGCGGAAGATGTTTTCCAGCACCACGATGGCGTCATCAATCACGATGCCGACCATCAGCACGAGCGCGAGCATGGTGACGCTGTTGAGCGTGAAGTTCAGCGCCCACATCACGCCGAAGGTCGAAATCACCGAGCAGGGAATCGCCACCGCCGCGATGAGCGTCGAGCGCCAGCTCCGCATGAACGCAAAGACAACAAGGCTCGCGAGAATGCTGCCCAGCACGAGGTGGACGTTGATTTCGTGCAGTGCCTCATAGATGTAGCGCGACTGGTCTTCGATGACCTCGAACTTGATGTCCGCCGGAAGCTGCGCCTGAATTCCGGGAAGTTTTTTCTTCACCCCCTCGATGACGGCGACGGTGTTCGCGTCGGCCTGCCGTTTCACGTCGAGCGTGACAGACGGGCGACCATTGAGACGCGAGATGGAGCGTTGCTCCTTCGTGCCATCTTCTGCGTGGCCTAGGTCGCGGATGCGGACGGGTGAACCGTTCACAGTGGCGACGACAAGTTCGTTAAACTCGCGTGGCTCCGTAAGCCGCCCGACCGTGCGGAGCGTTTGCTCGCGCACGGGCGCGATGACGTTGCCGCCCGGGATGTTCGCGTTTTGCCGCACGATGGCCTCCCGCACAGCGCTGATGGACAAGCCGTAAGCCGCGAGCCGGTCCGGGTCCACCCACACGCTGATGGCGCGCGAAAGGCCGCCGCGAATCTCCACTTCGCCAACGCCTAACACGCGTTCGAGCTGCACTTTAACGACCTTGTCCGCGAGCTCAGTCAGCTCACGGCGTGTTCGGTTACCAGATAGCGAGACGGAAATGACCCCACCGCGTTCGGTGTCGAACTTTGTTACCTGCGGCGGGTCGGCGTCTCGCGGTAGTTCGCCACTCAGGCCGGTGACGCGATTCCGCACGTCCTCGACAGCCTCGGAGACTTTGCGACGGAGGTCAAATTGCAGGATGACGAACGAGCTGCCGATGCCGGAGATGGAGCGCAGTTCGGTGATGCCCTCAACGGTGTTGACCTGTTCCTCGACGGGCTGGGAAACGAGCGACTCCATCTCGACCGGCGACGCGCCGGGCAACCGCGTGGAGACATAAACTGTGGGGATGTCCACCGGGGGCGAGCGGTCCACGCCGAGCTTGAGATAGCCCGCGATGCCCACCACCACGAACGCCAGCACGATCATCGTGCCAAAGACCGGCCGGCGGATGGAAATTTCAGCGAGCTTTTGCATTTAGCTTTCAGCGGCCGGCGGTCAGCGGTCCGTGGGGTCGGTGCGGAGTTTGCGGATGAAGACGGACAGCATCTTCTTCACTTCGATGACTTTGCCGCTGAGTTTGGCGTATACGGCTGACGGCAGCAGTCCGAGGTCGGCGGCACCCGGTATCGTCGGCACGTCCGCAGCCTTTGGCAATGTTGGTTGGTATGGAAGTGCAGGCCCGGCGGGTCTGGCTCGTGTCTCCATATTGCTCCACCTTTGGAAAAACGCGCATCGCCGCGTAAACGGTCAGCGCCAGCCGGTGGCTTTGCTGCCCGCCCGTCAACTCGCGGAAGTTTTTCATGGCCCGCTCGGCTTTCCCAGCTTGCTGCCCCCCGCAGTTGGCTCCCCCGACTTCGCTGAGCGCTGACCGCCGACTGCTGTCTGCTCTAAGGTCACCGGCTGACCATTTTGCAAGCTGCCGGGGTTGAGAACCACGGTGTCGCCGGGTTTCACGCCGCCTACCACTTCGATAAAATTTCCCTCGCGTCGGCCCGAGGTGACGTTTTTCTCGACGGCCTTGCCGTCCTTGACGAGGAAGACTTTCTCGATACCCGCAAAGGTCATGAGCGCGGATTTTGGCACAACGACTGCCGGCTCTACCTCCGCCAGCACGATGTCCGCACGCACAAACGTCCCGGGCCGCAACGCCCCCGCTACGTTCGGGATATCGGCCTCCACCACCAGCATGCGGTTCAGCTCCGTGATGGCCGGGCTGAGACGTGTGATGGTGCCCATGTGGCGGTTCGTATCGCCCTCAGTCGTGAGCCGCAACGCGAGCCCAGCCCGCACGCCGACCGCACTGCGCTCAGGCACTTCCACGCGCAGCCGAAGTGGATCTACCTTCACCAGCGTCACCACCGGTGCAGCAGGGTTGAGAAATTCCCCCGGGCTGGCGCGGCGTTCCTGCACGATGCCGTCAAACGGCGCGAGAATCCGCGTGTCCACCAAGAGTTGCCGGGCGATTTCCACTTCCACACGCCGCTGCTGAAGCAACGCCTGTCGCTGGCGAATGTCCTCCACCGCTTCGAGGTGACGGTTGAACGCGATGTCATAATTCGCTTCCGTCATTTCCAGTTCGGACTGCGGGGAAATGCCGCGCTTGGTCAGCTCCCGGATGCGTTCACGCTGCCTTTGAGCTTCCAACAGGGCCGCCTTCGCTTGCCGCACCGTGCTAGTTTCCTCGGCCTTGACCTCGTCATCCGCCCCCACGAGCGGCAACCCGAGCCGCGCACGCGCCTGCGCAAGCAACGCTTCCGCCGAGCGCACCCGCAGCTCGTAATCCACCGGCTCAATCTGCGCGACGAGGTCGCCGCGCTTTACGCGCGAGCCCAGATCAACGGAGAGCGATTGCAGTCGACCCGATGCCTTCACACTCAACGTCGCCTGGTCAATCGCCGCGAGCGACCCAATCACACCGAGTGACCGCTCCATTGACCGCGTCTCAATTGGCGCGACGGCCACTGTGCGCGTCGGTAACACGATGCCTGTCTTGCTGTCTTTCTTGCCGCCCTTTTGGGCTTCAGGCGGATTGCAGCCAGTCACGAGTGCAATGGGGACGAGCAAAAAAATGGCCTTCAACTGGGTCACAAGGGAGGTGACGATAGCGCGGTGCGAGGCGACTGGACAACGCATTTCGCGGTCCGTGGTCAGTGGTTGAAGCTAAACTCAACGGTGTTTAAGAGGCTCCAGGCGTAGTCCTCCAAGGCCTGCTGTCGATCGCGGCCCATGGCAAAGTGCCTCACAGCCAGCGCCCGCTCGGCATCGCCCGGCGGGCGGCTATAGAAGGTCAGGTAAAGCTCCTCCGCCAGCCTCGCGTTATCTGCGTGAGCCGCCCCCAGCCGCGCGAGGCGACCATCGGCATGCATGAGCTTCGCATGCAGGCCCGGCGAGTTGAGCAGATGTAGCACCTGCGCGATGCTCGCCTCCACGTTCCGCTCACACTCGCACGCGGTCACGCGCACAGGGCGGCCAAAGAGTTTCAGAAAGTAGTGCTGCGTCTGGCTGTCCCAAAGCTGCACGGCGCGCGCACCTGCCGGCACGCCGTCGAACTTCTCCGGCACGCCCGTTACATCACACACCGCATCGAGCAGCACCTCGGCGGGCAGGCGCTTGAACAGCGCGCGCGAGTAGTTCTGCTCGTCCTGCGCGTTAGTTTCGTTCGGCGTTGCGGAAAGCTGGTACGTGCGCGAGGCCGTGACCGTGCGGATGAACTGCTTGAGGTCGAAGCGCGCATCCACGAGCGACTTCGCCACCGCATCGAGCAGCGCGGGATTGCCCGGCGGGTTCGTCGCGCGCACGTCGTCCACCGGCTCCACCACCCCGCGCCCGAGGAAATGCGCCACGAGGCGATTGGCGAGGTTGCGTGCGAAGAACGGATTCTCTGGCGCGGTGAACCACTCAGCCAGCACGCGGCGGCGGTCGCCGGCGGGCGCGGCAGCTGGCATTCCCGTGCCCAGCGCATAAGGCTGCACCGCCTCGCCGGTGCGCGGGTGCTTCACGCCGGGATTCCCCTCGGCCAGCAGCGTCTCGCCCAGCACACCCTTGCGCACGCTCACCTGCGAGAAAAAGCCGGACATGCCGTAGTAATCCGTCTGGCTCCAGCGGTCAAACGGATGGTGGTGGCACTCCGCGCACGCGATGCGCACGCCTAAAAAAACTTGCGAAACCGCGTTGGCCATCTCGCCGGGCTTGTTCACGACCTTGTAGAAATGCCCGGCCGGCGCGTCGTCCAGTGGCCCTTCCACAGTAAGCAACGTGCGGGCAAATTGATCGAGCGGCCGGTTTAAGGCGAACTGCTCACGAATCCACCGGTAGTAAGCATACGCGTCGCGCGGGCCGAGTTTTTGCCGGTCCACCCGCAACAGGTCGGCCCACTTGAGCGCCCAGAAGTCGGCGAACTCCGGCCGCGCCAATAGCGCGTCCACGAGTTTCGCACGCCTGTCGGCGGACTGGTCACTGAGGAAGCGCCGCGCCTCGTCCGCCGTCGGCAGCGTGCCGATGATGTCAAGGTGCGCGCGGCGGAGGAAGGTTGCGTCGTCAGAGACATCGCTCGGTCGGAGGTTGAGCTTCTTGAGGTGCGCGTTGACGTGGCGGTCAATAAAGTTGAACTCGGCGAACACTGCGTCGCCCACCGGCTTGCCGGGCCGCGGCACGATGGCCATGAACGAGGTCACCTCGCCCAGGTAGCGCGCCATAATGCTCGTCTGTCCCGGCAGCGAGCCGATGACCACCGCGCCGTGCTCGTCCACCCGCGCGAGCGAATCGTTGTTCGACTGGAACACACAGAACCGCGTGACGTCAGCCTTGCGCCCGTCGGAGTATGTCGCGTTGACCCGAAGCTGAAGCTTCGCGCCCGGCGCAAGGATTTTCTCCCGTGGCTCCAGTTCGACCTTCACCACGCGGGCGTCGTTCGTCGCGCCGAAGGGTGCACCCGCCGCGAGCCAAGCGCGGATAGTCTCAAAGTCTGGTGCGCCAGCCGGAATTCGCGCGCCGCCCTGATGCGGTACCGACCCGCTGGCCTTGGCGAGGAACAAACTTTGCTCAGGTGCCGCGGCGTTGGCACGACGGCCCTTGCTCTCAATCGTGAGGGCGTGCCAGTCCGCTTGCGCGTCGAAGCCAAAGACCGATAGCTTGAAGCCGTTCTGCCCCTCCGCCTTGCCGTGGCACTGGGACCCGTTGCAGCCGTGGCGCGTGAGCAGCGGGCTGATGTCGTTCTCAAAGTTGAACGTGCGCGGGACCGGGGCTTTCGCCGACGCGGCGAACAGCGGGGCGGCGGCCAGCGCGGCCAAGGTGAACAGCAGTTGAAGCAGTGTTTTCAAGCTCAAGACGACGAGTTTCTGACGGCCACTAACAGCGACTACTTCAACCCCGAGGCTTTACAGGCTCCGAGCTTACCAACTTTCCCGGTGGCCTTCCAACCTCGCTGTGCCCAGCACGAACGCGTGCCCGTTGGCGACATCCTTCGCACCGGACTCTCGGACAGCACTGCGGGAGCGACGAAAACCGGCGAGGGAAAACGGATGTGCAGGCGGAACAGCATGTCGAGGGAGATTTCGTGGCTGCTTTTTACCCATCGCATGTACCCGCAATCATGCAGTTTCCAATGAGACTCTCGCCCCGCGACGCTCTGCTCACTTCCCGATGCAAAACTGGCTGAAAATCGAGTCCAGCAAGTCCTCCGTAGTCGTCCTACCAACGACTTCACCTACGGCGTTGACGGCGATGTGCAGATCCAGCGCGACGAGTTCGAGCGTGAGGTCAGTCCGCAAGGCTTCAGCCGTCCTCACCGTTGCAGCCCGCGCGCGTTGCAGGGCGTCTTGATGTCGGGAGTTAATGGCCACTTGCAGCATCTCAGCATGGATCTCGCCGGCCCAAACAGTCTCCTTGATAGCGTCCTTAAGCGCTTCAAGGCCGGAGCCAGTGAGGCAGGAGACGGCGATGGCCTGTTTCAGCGTTTTATAGCAGTCAGCCTGGACCAGATCGCTCTTGTTCAGCACCACGATGCGTTTCTTACCGCCCAGCTCCGCCAGGAACTGTTCATCTTCTGCCGACATCGGCTCGGTCGCATCCAGCACATGTAGCACCAGTTCCGCTTTCGCCACCATCGCCCGCGTGCGGCGGATGCCCTCGCGTTCAATGTCATCGCGCGACTCGCGCAGGCCCGCTGTGTCCACGAACACCACCGGCAGGCCGCGGATGTTTGCGGTCTCCTCGATGGTGTCGCGCGTGGTGCCGGCGACGGGCGAGACGATGGCGCGGTCGTGGCCGAGGAGCTGGTTGAGCAGCGAGGACTTGCCTGCGTTGGGCCGGCCAATGATGGCTGCGCGGATGCCGCGCCGCAGGACTTGCCCCTCGTTCGCCGTGCGGAGCAACTCATCCATGAACGCGACGCCACGCTCGAGCCGCGTGAGGAGCTGTCCGCGCGTGTCCGGCGCGATGTCCTCGTCCGGAAAGTCAATGTGCGCCTCAATGTGCGCGAGCGTCTTCACGAGGTCGTCGCGGAGTTGGTTGATGCGCTGGGAAAGCTTGCCCGCGAGTTGCTCACCGGCGGCGACGAGCGCCAACTCCGTGCGCGCGTGAATCAGGTCCGCCACGGCCTCGGCCTGCGCGAGGTCGAGTCGGCCGTTGAGGAAGGCGCGCTGCGTGAACTCGCCTGGCTCGGCGGGCCGCGCACCTGCAGCGAGGAGCGCGTCCAACACGAGCTTCGCCGGCAGCAATCCGCCGTGGCAGGAAATCTCCACCGTGTCCTCGCGCGTGAAGGTGCGCGGCGCACGCAACACCGCCACCAGCACCTCATCCACGAACCGGCCATCGCGCTCGATGCGCCCGTAATGCACTGTGTGGGACGCGGCAGCGCTGGGCTTTTGCGCCGACTTGCCGACGGGCACAAAGACTTTGTCCGCCACTGCCAACGCTTTTGGCCCCGCCACTCGTAGCACGGCTAAGCCGCCTTCTCCCAGCGGCGTGGCGATGGCGGCGATAGTGCTGGCGAGCATGGAGATTAACGCGAGGGGCCTGAACTGAGAGACGCAATGGACAGGGCGCTTCTGTAATTCTTACATCTCTATGACTTTACACTTCGGCGTTGAAAAATTACGGGATCACTTCCGGCACGTCCCCTTCTCCGGGTCCACGCCTTCGAGCCAAAGGCGGGCTTTTTCATAACTTTTGCGCTGAAGGTAATGGCGGAGGTCGTGGCTGCCTCCGGGCGGGAGTTGCGCAGCGAGGGCGTCCAGCCGTGCGAAAACGGGAGTGAGCGGTGGCGGCGGGTTCTCGGTGCGACAGCGGGCGGCCGTGGCTTCGAGGTCGCGCAGGGCGGTGAGGATTTGTTGCTCCGTCTCGGTCATGCGGGAGTGTTAGCGCGAGCGGAAGGGGAAGCCAAGCCAGTGTTGAGAAATCAAAATTGAGTTTTCTGAAAACCGGGAATAGCAAGCGTTGTTGTCTGACTAAGAGTACTGATTATCCAACACTCCGCCTTGGAAAGCCCGCCACGCTGTTCATACTCCGTGCGTGCGAATGAACAGCCCCGCCACCACCTTCCTCGGCATCGAAGGCGGCGGCACGCGCACGGTGGCGTTGCTGGCCGATGCGGGCGGCGCGTTGCTCCGGCGCTTCGAGACGGGGCCGGGGAATTTCAAGCTGCTGACCGAGGCGCAACTGCTCCGCCGACTGCGCGAGGTGCGGACGGCGTTAAAAGGGTTTCCCTCACCCGCGGCTGTCGCCATCGGTCTCGCCGGTGCGCGGGGCGAACTGGAGTGGGAACGCATTCGCACCCTAGCGGCGCAGGTCTGGCCCGGTGTGCCGTGCCACGCAACGCATGATTTGGAGACGGCACTCGCCGCAGGTGACAGGGGGGAAGTAACCCGCGAAAAGAAGCGCGAACGGCATACGCCAGCCCCTGTCACCCAAGTCCTCCTCCTTAGCGGCACTGGCTCATGTTTCTACGGCCGCGCAGCCGACGGCCGCACGGCCCGCTTCGGCGGCTGGGGTCACCTTCTCGGTGACAAGGGCAGCGGCTATGAAATCGGCCTGCGTGCGTTGAAGGCGTGCATATTTTACCTCGACCGCGATGGTGTATGGTCACAGTTAGGCAAGCGCGTCCTGCGCGGGTTGCAACTTAACGAACCGCGCGACCTCATCCCGTGGGCGCAGACCGCCAGTAAGGCGGACATCGCGGCGATCGCGGTGGAAGTCTTCGCAGCAGCAGCGAAGCGTGACGCTATCGCGAGGGACATTCTTGCCGGCGCAGCAGCGAGCCTTGCGAAGGACGGTGTGAGTTGCGCAAAAAAATTGCTAAAGCTGGGCGCGCCGGTGCGGTTCATCCTCGCCGGTAGCGTGCTGCTCAGGCAGCCGAAGTTCGCTCGCGCGGTGACCAAGGAGTTGGCCGCCCGCTGGCCTGGCTGCGAGGTCGCGCCATTAAAACGCGAGAGTGCGTGGGGCGCCGTCGCGCTGGCGCGCCAGGTTCAAAGTTCAAAGCCCAAAGTTCCAAGTCAGCCGAGTGCGTCCGCAGCAGCGTCCGCCGTTCCGCATTCCGCTCTCCGCACACCGCCTTCACTCTCGCCTACCGAGCAGCGCCATCCACGCTCGATGACTTTGGACAAGCTGCCGCTCGGCGAAGCCATTGAACTGATGCTCTCGGAGGACGAAAAATTGCCAACGGCCATCCGGCGCGAGGCGGCGAAGATTGAGCGGGTCATCGGCAAAATCGTTTCTACGTTCAAGCGCGGCGGGCGATTATTTTATGTCGGCGCGGGCACGAGCGGGCGGCTGGGCATCCTCGACGCGAGCGAGTGCCCGCCAACCTTCCGCACGGACCCGGAGCTGGTGCAGGGCATCATCGCCGGCGGTCAGCGCGCGATTTGGCAGGCGGTCGAAGGCGCAGAGGACGACCGCGAGGCTGGCGCGCGGGCGGTGAAATTTCGCGGCATCAGCAAACGCGACGTGGTGGTGGGCATCGCGGCCAGCGGGCGGACGCCATTCGTTCACGGCGCGTTAACTGAAGCGCGGGCGCGCGGAGCGTTCACGGCCTTGCTCTGCTTCAACCCGGCGATGACGCAGGCTCGCGGAGCCGCGCAAGTCGTCATCGCTCCGGACATTGGGCCAGAACTGCTCACTGGCTCCACGCGCTTGAAGTCCGGCACAGCGACCAAGCTGGTGCTTAACATGTTCACCACGCTGGCGATGGTCCGCACCGGCAAAGTCATCAGTAATCTGATGGTGGACTTGAACCCCTCGAACGTGAAGCTGCGCGATCGCGCCGTGCGCATCGTGCGCGAGTTGACCGGTGCCGACTACGAGACAGCGAAGGCGGCGCTGGCGAGCGAAGGCTGGGTGGTCAAGGCAGCGTGGGAGCGGCTGGCTCGGATGCCGAAACGGAAAATCTGACCGCTGGTGCCCCCGCCAGGAATTGAACCTGGATCTCACGTTTAGGAAACGCGAGCTCTATCCATTTGAGCTACAGGGGCGACGCCCGAAACTGTCGTATTTGTAGGGCAAAGGCGGCCACTTTGTCGCCTCAAAAACTCAGCGCAGAGCCCACCGCCGCGAGGTTCGTAACCCGGCGGCTTGCCGAATGTCCCGTGCGACCGCAGAGTCAAATGCTATATGAAACGCCGCGCCCTGCTTTCCCGCTTTGCTGCCGGACTGCTGCTGGCGAGTGGACTGGGCGTAGGCGGCTCCACCGCCGCACCCACAGACGTGAGCTTTACGAGAGACATCGCTCCCATTCTGACCAAGAAATGCGTTACCTGCCATAGACCGGAGAAGGCAAAGGGTAACTACCAACTCCACAATTTTGAGTCGTTGATGAAGCCCGGTGCGAGCCAGCAGGCACCCGTCAAGCCGGGCCAGCCGGCCATGAGCGAGTTGTTTCGCCTGCTCGTTGCTGCCGACGCCGACGACCGGATGCCGCAGAAGGACGACCCGCTGCCGAAGGGGCAAATCGCGCTAATCGAAAGCTGGATTCAGCAGGGAGCCAAGTTCGACGGACCGAACGCGACAGCGCACCTGACTTCCCTCATTCCACGCGAGCCACATCCTAACCCACCGACCAGCTACGCTCGCCCAGTGCCCGTCGCGGCACTGGCCTTCAGCCCTGACGGCGCGCAACTTGCGGCCAGTGGCTACCACGAAGTTACGCTTTGGGACGCATCTAACGGCAAGCTGCTCCGCCGCGTGAAAAATCTGCCACAACGCATTCAAGCCCTTGCGTGGCATCCGGCTGGGCAGTGGCTCGCCGTCGGTGGCGGCACGCCTGGCCAAAGTGGTGAGATTACGCTGGTAGACGCGACTAAGGGCGAGGTCGGCAAAGTGTGGGGCAGGACGATCGATACCGTGATGACGCTGGCCTTTGACGCGCAAGGGGAACGGCTCGCCGCCGGCGGCGCGGACAACGCCATCCGAGTTTTCTCAATGCCGGACGGGAAGGAACTCCGCCTCATCCAACAGCACGCCGATTGGGTGCTTGGGCTGGCCTTCAGCCCTGATGGCCAGCATCTCGCCAGCGCGAGCCGTGACCGCAGCGCGCGGGTGTTCGGTCTGGCCACAGGTGAGCTGGAAGCCAGCTACATGGGCCACGAAGCGCCCGTGTCGGGCGTAACCTTTTCCCCGGACGGCAAATCGGTCTATTCCTGCGGGCGCGACAAGGAAGTGCACTTCTGGGCCGCAAAGGACGGGAAGAAGTCCGGCGAGATCGGCGGCGCGGAAGGCGAGCTGTTCCGCGTCCTGCTGGCGGACGGGCAGGTGTTCAGTTGCGGCGCGGACGCGCAAGTGCGCCAGCACAAGCTCGACGACCGGTCGCTCGTCCGTGCGCTCGCCGGCCACGGTGACCGTGTTTATGCGCTGGCCGCGCACGCGCCGGGCAAGCGGCTGGCCAGCGGCGCGCACAACGGCGAGGTGCGCGTGTGGAACTGGGAAGATGGAAAACCCGTTGCCCACTTCATCGCCGCGCCGAGATGACGTCGCGGCCGAGTTGCTCCGTAAGCTTCAGACCCTGAGCACACCCCGAAACGCTCGCGCCGCGAAATATGACTGTGCGCCGTTACACCCGATGAAGACGCGACCGAAACTCCGGCCGCCCCACAACGCGCCGCCCTGATCCCGAAAATCCGTCGGCGTTCTGATCCAGCTCGACGTCTTGGTGTCGAACTCGCCCAGCTCTTGCAGCGCGAGGTATTCCGCCTCCGTCAACAACGCGATGCCCATTTCTGTCGCCATGTCTATCGCCGTGTGTTTGGGCCGGGCCTCCTTCCGCGACAACCAGCCTCCGCGGTCGAAACACACACTGCGCCGGCCGGCCGGACTCTCCGGCGCGCAATCCATGAACACGAATTCGCCCGACTTTTTGTCCTGGCCCACCACATCCGGTTCGCCGCCGGTTCCTTCCATTTCATGAAGCGACCACAACTTCGCAGCTCTGGCTTCCAAGCGGGCCTGCACCTCGGCCCAGTCCAGACCCAGATGGCGATTGGGATGCTTTTCAAAGCGGGACTTCAACGTGCCGAGGAGTTCGTCCCGCTGATTCGGGGACAGCTCCCTGCCTTTCGTTTTCAGCTTGTTCATGGTCCGGCTTGTTGACGGGGCATGGTGTCAGGCGTGAGCGATGGTAGCCTAGCCTGAGTCTCGCAATTGGAGCTGCTTCGCCTTCCCGACAGCGGTCCGGTCGTTGTCCGCCTTCCGATACGCGCCGAAGTCGCTGAACCAGTATTTCTTCGCGATCCGATACATCCAGTGCTTCTCGGGGACTTCCTTGCCGGGCAGCCATTGGCTGAAGCGCGGCGTCATCGCGTCGAGTTCGGCCAGCGCGGTGCCGCGCACGGTGGTGTCGCGCGCGCCGTGCTTCACGACGAGTTGCTTCACCAAGTCGGGCCGCTCCAGCACCACGCAGCCGCGCGTGTGCTCGGCCGTGAGCTCGCGGAAGTCCTTGAGAAACGCGCTGTCGCGGATGGTCTCGAAGACGCCGCGCTCGTCGCGAATCGTGTCCGTGGCGAACTGGATAATCGGGCACGGCTCGATGTCGCCCCGCGGCCCGATGTGATGCGAAACGCCCGTGGACATGGGGCAGAGCGCCTGGCCCTCGCCGTCGTAGTAGGCGTCAATAATCGCGATGGGCAGCCGCGCGCGCATCTCGGTGACAAACTTCCGCACGCGCACGAGCTGGTCCGGCCGCAACGCGAGCGCCATGTTCATCTTCGGGCCGACGGGCCGGTAGGTGTGATACCAAGCATAGTGAACGCCGCGCTGGATGAGATGCTGAAGCCATTCCTCGGTGAGCAGCTCGTCAATGTTCGTCTGGCAGACGCTGGTGGCGACGCCCGTGAGGATCCCTTCGCTCAGGCAGTGGTCGAGGCCGCGCAAGGTCTTGTTGAAAACGTCCTTCTTCCCGCGCCGCTCATCGCTGACCACCTCGCGCCCTTCGATGGAAATGAGCGGCGTGCAGTTGCCAATCTCGCGCAGACGCTTCGCGACCTTCTC